>NODE-528-length-13668-cov-7.97436_pt1 | contig 13668 bp, 12 predicted proteins | sample MGYA00139097_ERZ477577 | MGnify/ENA metagenome assembly ERZ477577 | reverse complement strand
AAGGACGCCGAAGAAAAAGAGGTATGAATAAGAGAGCTGCTGGCTTTTAGATTAGGTAAAACCAGATTCTGAGAGGAGGGGTTGCAGCAGGTTTTCAGCGCTTGAAACCGAAGACTCCGCCTTGCTTACCACCGCTGAAGGCGGGGCGGCCTTTGCGCCGTGACTTTTTCGATCTTTTCTGTTGCCGGGGTTTGTGCCGTTCTATGGTTTCATCGCTGGCCTGATGAATTTCGTCTTCTACCTCTATGCCCTCGACTGCTTCCCGGTAGAATAGATAGAGCAATCTGCATTTTTTGAAATAGCTTTTACGTTTCAGCCATTTGGGCCAGCTCTTCTGGGTTTGGTTCTGCAGCAGCAGCGGCAGATGGGCCAAAAGGGTGGTGATTTCCTGACGGCTGGATCGCCTCAGGTTGAAATCAGGGCCGATGGTCCCGTTAATTTCTTCGCGGATGCGTTTGGCAAGCTGGTAGAGTTGAGGGCCTTTGAGTTTCTGCTCGAATAAGTTGAACTTGAGGTCTGCCCAGGGAATGAGCAGAAAGGCAAGCAGAAAATAGTCCGGCTGGCGATGGTTGCCGCTGGCGACCGCCTGCTTGTTGAGCCGGTCGATGGTAGAAAAGATCTTGGCAAGGTGTTCGCGGCAACTCCCGCCATCGTGCAGCACCGCTGTCATATGTCCCTGGTAGATGGGAAACAGCTCAGTGAATAGATTGCCGTCCAGACTGAGTTCGAACCATTCGGCAGCAGCGGAACTGTAGATATCTTTGAGCGTTTCATCCCTGAGTCTTGAGGGCGGGCAGAGTCTGAGCAGATGATGATTCTTGCAAATTGCCGCCCAGCTCTGTTCCTCGATGATGAAATTGTTGCGTACGCTGTGCCTGACAGCCCGCATCATGCGCACTGGATCGTGGGTTATGCGCCTCTCGGGTGAGCCGAGTATTCTGACGATACCTCTGTCCAGGTCGTCAACGCCGCCGACATAGTCGATGATTGTGCGATTTTCTATTTCATAGAACAGGGCATTGATGGTGAGGTCGCGGCGCAGGGCATCTTCATCCGGTGTACCATAGGTGTTGTTGGGTGCAAGAATTGCTTCCGGCCCGTCGATGTCGTGCTCGCTGAGCGATCGAAGTGTTGAAACTTCAATAGTTTTTCTGTTTTTGAAGAAGACCTGAACGAGCCTGAAGCGCCGGCCAATAGTACGGCTGTTGTTAAATAGTCTGCGTATTTGCCCCGGCCGGGCATCGGTGCTGATGTCAAAATCTTTCGGGGTTTTTCCGAGGTATAAATCCCGAACTCCACCGCCGACCAGATAACTGGAAAATCCGGCCCGGTTAAGTTTGCGCATGACATACAGCGCCTCGTCATCGATCATGTCCGGCCTGATTGGATGCTCGGACGGCTCGATGATATTCTCCATTGGGGTCATCGTCGGTTCAGGTGGTGTTATCACAAAAACGGGCTAAATGTGCTATTCGGCAGGGGGGGAAAAGCCGCGCTTTTCCTTGTAGACGGATTCGGCCTGGGTGATGAACTGTTTGAAAATCTCGGCCACGGGCAGGATCGATTTCATCTTGTAGGTATTTTCACCGGAGAAGAAGAGCCCCTCATCGACATTTCCGCTTTTGGCAGCATTAAGTCGATCATTGATACAGTAGTGGTAATCGCATTTTTTGAGGCATTTGAGCTTGCATGTCTCAGCCTTGACGTCCTCGCCCTTGGCAAGTGCCCTGACGAACGGCGAGTTGAGGGCTCGACCGGGAAGCCCGACTGGCGAAGAGGTAAGAACGATGTCGTCTTTCTTGGCGTCCAGATAGGCCTGCTTGAATTCATCGGCCACGGGGCATTCCTCACTCAGTACAAACCGGGAGGCAATTTGGATGCCGTCAGCCCCATATTCGTCCATCAGTTCAGCCATTTCGTAGCCATTGGTGATGCCGCCGGCGGCAATGAGCGGGGTTTTCTTAACCACTTCCCTGATCGGAGGGAAGATGGTGCGCAGGGGCTTATCTGTACCGAGGTGCCCTCCGGCTTCCTTGGCCTCGACGATAATTGCAGCGGCCCCGAGCTTTTCTGCCAGTCTGGCCAGTGTCGGTGAAGAAACGATCATGGCGATCGGTACGTTGTACTTTTTGCCGATCTTGAATATGTCTCTTGAAAATCCAGCCCCGGTGATAATCAGGTCCACTCCGGACTCGATGGAACCGATGACCAGCTCATAGAAATTTTTTACCGCGTACATGATGTTGACACCGATGATTCCGTCGGTGGCGGCCTTGGCCCTGAGAACGTCTTCTTTCAGCTCCTCAGCGAGGATGCCGGAACCGCCGATAACACCAATCCCACCACAATCGGCCACGGGGACGGCAAGCGCGGAGGTGGACACGCGAATGGACATGCCGCCCTGAATCAGGGGGATTTTTGCTTTAAGGTTGCCGATTTGAAGTGATGGTAATTTCATAATAAGGGTTACTCCTTCAGCCGTTAGCTAACGTATAAAGCAACGATAATGCCTATTGCGGTAGTTTTTGTCAAGCAATGTCTCTTTGTTTGAGCCGGCTGAGCGGTGGTAAAGATGGTCGCCAGGATCCTTCCTGGTTTGTCAAAAACAACATTATTACAGAGGTATAGATGATGACGACCAGGTCTATGGTGATCTGTTCAAGGTTCTCCCCTGATGCTTGACAAAAATGTCTGTTTGAGGTTAACTTATCCGTTTTTCAATTAATATCTGGAGGCAACCAATTGAAAGTAAAAGCCTTGAACGGCTTTAAGGATATACTTCCCGACGATGTGCTTATCTGGAGGCGGGTGGAAGAAACTGCCAGGAAAGTTCTTGAGCGGTTTCATTTTGCCGAGATCCGGCTTCCTGTCTTGGAAAAAACAGAACTCTTCGCGCGCTCTATTGGTAGCGATACCGATATTGTCGAAAAGGAGATGTACACCTTTGTCGATAAACAGATCACCATGCGTCCGGAAGCCACTGCATCACTGATGCGGGCCTATATCGAACACAATATGCATGGTCTCAGACCGGTGCAAAGGCTTTTCACCATCGGTCCCATGTTCAGGCATGAACGTCCGCAGAAGGGGCGGCTGCGACAGTTTCATCAACTTGATGTCGAGGTACTCGGATCGGCGAGTCCGCGACTCGATGCTGAGCTCATGAGCCTGGGCCAGAGTCTCTTCTCAGAGCTTGGTGTGTCAACTTCACTGGAGATCAACTCGCTCGGCTGCCCGGACTGCAGACCGGGCTATCGCCAGGTGCTGCTGTCCTTCATCAATGAACGGATCGACCAGCTGTGTGAAGACTGCAGGCGGCGAAGTGTGACTAACCCGCTGCGGGTCCTCGACTGCAAAAAGCCGGGATGTCGTAAGCAGGTCGAGGATGCCCCTTCGGTGATTGAGCATCTATGTGAGAACTGTTCTACCCATTTCACCGAGGTCAGGAAGAATCTGGACCTTCTTGGGGTCGAGTATACGGTAAATAAATTTATGGTGCGCGGACTCGATTATTACGTTCGCACCACCTTCGAATTCGTCACTGATCAGCTTGGGGCCCAGTCTGCGGTTTGTGCCGGCGGGCGTTACGACGGGCTGATCGAGATGCTCGGCGGGCCGAAAGTGCCGGGCATCGGTTTCGCCATGGGTATTGAAAGGCTTGTTCTGTTGTTGAAACAAGGTGATGGCCTTGAGGAAAAAGTGGAGGAGCTCGATCTTTTCATTGCCGGTCTGGGCGATGAGGCGTCAGGTTTCTCCTTTAAACGCATGCATGAGTTGAGAGAAAGAGGGTATCGGGTGGATATGGATCTTGACTCCAAAAGCCTGAAGAGTCAGATGAAGCAAGCTGACAAGGCCGGTGCCCGTTTTGTGGTAATTATAGGCAGTCAGGAACTGGAAAATAAACAGGCGCCTCTGCGCAATATGAAAACAGGCGAACAGACCGATCTGCAATTGGCTGCGATCGGTGACTTTCTCGCCAATGCGGTCGAGTAAAAAGAGGCGGGACCAGTCTTTTAACGAATACACAGCGGGTTGCACAAACCCGGACAGGAATGAGCATGATAGATTCAATGGGGACAATGCGCAGGACGCACCACAATAATGAATTAAACCTTGCCCAGGTCGGCGAAACCGTGACCCTGATGGGCTGGGTGCTTCGTAGACGGGATCATGGAGGGGTGATCTTTATCGACTTGAGAGACCGCCGCGGGTTGACCCAGGTGGTCTTCAACCCTGAGGTCAATCCCGAAGTCCATGCCAAGGCCCACCAGCTTCGCAGTGAGTGGGTTATCGCCGTGCAGGGAAGAGTTGAGCCCCGCCCCGGTGACATGGCCAACCCGAAACTGGCCACCGGCCAGATTGAGGTCCTGGTCGACACACTTAAGATCCTTAATACCAGTGAGACTCCGCCATTTCCACTGGACGAGGATACCGAAGTCTCCGACAACCTGCGTCTGCAGTACCGCTACCTGGATCTGAGAAAGCCGGAAATGAGTGCCAACCTGATGATCAGGCATCAGGCGGCCCAGACCATCAGGCACTATCTTAACGATCAGGGGTTCATCGATATCGAAACCCCGATGCTGACCAAATCGACCCCCGAAGGAGCCCGGGACTACCTGGTACCGAGCCGGGTCAATGCCGGCCGTTTCTTCGCGCTTCCACAGTCACCCCAGCTCTTCAAGCAGTTGCTGATGATTGCCGGCATGGATCGCTATTATCAGATTGTCAAATGTTTCAGAGATGAGGATCTGCGTGCCGATCGGCAGCCGGAGTTTACTCAGATTGATATGGAGATGTCCTTCGTTGGCGAGGAGCAGGTAATAGAGGTGGTCGAGGGAATGATTTCAGCTCTTTTCGAACAGACCCGCTCCCTCGATGTGAAACCTCCTTTTTCCCAGATCAGTTATGATGAAGCGATGGCCCGCTTTGGCACCGACAGGCCGGACACCAGGTTCGGTTTAGAATTGGTCGACCTGACTGCTATCGCCGCCGGATGCGATTTCAAGGTGTTCAGATCGGCAGCGGACAGCGGCGGCACGGTGCGGGCGATCAATGCCAAGGGCTGTGGTTCATTCACCCGCAAGGAGCTTGACGATCTGACCGAATTTGCCATCCAGTTCGGCGCCAAGGGGCTGGCCTGGGTGAAAGTCAAAGAAGACGGCAGCTGGCAGTCGCCGATAGCCAAATTTTTCTCCGCCGAGGAGCAGCAGAAAATCGACGCCAGCCTCGGGGCAGAACCGGGGGACCTTCTCTTTTTTGGCGCGGACAAGAGCTCGATCGTCTTTCAAGTGCTTGGTGAACTGCGCAACGAACTGGCAAGGCGGCTTGAGCTGCTTGACAAGGACCGGTTTGATTTCGTCTGGGTTACCGACTTCCCGCTGGTTGAATATGACGATAAGGAGAAGCGCTACCAGGCCCTGCATCATCCCTTTACCGCCCCCAGAGAAGAAGACATTGATAAATTGGAACAGGATCCCGAAGCCGTTTATTCTCGGGCCTACGACCTGGTGCTCAATGGCAATGAGATTGGCGGCGGCTCAATCCGTATTCACGATGCCGAAGTCCAGATGCGGGTCCTCAAGGCCTTGTCTATCAGCGAAGAGGAGGCAGAGGAAAAGTTCGGATTTCTGCTCAAGGCCCTGCAGTATGGGGCTCCGCCTCACGGCGGTATCGCCTTTGGTCTGGACCGGTTATTAATGCTGATCACCGGCAGCGATTCGATCAGAAATGTGATCGCCTTCCCAAAAACCCAGAAAGCCACCTGCCCGCTCACCGATGCGCCGTCCCCGGTAGTCCGCAGGCAGCTTACCGAGTTGCATATCAGGCCGGACTGGAAAGAGTAGCCTCTAACAGCCCCTGCCAACCCCTACCAACCATAGGCAGCGAGCTGGACTAAGAAGAGGTAGCTGACCAGCAGCACCGACAGAGCGATGCCGCAGGTAGCCGCCGCGGCAATGAGCAGTTCCCGGCGGTTCGCAGAGAGGCGCTGGATCCGCTTGCTCAGCTGCTGCAGCCAGCGATTGACAAGAGCGCTCTCGATCCTTCCCGGGGCGCCCAAAGAGAACTCCGCCGGCACACTTAAATCCCGCATCTGTTTCATAATCTTTCTCCTCTTTGTTGCGTTGTTGAGGATAAGAATAACAGCAGGGGGGTATCACAGAGTGATCACCCCCCCCTTTTTTTATTGCTTTTGTCAGCTTTTTTTGTTTCCACAGAAGAGAGGAGTTGGTAAACGCTGTCAAATGGGTACGTTCTGAGAGCTGAGGAGGGTGAAACGATGAAAAAGTTTTTTATCACAGTGGCGTTCTTGTGTTTTCTTCCTTATCCGTTAGCGGCCATGGAGATTGCCGGGGTGGCCATTGACGAGCAGGTTACCCAGGCCAACGGCACCGTATTGAAATTCAATGGTGCCGGCATCAGGTCTAAGCTTGTGATCAAAGTGTACCTGGCCATGCTATATATGGAAACTCCTAGCACTGAGAGGGACCAGGTGATTGCAGATCCCGGTGCCAAGCAGCTTATCATGCACTTTCTTTACAAAGAGGTTGGTAGAGATGCCTTGGTCGAGGCCTGGAATGACGGGTTCTCCAGCAATGGCAGCGCCGATCAGCTTGGGGCGCTGAAGACGGAAATAGCGGCTTTTAATGAGCTGTTCGATACGGTGAGGAAAGGGGACCGGATTGTGCTGGACTATGCACCCGGCACAGGAACCACCGTTTTGATAAACTCAGAGCAGAAGGGCACCATTGCCGGCAAAGAGTTCAACGACCTGCTCCTCTCTATCTGGCTGGGCGATAAACCGGTCGGTAAAAAGTTGCGGGGTGGCCTGCTCGGCAAATAGTTCCCATCAGGAAACGGCCTTTTTGTTTAATTTCTTCGTTGTGCTCGAAATTTTATCCTCGGAATATCAGCTCGGCCTGCGGTAAAATTTCTCGCACGCCTCGATCTTGAAGCAAAACGGCTCGTTTCCCAATTGAAACTAAATAATCGCTACCTGTGTATAAAAGGTGGCCTGGTTTAGAGCTCGGGAGCACCTTTGGGTATCAGGCAGGCAAAGACCAGGTCAGCATCGGAATTGTTGCGGAACTGATGTTCTTCGTTTCCAGGTATGAATACCACGGAGCCGGCGCTGACATCTGTCCATTCACCCTCTCTCAGCACCTGTCCTGAACCTGAGTGGACGAGGATCTCATGTTCCCAGTCGTGAGAGTGACGTGGCGTGAAGCCGCCGGAGGTGATGGTAAAAATTCTCATGCAGAAGTTTGGAGCACCGTCTTCCTGGCCAATAGCGATACGGCCGGCAACTCCTTTGACCACATCGCCGTCGAACTGCTGGCAAGCGATTGAATCGTAGTGTGAAATGACTTTCATGCTATTCTATCCTCTTACTCAAATAGTTATTTTCAGACAACTATAGTCCTGCCGCCCTACTTTTGCCATAGTAATCCTGGTTGACCCTCACCATGTCGCCGCTCAATGATCCCATTCAGGGTCCGTTTCTCGTCGAAGTCGCACCGAGGTAGATGGCCGCCAGAACGACGAGCACCCCGCCCCACTGAACCGCGGAAGTGGGCCTGTCGAAGAGGAGCACATCCCAGAGGAAAGCCAGTGCCGGCTGCAACAGCAGTATGAGACCGGCCAGCGAGGGCAGGAGATTGGGTAGGCTTCTGGCGATAAAGGCCCAGCCGATGGTTTGGCTGAACAGGGCCAGGCAGACAAGTGAAACCAGTGAGCCAGGGCCCGGAATAGCAAAGCTTTTACCGCTGAAGCTGACCAGTGGGCCAAGAATGATGGCGGTGGCTATGGAGATCAGCAGAAGGGTGTAGATAAATGAAAGATTTCGCTCCAGCCGTTGGATTTTTCTTAAAATGAGGATGAAAAAGGCATAAAAGAGTGCGGTGAGCAGCCCGAAAAACAGGCCGAGCCGATAGTCGTCCGACAGAGCCTCCAAGTTTACGCCGATAATTAGAAAAAGTCCGATAAAGGCAAGCAACAGTGAGAGAATAAAGATGACGCGGAGCTGCTGTCCAAAAAAGAGCAGGGAAATAAAGGTCAAGACAAAGACCTGGAAATTGCCGAGAATGGTGGCCAGCCCCGGGCCCACATAGAGAATGGATAGATGCCAGCAATAGAGGTCGCAGGCGAAGCACAACCCGCATAACGCACAATAGGCAAGTGTCTTTGAAGAGATGGGTCGAATCGCTTTTGTCAAAAGACAGCCGAGCAGAAGAAACAGGGAACCGAAAAGGACGCGATAAAAGGCGGAAACGATAGGGTCGACCTGGGACCAGGCCACCCAGATGCTGGAAAAACTGATGAAGATCGCCCCGGTAAGTATATGGCTGGCATCTTTGTAATGCTCGGGAATTTTGGGCTTCATTATCTTTGCTCTGGGTGGCGGAAATTCAGATTAAGTGGCGATCATAGCAGCCCCGGGTTGGAGCGCAATATAAAAAAACTAACGGGTCAGCTAATCCTTGCATCAGGTCCTGGCCACGACCATCGCTACGGGTCAAGACAGCGATTTTTCATGTTTCTTGAGCATTGCTTCAGAACCGTTGCGGTAAATCCGGCTTGCATTTTAGCAAGCTATTTGGTATTGAGACGAGCTTTAGGTTTTTGTGGGAATGCACAAATCGCACTTCATGTTGTGCGGATTGTGCCGTGACGGGAACGGCGTGTTGCATGCGCCCTCATCAGAAGAGACAGGAATATGAAAGATCTGACAACCAACTACCTTGGGCTCACCTTGAAGAATCCCATCGTAGCCGGAAGCTGTGGTCTGACAGGTTCGGCATCGAAGATCGCGGAACTGGCCGAGGCGGGCGTCGGTGCGGTTGTGTTGAAATCGTTGTTCGAGGAGCAGATTGAGGCAGAACTGCAGCAGAACTTGGACGACTACCAGACCGATTACCCGGATGCCTACGACTATGTCAAACAGTATACCAGAGATTCGGCTGTTACCGATTATCTGGATATGATCCGGGACGTAAAAAAGCAGATCGACATTCCGGTCATCGCCAGCCTCAACTGTGTCACCGCTGAAGAGTGGACCACCTACGCCGGCAAGTTTGAGAAAGCCGGGGCCGATGGCTTGGAGATCAATGTCTCGTTGTTGCCCAGTAACCCGAAAAAAGAAGCCGACAGCTACGAGCAGGTCTACTTTGACGTGCTCAATAAGGTCAATGATGTCGTGTCGATCCCCGTTGCCCTGAAAATGAGCAGATACTCTTCATCTCTTGCCAGCTTGATATCACGCCTTCACTGGACCGGCAAGGTGGGCGGGTTTGTAATGTTCAACCGCTATTATCAGCCCGACATCAACATCGAAAAAATGGAAATGACCTCGGCAGGCGTCTTCAGTCATCCGTCGGAGATCTCTCTTCCGCTGCGCTGGATTGCTTTGCTTTCAGGTATGATAGATAGCGATTTTGCTGCTTCAACCGGTGTTCATGACGGGGAGGGGGCGGTGAAAATGCTGCTGGCTGGCGCCAAGGCGGTACAGGTGGTGTCGACCCTCTATGAAAACGGGGTTGAGCAGGCAGGGAAGATTGTAGCCGACCTTGAAGCCTGGATGGATCGACAGTCATTCGCTACGGTAAATGAGTTCAGGGGAAGGCTTGCCTACCGGTTTGAAGATGATCAGTCAGCCTTTGAACGCATCCAGTTCATGAAACATTATTCTGGAATTTCATAGAAATCGCTGCGCAATAGTCAAAGAGTAGTCAAAAAGTTTTGGAAACCGAAATATGTCAGCACACTTAACATTTCCAAAGGGCGGTGTTCATCCGCCGGAATCAAAAGAATTGACGGAAAAACTTGCGGTTGAAACCATGCCGCTGCCCGCCGAGTTGGAGCTTATTCTCGGCCAGCATATAGGCGCCCCCTGCAGCCCGGTGGTCAAACGCAAGGAAGAAATCGTAGAAGGCGGTCTGCTGGGCGAGGTGAAGAGGGGCCTGGGGGTCCCACTGCATGCCCCGGCGGCTGGTTCGATCAAGGCGGTCGGCAGTTCTGCCCATCCGATCAGGGTCAGTGCTCCATCGATAACCATAAAAACGGATCCTGAGGCTGAGACACCCACCTGGGAGCAGTCGACAGACTGGCAGCAATACTCTTCCGAAGAACTGCTCGAAAAGGTGCAACAAGCCGGAATAATTGGAATTGGCGGCGCCGGGTTCCCGACCCATGTGAAGCTTAAGCCGCCCGCCGAGACCCCGGTCGATACCCTGCTGCTCAACGGGGCGGAATGTGAGCCCTATATCACCGCAGATCACCGGATGATGCTCGAAAAGGCAGAAGAGATTGTAGAAGGAGCCAAAATTCTGCTCAAAATTCTTGGCATAGAAGCTTGTGCCATAGGTATTGAAAGCAACAAACCGGATGCAATAAGTGTTATGAAGGCAGCGGTTGAAAAGTTGCAGGAGCCTGGGTTCCAAATTGGCGTGGAAACTCTGACGGTCAAATACCCGCAGGGCTCTGAAAAACAACTGATCCAAGCGATAACGGGCAGGAAGGTACCGGCCATGGCACTGCCTTCTGCAGTCGGTGTCGTGGTCCACAACGTGTCGACGACCAAGGCCGTGTATGATGCAGTGGTGCTGAGTAAGCCGTTGATCGAAAAGGTGATCACCGTGTCGGGGCGAGGTATTAAGAAACCGGCCAACCTGCTGGTCAAAATAGGCACAAAAGTAAAAGACATCGTCGACTACTGCGGAGGTACTACAGACGATCTGGCCAGGGTTGTGATGGGCGGACCGATGATGGGCTTTGCCGTTTCGACACTCGACATACCCATAACCAAGACGACCTCTTCGATACTATTTCTCAGCGAAGATGAGATCGATACCAATGAGCTGTCAAACTGCATCCGCTGCGGCTGGTGCCTGGAAGCCTGCCCCATGGGGCTGGAGCCCAAGGAAATTGGTATCTATGTAGAGGCCAACAGGGCTGAGGATACCGAGCAGTTTGGCGTTTTCGAATGTTTTGAATGCGGAAGCTGTGCCTACGTGTGCCCGGCCAAACGTCCGCTTGTGCAGTTTGTCCGACTGGCGAAGATGAAGGCTAAGCGCTCGTAACCAGCGGGAATGATTAATTAAGGGAGCAAGGAGTATCGTCATCGAACCGAAAGTAACCGAGAACCAGGCGCCGGCTGCGGCTGCCATGTGGAATGTGTCAGTATCTCCGCATGTGCGCAGCAACGAGTCGGTGGACAAAATTATGTGGACCGTGGTGGCTTGTCTGGTGCCGCCGCTCGTATTGTCGATGTTCGTGTTTGGCATTCAGGTGCTGCTGATTACTGCAGTATCCGTGGCCAGCTGTATGGCCGTCGAGGCAATCAGCCAGAAAACGCTGGGCCGTCCGGTTACGGTGAAAGACGGCAGTGCCGCGCTTACCGGCATGCTGATGGCTTTTATCATCCCCCCGGGTGTATCTTTTCTGATACCGATTCTCGGGGCGGTCATGGCCATCTACATCGGCAAGCATCTGTTGGGAGGGTTGGGTTACAACATCTTTAACCCGGCTCTGCTGGGACGTGCCTTTCTACTGGCCACCTTCCCGGTGGCCATGACCTCTGCCTGGCTGCCGCCTCTGACTGATGGGGTAATGTTTACCTATTTCAGCGGGGGTATCGATGCGATTACCACGGCGACCCCTCTGGCGGTAATCAAAGAACAGGGCATGGCTGCCTTCAGGGAGGCGTTTGGTAGCCCCGCCACGGTCTACCCTGCCTTTTTTCTTGGACTGCGGCCCGGCTCAATCGGTGAGACTTCTGGACTGCTGATTTTGCTCGGTGGTCTCTACCTGATGTACAGGCGTTATATCACCTGGCATATTCCGGTTTCTTTGTTGGGCAGCCTGGCCCTGTTAAGCTGGGTGTTCGGCGGCGAAACATTGTTTGGCGGCGATCCGCTGCTTGCCATCTTGACTGGAGGAGCCATGCTTGGAGCCTTTTATATGGCCACCGACTATGTCACTTCACCTTCGACCAGGACAGCGCAGCTTGTCTATGGTGCAGGAATAGGTGCTCTGACTGCGCTGATCAGAATCAAAGGTGGTTATCCCGAGGGCATTTGTTATGCCATTCTTTTAATGAATCCCCTCAGCCCGGTGCTGGACGGCTGGTTTAAGCCCAAGCGTTTTGCCCTGCCGTTGGGAGGTGAAAAATGAAGATGATCCTTACCATCATATTTCGGCTGACGGTGTCTTGCCTGATTGCGGGTACGATCATGGGGATGACCTTTATCGTTACCAACAAAGCCAAAAAAGCCAATGAACACGCCCGTGAAGAAAAGGTCATGTACGCTCTGCTGGGCTATGGTGAAGACCAGGAACCTGACGAAGGCATGGCCCTGCACGAAATCTTCCGCTACATCGTCGCGGACGGCGTCAGCCAGTCGATTGGCTATTTGCTGCCCGCCGGCCATCATGGAGAAGATGCAGGTTTTGTCTTTATCCAACTGAGTCTGGAGGGTGATTTTGTCTCTAAGACCGATATTCCCCTGAACGAGGAGAAGGCGCGAGAGCAGGGTGATCGGGACAATGCAGTTCAGACGGCCCTGGGATCATCCCAGATTGCCCGCTTTGTTGATCAGGTATTGGTGGTGACCGAAGACGGCAGCCGGAAGGCATACCTTCTCTCAGGAAAGTTCCCGGGTTATAAGACCAACATCTCGATTATCCTGGCGCTCGATCCTACCTACTCGATCATCGGCTTTGAGGTGATGGAGCATGAGGAAGATCCAGGCCTTGGAGCGGAAATCGAACAGGACTACTTCAAGAACCAGTTCAAGCGTAAGCCGTTGGAAAGGATCAAGCAGCTCAAGGTGGTTAAGGAACCGCTGCCGGATGAATATTACAATGCGCTTGAAGGAAAAATGGAATTGGCGGCAGCCGAACAGATCATGCAGCAGTATAGCGATAATGATATTTATGCGATCACCGGCTCAACGATATCATCCGATTCAGTCACCTCTGGGATCAGAGGGATGACCAAAAAAATTGCCTACCGGCTCGATACCCTCGAGAAGGTGCTGGAAGCGCAGCAGATAGGCGTCCCGTTTTAATCCATTTGAGAGGAATAAATTGTGGCTACAGAAAAGTCCAGTTTACAGCTCGTAGCAAACGGCATTCTTAAAGAGAATCCAATATTTAAATTGGCACTTTCGATGTGTCCCGCGGTCGGTATCTCGACCACCGTCATCAATGGCCTGATGCTTGGCACGGCGGTCCTTTTTGTCCAGGTGTTTTCCAGCGTCACCATTTCGCTGTTGAAGAATTTTATTCATCCCCGTATCCGCATTCCCACCTACACATTGACCATTGCCACCTGGGTAACGGTCATCGACCTCACCCTGGCGGCATATTTTCCTGAGGCCTATGCCAAGATGGGAATTTTCGTCAAGATTATTGTGGCGTTCGCGATCATAACCATGCGCCTGGAGATGTTTGCCTGTAAGGAACCGGTAAAATCCTCGTTTTGGGACGGACTCGGCATGGGCCTGGGCTTTATGGTGGGTATGGTGGTCATCGGTTTTGTCCGCGAACTGCTTGGCTCCGGGGCCATATTGGGTTATGACGTTCTTGGCTTCAAGCCTCTGCTGTTCTTCATCCTGCCAAGTGCCGGATTTTTTGTGGTCGGCCTGATGATGGGCTTTTTCAACTGGA
>NODE-527-length-13684-cov-6.27596_pt1 | contig 13684 bp, 13 predicted proteins | sample MGYA00139097_ERZ477577 | MGnify/ENA metagenome assembly ERZ477577 | reverse complement strand
GTTAATCTTAATTAATGGATATATTTGCACCGATTTTAAAAACAGGCATTTACCAACTTGGAGACAGCGGCAATAAAACACAATACTTTCGATGATCTTAAACAGCTAACAAAATTTGGACTGTCATTGAGTGTTGTTTTCTCTTCAGTTGCCGGCTACTTGCTGGCTGTTGACACAATAGACTTTAAGATTTTATTTTTCCTTTCGATAGGGGGATATTGTATGGTAGGAGCATCTAATGCATTTAACCAGATCATTGAAAGAGTGCCGGATGCGGTAATGAAACGAACAATGGACCGACCCATCCCGGCAGGAAGGATGTCTGTAAATACAGCCATGACCATTGCCGTAACGTTAACTCTTATCGGCCTCGTAATTTTGTACAACATCAATGAATATACGGCACTTTTTGGCGCCATATCTATCTTTTTATATACCAGTGCGTATACGCCTTTAAAGCCCGTCACTCCTTTATCGGTCTTTGTAGGCGCCATTCCAGGAGCAATTCCTTTCATGCTTGGCTGGGTTGCTGCTACGGGAGAGTTTGGAATAGAACCAGGAATGCTTTTTATGATTCAGTTTTTTTGGCAGTTTCCTCATTTTTGGGCCATCGGCTGGTTGCAGTTTGACGAATATAAAAAGGCGGGATTCAACTTGATGCCAACCGGAGAGAAAAATAAGAAAGCATCAAAACTGATCATTATTTATACCTTCTTTTTACTGATCGTGTCCATCTTTCCCGTTTTTAGGGTCACGGGAGAATTGTATTTGTTATGGGGATCAGCCATAGTTATATTTATACTTGGCCTTGTGATGCTTTATTACGGGATAAAATTACATCAGGAACAATCAAATAAGATGGCAAGAAAACTCATGTTATCAAGCGTTTTATACATAACTTTGATACAGGTTATTTTTGTGATTGATAAATTTCTACATTAATTAAGATGGAACAAAAAACAAAAGATAAAGCGTTTAAGCAAATGTTGTGGATCTCAATGGTCAGTATGACCATGATGTTCGCGGGACTTACAAGTGCCTATGTTGTGAGTAAAGGAAGAGAAGATTGGGTGAGTTTTGAATTGCCCAGCGCATTCTATATCAGTACTGTATTAATACTGTTGAGCAGTATCAGTTTTTATTTGGCGAAAAAAACACTGTTAGCTGGCGACAATACCAAAACGACATTTTTGTTGGTAGTGACTTTAGTCTTGGGTTTAAGCTTTGTCTTTTATCAGTTTAACGGATTTCAGCAGTTAATTGACGCAGGTTTGTACACCACGGGTAAACAAAGTAATGTGGCCTCGTCTTTTTTATATGTAATAACGGCAGCCCATCTGCTGCACATTTTCGCGGGGATTATTGTGTTATTCAGAGTAGTGTACAGAAACATGACCCACAAATACACCGAATCTGATCATCTTGGCTTCTCTTTGGCGGCTATATTTTGGCATTTTGTGGATGCACTTTGGATTTACCTGTTTATCTTTTTCTATTTTATAGGCTAATGCCAACATTTTTGGCTTATTGATTCTATTTATCAATTATTTTTATATTTTTGCTGCACAAGTTAAAAACATGACAAAAGTCATTTTTGCTTAAATCAAAGATCATTTAATTAAACTTTTTATATGGAGGCAATTGTTGCTGATTCCCCTAAGGGAGGAGCCTGGAACGGCGGAGGAAGCCAACCTTTTAGTGCTAGCTATGGTAAAATGATGATGTGGTTTTTTATCATGTCAGATGCCCTTACATTTTCAGGATTCTTAGGAGCTTATGGATTAATACGTTATAAATTCCTTGATTCATGGCCAATTGCTGATCAGGTGTTTACCCACATTCCTTTTATACATGGAGATTATCCTATGTATTATGTGGCTTTTATGACCTTTATTCTGATCTTTTCTTCTGTAACGATGGTTCTTGCCGTTGATGCAGGAAAACATATGCAAAAAGGGAAGGTAATTGTTTATATGGGATTGACCATTATTGGTGGTTTGATCTTCCTTGGATCTCAGGCCTGGGAATGGAAAACCTTCATAACAGGTAATTATGGCGCTTTGCAATTAAACGACGGTAAAATTGTCCAGTTTGTAGATGACTCAGGGCATCAAATATCTCTCGAGAGCTTTGCCGCTAGTGGACATTCTGAAAGAATACAGCAAACCAAAAGCAATGGCATATGGTTTGTTTCCGAGCCTGCTTTACCCTCAGTTTCACTGGAACAAGTGAAAGAGGGCTTTGCAAATAGTCCTGATGTATCCATGAGAACGGAATTGATTAACCTGGATACCAAAGAAAAAACAATCGTTTCCAGAGAGGAAGCAAATAAGTTATTGGATAATGCCAAAAGAGTTGTCGTTGGAGCAAATCTTACGGAAAACGAATATGGAAAAACCCTTTTCGCTGACTTTTTCTTCTTTATCACAGGATTTCACGGATTTCACGTTTTTTCAGGTATACTGATCAATATCATTATATTCTTTAATGTAATTATTGGAACCTATGAACGAAGGGGTCATTATGAAATGGTTGAGAAAGTTGGTTTATACTGGCATTTCGTTGACCTTGTATGGGTATTTGTATTCACTTTCTTCTATCTGATATAAAAAATAAATTGTAATATGTCGCACGCTAAATCACATACGGCTTTAATATGGAAAGTTTTTGCTTTTCTTTCTTTAGTCACAATAGTTGAGGTTTTTTTGGGAATAATTAAACCAGCCGCTTTAAACTTAACGAATGTTCTGGGCACAAGTATTCTGAACTGGATATTTTTGATTTTGACACTCGTAAAGGCTTATGGAATTGCATGGTACTTCATGCACTTAAAAGATGAAAAAACATGGTTCAGAAGATCCATCGTATGGCCGGTTGTGTTTTTGATCGCATACCTTGCTTTTTTTCTTCTCTATGAAGGAGGAGCTTTGGGGGTGATTGATGCCTCTTTGACAAGATGGTCATATAATTAAAATAAATCTATACGATACCTAAAGTGTTTTGAGTTTTCAAAACACTTTTTTTATACCTTTACTTTATGGCGAAATCCAGAAAAAATACACTTGTTTTATCTATCCTTTTCTTTGGACCCCTGTTATTTTATTTATTCCTTCTGACAGGGACAAATAATTTTGCCAAACTTCCGGTATTGACGCCTGAAATAAGCGACGTTAAAGACTTTTCGAGCAAGGATTCGGTTTCGCTCAAAAACAATATCAGCGTCCTTTGTTTTCTTGGTTCTGATTTATTGAAGCATAAAACCAATGCCCTTAACCTCAATGAAAAAATATATAAACATTTTTACGGTTTTAATGGATTCCAGTTTGTGGTAGTTTTGCCTAAAGGATCAGAAAGGGATGCGGAGCAACTTAAAAAAGAATTGGGAGCGACTTATAATGTGGATAAGTGGCATTTCGTTTTTGGAGAGGTAGCGCAGGTGAAGGAAATGTTCGATAGCTTAAACTCAACCTATACATTGGATGATTATTCTTATTCACCCTATGCCTTTATCGTTGACAGAGAATTGAACCTGAGAGGAAGGAACGATGAAGAAGCAGCCGAAGATGGGTTGTTGTACGGATATAACGCCGAGTCAGTCGCGACGGTGCATCAGGAAATGGTGGATGACGTAAAAGTTGTTATGGCTGAATACCGGCTTGCATTAAAAAAGAACAAAAGAGAAATTTAGTTTGAAGTTTAAAAGCAACCAGGGATGAAAAAGAACTCATATATTGCCATTACTTTTGTCATATTGATTTTCGGAATATGGGCTGTTCCAAAAATTGTGGCAAGGTTTAATAAGAGTGAATTGGTAAAATTTGAGAAGGTCCCTTCCTTTGAATTTGAGAACCAATATGGTGAGTTGATCACAAATAAGGATTATCAAAACAAGGTTTATGTAGTTGAATTTTTCTTTACATCCTGCCCTACCATTTGCCCCATCATGAATGAGAACATGGTAAAAATTCAAAATGAGTTTTATGGTAATCCATCTTTTGGGATTGTGTCCATATCAATTGATCCTGAGAGGGATTCTCCTGAGGTTTTAAAGGCTTATGCTGATCAAAAAGGGGCAACATTGAAAAACTGGAATTTTTTAACAGGAGAAAAGGAAGAGATATATTCATTTTCCAATGATGGCTTTCGTTTATATGCCGGAGAAAATAAGGATGCTGAAGGCGGCTTCGAGCATTCAGGATTGTTTGCCTTAATTGACAAGGAAGGATTTATAAGGTCACGAACTGTAATGAATGGTGATAATGAGAACCCCATTAAATTTTATAACGGATTAGAAGAGAAGGAGATTCAATGGATCAAAGAAGACATCAATATTTTATTAAGTGAATAACACGCATTTTGGAGAACCAGAAAAAATATAACAAACTTATTCTATTGCTTTCCATCGCTATTCCAATGGTGGTTGGAATACTTTTTGGGGTAAAGATCGACCTGGAATTACCGGTTTTTTTACCTCCGGTTTATGCTACTATTAATGGAATTACATCTGTATTGTTGGTCCTTGCTTTTTGGGCCGTCAAGAGCAAGCGGATTGAATTACATAAAAAACTCATGAAAGCCGCTATAGTGCTTTCCGCTGTATTTTTGTGTTTGTATGTACTGTATCACATGACTTCTGATTCGACATCTTATGGAGGAAGCGGAGTTTGGAAAATAGTATATTTCTTTATTCTGATCTCTCATATACTACTCTCGATTGCAGTGATTCCCTTTGTATTGATCACCTTTGTACGGGGAATTACCAATGATATTGAAAGGCACAAAAAATTGGCGCGAATCACTTTTCCTTTGTGGTTTTATGTGACGCTTAGTGGCGTTATTGTTTATTTAATGATCTCTCCTTATTATTAAAAAACCTTCCAGCATCGTCTCCTGTCATCATTTTTCTCATATTGGTTTGATTTAGTTAAAATTTATATGGCTTAATATTCAATTTAATTTTTAAGAGTTATGAATTATTGGATATATTGACCTGATAATCAGTTAAAAAAGAAGTATATTGCTTGATAAGATTAATTTAATCGGATGAACAGCCGCCGGTAATTTAAAATTCCTTTCTGATGAAAACCAAACTTAACCTCTTTTTACTTTCAATATCAATTTTAGTCGTCACCTTTATTTATTTGAAGGTTGGCCACAATAATGAGCTGAGCCAGCCCCAAAAGGCAGGGATGAAATTGATTACCTGCACAACTGCAAAATTCATGCTGGATGACATTGATTCCACAAGGCAAGTGGCACCTCTATTTGAGAATTTAGGAGCTCATACGTTTAAAATTGAGACGAAAGTGCCAGAATCACAAACGTTTTTTGATCAGGGACTGAACCTGACTTTTGCGTTTAATCATGCTGAATCTCATAGGTCATTTCTTGAAGCTTCAAGGTTGGATCCGTCTGCGGCAATGCCATACTGGGGTCAGGCTTATGCATTGGGCCCTAATATAAATGACCAGATCCCTGATGCTGAACGAAGGCTTAAAGCCTTTGAGGCAATTCAAAAAGCGATGAAGTTGAGCGAAGGTTCAACCGCCAAGGAAAAGGCTTTAATTGATGCATTAAGGGTCAGGTACAGTGAGGATACTTTAGCGGATATCAAATCCCTGAACATGAATTATATGCAGGCCATGGCCGAAGTTGCCAAAACATATGAAAATGATGCCGATGTACTCACCCTGTATGCCGCGTCTATCATGAATACCGTACCCTGGGATTATTGGGACGAAAATGGTAATCCATCTCCAAACATCGCAGAGGCTAAACAGTCTCTGGAAAAAGCGGTAACACTGGACCCTGATCATCCGGGAGCGCATCACTATTATATTCATATGGTCGAATTGCCAAAGCCTGACCTTGCAGTGGCAAGTGCTGATAAATTGACTTATCTAATGCCAGGGGCGGGTCATATGGTGCATATGCCGGGTCATATTTATATGAGGGTTGGCAGGTATAAAGATGCTGTGGAGGCGAATCTGGCAGCCATCCTGGTTGATGAAGACTATATTTCACAATGCTATGCGCAAGGACTATATCCCTTGGGTTATTATCCTCATAATATTCATTTTCTTTGGTCTGCCGCCAGCATGATGGGGAATGAGGAACTGTCAATAGATGCTGCGAAAAAAACAGCCGAAAAAGTATCAGCCAGCAATTTAAAGGAGGCAAGGTTTTTTCAGAATTTTGCCGCTACACCTTTATTGGCCTACTTAAGATTTGGTAAATGGAATGAAATTCTGACTACTCCTGATCCAGGGGCTGATTATACGTACCTACATATGATTTGGCACTATGCAAGGGGTGTTGCATTTGTGAGAAAAGAGAATTTGAAGGAGGCAAAAGAAGAGCTGGAATTCCTTGAAGGGAGAGATAAGGAACTTGAGTTTGAAAACATATCAAAAGTGGCCTATGAGGTGCTTGCCGGAGAAATTTCCGGGGCGGAAGGTGATTTTTCAAAATCTATAGCACATCTGCAAAAAGCAGTGCAATATGAGGATGAATTGCCTTATGATGAGCCCTCCGTCTGGTATATTCCAACCAGGCAAAATTTAGGGTCAGCGTTGTTAAAGTCAAAAAGATACGAGGAGGCCGAACTGGTATATCGGGAAGATTTGACCTACTATCGTCAAAACGGATGGTCGTTAATAGGATTATATGAAAGTCTTTTGAATCAAGGAAAGTCAGCAGAGGCAAAAAAAGTTATGGATCAGTTTACTGTAGCCTGGGAAAATGCAGATATTGAGATCACTAATTCTGTGTTTTAGTTAAGACTTGTTTTAATTGTGACATTAGTCCAAATCAATCTGAAATAGATTTGGCTAACTTTGACTATTCACCTAATTTTGCCATTGTTTTTAGTATTAAGCAGACGCAAGAAACAGGCGGTTTAAAAATAGGTGGCTTCATGTCGAAAAAAGTAATACTCATTTTAGTTGTTCTATGGTCACCCTATGTGTCCTTTGGCCAGTGTGCCATGTGCAGAGCAGTAGTGGAGCAGGGTGGGGAAGAAGTTGCCGAAGGAATTAATTCAGGTATAGTTTATCTCATGGCATTCCCATATATTCTTGTGGCAACGGCTTTCTATCTGTTCTACAGGAATTGGAAGAGATCAAACGCTCAATAATAATTGAAAAATAGTGTAACAAATTAAAGTACACCTCGTCTTATTAATCAAATTCGAATATTGAAATTTCTATATATGAAAGCACCACTTACCCTGATCTTGTTGTTCAGCTTCTTTTTAACTGTCCATGCTCAAGAACCAAACCCGAATATTAAAAAATGGACACTTAGAGAATGTGTCGATTATGCCATTAACAATAACATCAATATAAAACAATCTGAAAACGACATTGCGTTGGCTGAAATTCAAAAGAAAGATGCGATTGGTAGTTTTATTCCAAGTTTGAATTTAAACAGTTCCGCAGCATGGAACTCCGGACTTACGACGGATGTTACAACGGGAGTATTGATCAATCAAACCACACAGACGACGAATGGCGGGATATCTTCCGGCGTTTCCATTTACAGAGGAATGAGAAATCAAAATGAATTGCGTCGGGCAGAATTGAGTATCATGGCTAGCCAGTACCAATTGGATAAAATGAAGGACGACATTTCCTTATTTGTCATTAATGCCTATTTAGAGGTGTTATTTGGCAAAGAAGCGGTGAATGTAGCAATCCCTCAGGTAGAAATCACTAAAGAACAGCTGGCAAGAACAAGCCAATTGGTTGAAGCGGGAACGATACCCAGAGGTGATTTATTAGACGTTGAAGCGACACTGGCCAGTGACGAGCAAAATTTGATTAGTACGCAAAACAGGGTTAAAATTGCCTTGATATCCTTGGCTCAATTATTACAACTTGATGATATTGATAGCTTCGATGTTGAGTATGAAGAGTTTGAAACCCTACCACTTTTAAATCTTGCCGATTATTCAGTTGACAAGATATATGAAAAGGCACTGGCAACAAGAAACGAAATCAAGGTGGCTGAGGCAAATATCGAGATTGCTGAAAAGGACATAAAGATAGCCAAAGGAGCTTTGCAACCAACGCTTTCGGGTTTTTTCAACTGGAATTCAAGATACTCAGACAGAGATCAGGTTATAGGAACAGAAATTGATCCAAATAATCCAACGAGAGTGATAGGTCAGGTTGAAACAACAGGAGATAATGTAATTTCTCCAAACGTTACGACCATAATAGGAGGAGCTAACCCGTTTTTTGATCAGATTGCAGATAACAGAGGTAGTTCCTTCGGTTTATCTCTTTCAATACCCGTTTTAAACGGATTCAGAGCAAGCAATAATGTAAAGAGAGCTGAAATTAATTTCGAACAACAAAAATACCAGTTGGAACAAGAGGAACTTGATCTGCAAAAAATTATTTATCAAGTGTATACAGATGCTTTAGGCGCATTGAAATTATATGATGCCACAAAAAGGTCTTTGGAGGCAAGAGAAACGTCTTTTGCCTATGCCCAGGAGCGTTTTGACGTTGGTGTATTAAATTCTTTTGATTACAGCCAGATGAAGAACCAACTCGTAAAAGCGAATTCTGATTTTCTGAATGCTAAATATGAGTTTATTTTCAGAGTAAAATTATTAGAATTTTATTACGGTGTTCCTGTTTCGGATCTTTAACAGCTAAGATAAATATTCAGTTTGGCAATCATACTTAACATTGAAACCGCAACAAAAAATTGTTCAGTTAGCGTTTCTGATGGCGACACGCTGCTCGCGCTTCGAGAATTAAATGAAGGAAAATTTTCTCATGCTGAAAAACTTCATTCTTTTATTGTGGATGTGCTTGAGCATGCAGGTCTTTCTATGACGGATTTGAATGCTGTGGCGGTAAGTAAGGGTCCGGGATCATATACAGGTTTGCGAATAGGTGTTTCGGCAGCAAAAGGCCTGTGCTATGCGTTGGACATTCCCTTGATCTCTGTTTCAACTTTAAAATGTCTTGCACGCCAAATACAAGCAAAAACTTACGATTTCGTGGTTCCTCTTTTAGATGCCCGGCGCATGGAAGTCTATAGCGCTGTTTTTGATGGCGAGTTTATTCAGGTGCGTGAAACAAAGGCGGAAGTTATCGATGAGAATTCCTTTAACGAATTGCTTGAAAAAGGCAAGGTTTGTTTCCTGGGTGACGGAGCGGAAAAATGTAAAGCATTTATCCGGCATACTAATGCCAGTTTTGTTTCGGAAACATACCCTTCAGCTAAAGAAATGGTTACAATAGCCCATGCGAAATATGAGCAAGCCGAATTTGAGAACCTGGCCTATTTTGAGCCTTTTTATCTAAAGGATTTTGTTGCGGGCAAGCCAAAAAACTATTTTAGCTGAGTATCGATATAGGTCAATAATTCAATCATATCAGCCTCCGATTTTAAATTGATCTTATTGGCTTTCAGAAAGTTTTTTACATCTGACTCAATGCCGGGAAATTGCTTTGCCAAATCTTTTTTACTTGTAGATAGCGCCGATAATTTATCTCCTATTTTGAAATAAAAGTTTTGATAGTCGATAAAAGCCCCTGGTTCTTTCGGCTGAAACGAGTTTTTTGGGGGTTTGGGCTCTTTGTATTTTTGTGTTTTTCTCGAGAACAATTCAATATTGTCTCCACGGTAAAGCAAAACAAAATACCCTTTATTTATCGTTTCCGACTCATCTGTATACTCCTTATAATGGTATTCTTTATTTGAAATAACGGCATATAAATCGAATGATTTTACCAACTCATTTAATTCTTCATTATCCTTCACTTCAATAGCGTCACCATAAATATTATATCGCATAAAATATGGCTTTGAGATATCCATTTTTTCGCTGATGACCTTGCCAAACACGAAATTTTCATTTTCATATGGGCTTCCTTCAGTTTCTGAAAGATCAATTCCATTGTTTAGCATTTGGGAGGTTTTTACAATAAGATCAAAATCACCAATTTGTGAAATTTGAGCATGGGTGTAGGTAGCTACATTTGCAAAAATGAGTATGAATAAAAATATTTTTGTTTTCATGGGGAAGCATTAAGTTTAAAAAATTATGTGCCGTCAAATTTATATATCACAGCCTTGTAAAACTAAACAATCTTATTTGTTGAAGCAAGGTTTTCTTTTAAAATGCTAGATCAGGATCAACACTAAGGCGATGATCGCAGGGACGGACTGAAAATAAAACAGTTTTATTTTTTTAGTCGAAAATGCCCCGTAAATTCCCGCTATTATAACACAGATCAGGAAAAATATCATGACATCATTTTTTCCAGAGACAAGACCCCATAATAAGCCAGCAGCCAAAAATCCGTTGTATAGGCCTTGATTGGCCGCAAGAATTTTTGAGTCTTCCGCCTTTTCCCTGGTTAGCCCAAAGGCCTTCATTCCCTTTGGTTTGGTCCACATAAACATTTCAAGAAACATAAAATAAAAATGTTCAAATGCGACTAAGGCAACTGCAAAGGCAACAATAAATTTCATATCAGTCAATTTAAATTTAATAAGTACTAGTCATCTGTTTCAATGCTTCGGTCGTTTCTGTAACCGGTAATTTACAGGCTCCATCTATACAGATATAAATAGTTGTTTCATTTTCATTGTATTTATAGGATAACAATGGGAGGTCACTTTCATCGGTACTACCTACAATTAGCTTATTCGGAATATACTGTTGATTGATCTCTTTCAATTTGCTCATCGCATCCTGACCAACTATGGCCACTTCATAATAGTCGCCCAAATAGTTGCTGTATAAATTAAGCCAGTTTGATGCCCCGGAACCATAGCTAATAGCCGTTTCTTTGATGTTATTGAGCATGATGGCCGCATTATCAGTATAGTGTTTGTTCCCAAAATAATGACCCAGCTTAAACAAATTATTAGCCATTATTGAATTTGAAGAAGGAATCACGTTGTCATCCGTTTCTACTTTCCTCGCGATCAAACCCTGCTCTTTGTTTGAAGTAAAAAAGAACATTTTGCTCTGGTCATCATAGAAATGATCATAACTATAATCAGTGAGCTGCTTAGCGGACTTTAACCAACTTTCGTCCAGTGTAACTTCGTATAAGGAAATAAAGGCATCAATCAGGGTTGCATAATCTTCCAAATAGGCCTCAATATTACTTTTTCCGTTTTTAAAATTTCGGTACAAACCACCGTCTTCCTTGACCATATTATTGATAAGAAAATGAGCGTTCTTCAGCGCTGTTTTCAGCAGGTCTTCGTCATTGAACACCATATAGGCATCGATATACCCTTTTAGCATCAGGGCATTCCAGGCCGTTAGCGTCTTGTCATCGAGTCGTGGTTTATCTTTTTTATTTCTTGCCGCTGAGAGCTCATCTCTCCACTGGCCAAGCTTTTTCTTTAATTCGTCTTCACCTATATTATTTTCCTTACAAAACTCGTTATCAGCGGTTGATCGGATCAAATGATATTTATCGTCTTCCCATTTTCCATAGGCATTGATATTATAGTATTTGCTAAAGAGTTCAAAATCGGATTGCAGCAAATTTTCAAGTTCATCTTTTTTCCAGACGTAATAGGCCCCTTCTTCAAGTTCCTGTTCTTCATTGTAGCTATCTGCATCCAGGGATGAGTAAAAGGCTCCATTATCCTTGTACAGCTCAGATTCAACAAACCTAAACGTCTCATACACCACTGATTTATATAAAGGATCTTTGGTGATCAGAAAGGCTTTTGAATAGAGAGATACCATCTGAGCGTTGTCATAAAGCATTTTTTCAAAATGCGGAACGTGCCAATGATCGTCTACTGAATAACGCGCAAAACCACCTCCAAGCTGATCAAAAATACCTCCATAGGCCATTTGTGTCAGGGTAGTATTCACATAATCCATCAACTCAGTATCGTTATTTTGAACCGCATAGCGCAGCAGAAACATGATATTCCCTGGCATTGGGAATTTTGGAGCTCCTTTTCTGCCACCATTCTTGAAATCCATAGTGGTCTTCCAGTTGGCAACGGCCAGTTCCAATTCCTCTTGTTGAAAATTAGCTTCCTTTTCATTTAAGGTAATTAATCCGCTTTCCTGAATTCCATCAGTAAGTTTAGCGGCATAATCTTTAGCCTTTTCAGGTTCATTTTTATATAAATCGGCTAGCTGAGTCAAAGCATTGGTCCATTCTTCTTTTGGGAAATAAGTGCCTCCCCATAGAGGTCTTCCATCCGGAAGAGCTACGCAATTCAGCGGCCATCCACCGCGGCCGGTTAAGAGTTGAACCGCATTCATATATATCTGATCAACATCAGGTCTCTCCTCTCGATCTACTTTTACATTGATGAAGTTTTGATTCATTATAGCGGCTACCGCAGTATCTTCAAAACTTTCTTTTTCCATGACGTGGCACCAATGGCAAGCAGCATAGCCCACGGAGATCAACAAGAGTTTATTCTCTTTTTTGGCAAGCGCAAGCGTTTCTTCGTTCCAGGGATGCCAGTCAACCGGATTATGCGCATGTTGCAACAAATACGGGCTTGATTCATTAATAAGGCTATTGGTGTATTGGTGGGTTTCTTCCATGACCTGATCTTTTGATTTTTTGCAGCTAAATAACAATAATGGTATGATTAGCAACAAAGCAATTGTCTTGTGCATAAAGCTAATTTTGACAAATATAGTGTGATTTCAGCTATAATAATTGTTAAAATAATGATCGCCTTTTGCTTATCATATTACAATCCACATCTATTATTTGGACCTATTCAGGTAACTTAAAAGTTAATTAAATGTTACTTATATTTTTGAAAAGGTAACATTAAGGTAACATAGAAACCTATTTTGTATCATAGCTTTGTGGCATAATTTTAAGTTTCAATTGATGGAGAATATCTATATTTTAATGCTAATTGCATTGGTTACTTTGGCCATTATTGACCTTGTAGTTGGTGTTAGTAATGATGCCGTGAACTTTTTGAATTCTGCCATCGGTTCCAAGGTGGTTTCAATGCGGACAATTATGATCGTGGCCAGTTTGGGAATAGCTGTTGGAGCAATATTTTCAAGTGGTATGATGGAAGTTGCCCGTAAAGGTATATTTAATCCAGGTGAGTTTTATTTTAATGAGATCATGATCATATTCATGGCCGTAATGGTCACTGATGTACTTTTGCTCGACTTTTTTAACACGCTTGGAATGCCTACATCCACTACTGTTTCTATTGTTTTTGAATTGCTGGGTGCTGCTGTAGCAATGGCTTTGATAAAGATTGCTGTTTCTGATGTCGAAACGATGGCCAACTTGTCTCAGTATATTAATACCGAAAAAGCGGTTTTGATTATTTCAGGAATATTTCTATCCGTGATCGTCGCTTTCTCAATTGGAGCCATCGTTCAATATCTATCCCGTTTGTTCCTCACTTTTAATTTTGAACAAAAACCTAAGATTTATGGGGCCTTATTCAGCGGTATAGCATTATCTGCCATTACCTATTTTATTTTTATGAAAGGATTAAAAGGAACCGCTTATTATAAAGATATTGCAGGAGTGTTGGCTGGGAATGAGGTTTATCATATTCTTGGCTCTTTTGTCTTTTGGACGGCTCTTTCTTATGTGCTGACCAAATTTTTAAAATTCAATTTATATAAAATTATTATCACTGTCGGTACTTTTGCGCTCGCTTTGGCTTTTGCAGGGAACGATCT
>NODE-526-length-13684-cov-23.2386_pt1 | contig 13684 bp, 8 predicted proteins | sample MGYA00139097_ERZ477577 | MGnify/ENA metagenome assembly ERZ477577 | reverse complement strand
GCCGGCACTATCCTTAATGAATTAGAACATCGCTATAAGCTGTCGCCAGGGGAGACCAGCAAGGATCGAATGTTCACGCTGGAAACGGTTGCCTGCTTTGGTTCATGCGCCATCGCACCGGTGCTGGTTGTCGACGATAAAGTCTGCGCAGATATGGATCCTGACAAAGTTGGAAAAGTTTTGAACGACATAGCCCAAAATGACTCAAAAACTGATCTGCATTGACAGGAGAGGGAGAGAAGATGGATTACGCTGCCATCAAAGCGAATGCTGAACGGGAGTGGAAATGGCTGGAACAACTTCCCCAGCCTCTGATCCAGATAGGCACCGGAACCTGCGGCAAAGCGTCGGGGGCAAACAAGGTTTTGGAGAGTGTCCGAAAAACGCTGAAGGAGATCCAGGTGATGGCCAGAACCATGGAGGTGGGCTGCATAGGCATGTGCTACCTGGAGCCTCTGATGACCGTTCGCAAACACGGGAGTCCTCCAATTCTCTTCGGCAGCTTAACCCCGGAAAAGGCGTCCGACATCATCAGACGCTACCTGCTCGATGATGATCCCTGTCGAAAGTGGTGCATCTGTACACTTGGAGAGGAGCGAATCGAGGATATTCCACTCTTCGAAGAGCATCCGATGATGCGTAATCAATGCCGTATCGCATTGCGCAACTGCGGGTTGATCGATCCAGCCAATATCAATCATTATATTGCCAGAGGGGGCTATCAGGGTTTCAACCGTGCTTTGACCATGAGTGGTGCAGCGGTGATAGAGTTGATCGGCAAGGCCGGTCTCAGAGGAAGGGGCGGGGCTGGATTTCCGACCGGCCTGAAATGGGAGCTGACCCGCAAAGAAAGAGCGGAAGACAAATATGTCGTCTGTAATGCCGACGAAGGAGACCCGGGCGCTTTTATGGATAGGGCTTTGCTGGAAGGAGACCCGCATTCGGTTCTCGAAGGAATGCTCATTGGGGCCCACGCCATAGGCGCCGCAGAGGGAGTTATATATATAAGGGCCGAATACCCGCTGGCGATTGAGCGACTGGAAAAGGCACTGGAGCAGATGCGCCACAACAACCTGCTCGGAAAAGAAATACTGGGCAGCAATTTCAATTTCAACGTCTATATACAAGAAGGTGCCGGAGCCTTTGTCTGCGGCGAGGAAACGGCCCTGATGGCTTCGGTGCAGGGCAGCCGGGGCCTGCCGACCCCCAAACCTCCCTACCCTGCTCAGTCGGGGCTTTGGGGTAAACCGACCTGCATCAATAATGTGGAAACCTACAGCAATGTATCGGCTATCCTTGAGAATGGAGCCACGTGGTACGCGCGCATTGGCACGGAGAAAAGCAAGGGTACCAAGACCTTCTCTCTGGCCGGCAAGATAAAACATACCGGTCTAATCGAAGTTCCGATGGGAACCCCTCTCAAAAAAATTGTCTATGAGATCGGTGGAGGGGCTCCCGACGGAACAGAAATCAAAGGTGTTCAGACCGGAGGTCCGTCTGGCGGTTGTATACCCGCAGACCTGTTTGACTTGACCGTCGATTACGAATCACTGGCAGAGGCTGGATCCATTATGGGATCAGGCGGCATGGTGGTTATGGACAGGAATACTTGTATGGTTGATATGGCCCGTTATTTCCTCAGTTTTACCCAGGACGAATCATGCGGCAAATGCCTGCCCTGCCGTTTAGGAACGCACCAGATGCTTGGAATCCTTGAGGAAATATGTGAAGGCAGAGGCAAACCTGAACACCTCGAACTGTTGAGGGACCTGAGCGAAACGGTGCAGAAGGGTTCTTTGTGCGGATTAGGGCAGACAGCCCCAAACCCGGTACAGACCACCCTGAGATATTTTCAAGATGAATTTGATCGCCATATAAAAGACGCCAAATGTGACGCCGGTGTGTGCAAGGTTCTTTTCCACTATGAAGTCGATCCGCAGCTCTGCAACGGCTGCGAACTCTGTGTACGGAAATGTAGTGCCGGAGCCATCGGCGGCGAAAAAAAAGAACCCCATGTCATAGACCAAGCAAAATGTATCAAATGCGGTATTTGTTTTCAGTCCTGTAAACAGCAGGCCATTGGAATTCACTGAGATTACGGACTGGCCCTGCAGTTGCTGAATAATTGAGGAGATTGTTGTGAAAAAGCTCCACCTAACCATTGATGGACATAAGATACAGGTTGCGCCCGGTACGACCGTGCTGGAAGCCGCCCGGAAAGCAGGAATCTATATCCCAACCCTGTGCTATGATCCGCACCTGGAGCCATACGGGGCCTGCCGTTTGTGTATTGTTAAAATCGACGGAATGCGTGGACTGCCAACATCCTGTACTACGCCCGTTGAGCAGGGCATGGTGGTAATCACGGAAGACGAAGAAATCAGCAGAGTACGGAGGGGGATAGTCGAACTGGCGATTGCCGATCACCCAGCCGAATGCCTCACCTGTCTGAAAAGCGATGACTGCGATCTGCTGCACATAACCGGCTATCTGGGAGTGGAAAAGAGCTCACTGGAGCGACTGAGTCGACGGACAACGGTGATGCCGGTGGACACCTCTAACCCGGCTTTCGATTTTGATCCCAACAAGTGTATTTTATGCGGCAAGTGTGTCCGTGTATGTAGTGAAATAGTTGGGATCGGAGCCATCGATTTTGCCGAACGAGGGTATCAATCCCGAGTCAGTACATTTGCTGGAAAGGCCTGGTCGGATACCATCTGCCAGTCCTGCGGGGAATGTGTAGAGCGCTGTCCGACCGGTGCACTCACAACTAAACAGGTGATCATACCCCAGCGCGAGGTCAAAACCTTGTGCCCGTTCTGCGGGGTCGGCTGTCCCATCGTGGTTGGCGTGCGGACCAATGAAATCGTCAGGGTAAAAGGGGACAGGGACAGCGGTGTCAGCCAGGGCGGTTTATGCGTCAAGGGACGATTCGGCTACGATTTCGTCAACCATCCGGACAGGCTTAGCCGTCCGTTGATTCGTAAAAAAGGTGTGCCCCGTTCTGCAGGCTTGTCGGAAAAGGTCGCTTATACAGATATCTTTCGCCCGGCAGAGTGGGATGAGGCGTTGGAACTATCAGCCGCCGGTTTCGAGAATATAATCAAATCTTCAGGTTCCGAGGCTCTGGGTGTGCTCAGTTCCGCCAAGTGTACCAATGAAGAAAATTACCTGACCCAGAAGTTTGCTCGAGCCGTGCTCGGCACCAACAACATCGACCATTGTGCCCGGCTGTGCCATGCCTCGACAGTTGCTGCGGCCCTCGAGTCCTTCGGCGACGGTGCGATGAGCAATTCCATTTCCGATATTGCCGCGGCCGAGGTTATTTTCCTGATCGGCTCCAACACAACGGAATGTCACCCAATCATCGCCCGGCGCATCAAGCAGAATATCCGTAAAAATGGTGCCCGTCTGATCGTGGCTGATCCGCGCACGACCGAACTGGCGCGTCTGGCGAACATACATATGAGTCATCACCCGGGATCTGACGTCGCCCTTCTCAACGGCATGATGAATTGGATCCTGGAAACCGGACTGCACGATGGAACTTTTATTGAACAGCGCTGCGAAGGTTTCGATCTTTTCAGCAAGAATGTGGATTATTATTCCCCGGAGCTGGCAGCACTTATCTCTGGGGTTCGGCCAGACGTTATCCGTCAGGCGGCCGAGATATTCGCAGCGGCAAAAAGCGGTGTCGTCGTCTACGGAATGGGGATCACCCAGCACACAACCGGGGTTGACAATGTCAAGTCAATCGCCAATCTGCTTATGCTGACTGGAAACATGGGCCGCAAAGGTACCGGCTTCTCACCCCTGCGCGGCCAAAACAATGTCCAGGGTGCCTGTGATATGGGGGCACTGCCCAACGTCTATCCTGGTTATCAAAAAGTTGATCAGCCAACAGTCCAGGCCAAATTTAGTGAGGCCTGGAAGGTGGATTTGAACAACCGGAAAGGTCTGCCGTTAACCGACATGATAATTGCAGCTGATCGTCAGCAACTGCAGGCTATGTATGTGGTGGGAGAAAACCCGCTGATGAGTGAGCCTAATCTGGAACATACGCGCCACGCTATGGCCAAGCTACGTTTTCTGGTTGTCCAGGATATTTTCTTGACTGAGACGGCAATGCTGGCAGACGTGGTGCTGCCGGCTGCCAGTTTCGCCGAGAAAAATGGCACCTTCACCAACACCGAGCGACGGGTCCAACTGGTGCGTCAGGTCCTTGATCCGATTGGCACCGCCAGGGCGGATTGGCAGATCATTGCTGAGCTATCCTCTCGAATGGGTTATGCAATGTCCTATGCAGACAGCTCAGCAATAATGAAGGAGATTGCCGGACTGACGCCGATCTACGGCGGCATTTCTCACCGTCGGCTGGAATGTCTTGACGGATTGCAGTGGCCCTGCTGGGACAACAGACACGGCGGCACTCCCAGGCTGCATGAAAAAAAATTCACCCGGGGCCAAGGAAAATTTCATGCGGTCACCTATAAAGCACCGGCAGAGACGACTTCCATGGCTTTTCCAATGGTCCTGACAACCGGACGGGTGCTTGAACATTTCCACACCGGCACCATGAGCCGCCGCTCGCGGGTGCTCGAAACGCTGGAACCTCGAGGTCATATCGATATGTGCCAGGAAGATGCCGACACTATCGGCGTTCACTCGGATGATTTTCTGCAGGTTACATCACCCCGGGGAGAGATTGTCGTACAGGTACGAATCGACAACAAAGTTCCGCGAGGAACTGCTTTCATGGCATTTCATTGGCGGGAAGCACCGGCCAATATTCTTACCAATGAAGCTCTAGACCCAACCGCCAGGATTCCTGAGTACAAGGTGAGTTCCATCCGTATCCAAAAAGCTGAAGTATGAAGGCTACCTTGAAAAATTGAAATTTCCGTTCATAATCAAGGCGCGAATGTAAATTTTGCCGCAGGCCGAGTTGATATGTCGAGGATAAAATTTTCATGCGCAACGCGGAGTTTGGGCGAAAAAGCGATTTTTCAAGGTAGCCTTTATTTTTTATTTGAATTTCATGCAGTCAGGCCGCACGAACGGCAAGGGCCAAAATTTGATCCGCCTCCTGAAACATTAATCGTTTGCCACATGATTGCCGGACGATTTTTTTAATTGATTCACGGCTCAAATTGGAGAAAGCATTACAAATTTCTTCAATCATCTTGGGTTGATCACCAAAAAGATAGATTTCTCTGGAGCCCCCGCGAAGTCTGTGCAGCAGATTCTGGCTTTCTGGCAACGCCTGGTGGATGAAGAGATAATCGTTACCATCGCGATAATAGAGTGGGGGTTTACACGTATCATTTCTATAGGGACGATAGGTCTCCTTCTTGATGATTCCGCTCCAACCTCCGCGTATCCTCTTCCCTGCCCAAGCACACCAGGGTTTTGGCCAGGACTTTCGCCAGCATGTCGTCCCCCGGGAAAACCCGCATACCCTCTTGAAGTATCGCTTCTGCTTTCTGGTAATCGTTCTGGTCTTGGGCCAGCAAGCCTAGCCCCCAATAGGCCTGGGCGTCAGGTGCATATTCGAGGGCTTTGTAATAGAGTTCCCTGGCCAAATCTTGGGCTGCACCCTTGGGCAGCACGTGAGGATAGTCCCCGCGATCGATGGTCAGGGCCAGGCGGGATAAAAAACTGGCGTGGAAGGGTAAAAGCTCCTCATCATCGACCAATTCAAGAGAGTGAATAAAATCAGGGATGCTTTCCTGGAGCGCCTGTTTCATTTTTTTGCCGAATTGGGCAACCGTCTCGGCCCGAAGGTTCTTGTCTGCCTCGAAAAAAAGCAGGTCCTCTTCACGATAAAGCCAGATTTCATCCGTTGCGCCTGTCTTGGCTTTGAAAAGATCGTAAAGGTAAGTCCCAGGATACAAGGCCAGGACGTGAAAAAGGGTAACCAGGGGTCGGATGTCTTTGAGAAGGCGGATGGTATCGTTTATCGTCTCGCTGCTCTCTCCAGGGCAGCCGTAGATAATATAGGCCCGCGCCAGGATACCGTAGCTGACAGTCAAAGTAAAAGCGCGGCGGATCTGATCTTCGTTGAATTTCTTGTTGAGTACGTTGCGGATTTTCTCCGCGCCACTTTCCACCCCGAAGCTGATCTGGATGCAGCCGGCCATGCGCATGGCCTTCAGCATCTCTTCATCAATACGATCTACACGCGAGATGGCGGCCCAGGTGATGTCCAGTTTCTTTTCCACAATTAATGCACAGACTTCCAGAACCAGTTTTTTTCTCAGCGTGAACGTATCGTCGCTGAAGTGAAAGAAACGCTGCCCTTTTTTATAAAGGATCTCAAGCTGACCCACAAAATAGTCAGCCGAATGGAAGCGTACTTTGGGTCCCCAGAACCACGGCGACCCACAAAAGGTGCATTTGCCCGGACAGCCGCGGCTCAAAGCAAGGTGGTGGAAGGTATAATGAGCGGCCGGCTGGGGCAGCGAATCGAGGTTCTCAAGGCGCTCTGCGTCAGGGTTTCTCCGAATCATATTGCCGGCTCTAAGCGTCAGTCCGGGTAGATCGCTGTAGGATTTTTGAGCTTCGATTCGGCGGATGAGTGCTGGAAAGGTTATTTCCCCTTCTCCTCTTACAATGATGTCAATCCAGGGAAAGTGTTGCAGCAAATGATCATCCAGAAACGTCGCGCCAATACCGCCAAAAACAATGGGTGCCTCTGGAAAATGCTCCTTGAAAATTTTCGCAAGTTGAATTCCGCCCCAGCGATTGGCATGGAAGATGGAAAATCCAATCAGGTCCGGTTTGATTGTCGAGAGTGCTTCTTCAATGATATAGGGTTTATCTCTGGCATCATGCCAGTTGAACAGTTCCACATCATGCCCCTGATCTTTGAGTATGGCGCCCAGGTAGTGAAGGCCGATAGGCGGTGCCTCAATGTTTTCGATGTGGACCCGTTCAATGGAGAAAAAGGGGTAAATAAGGACAATGTTCATAACAGTTCTTTGTCTGAATCGCTCTTGAATTGAGCATTATCTTTCCAGATGCAAACGGCCACCTTCATTTTTTACCGCAAATGATAAGTTTGCTCTTACCAGAAGGTGTGTGTGACAAGGTGACGTCTGTGAATATTTTCTTGTATGGGGAAAGATCTTGTCTAACAAATTCTCTGGAATCAGTTGAGCCCATCATCAGCATTCTCATATGAAACAATATTTTCACCGCAGGATTCCGTGGAACTTCATGCTCCATAATCAACACCTTACCGTCTGGCTTTACAACCCGTTTCATTTCCATAAGCGCATCTGTCCGCACCCGGCCTTTCAATTCGTATAACGCATGAGAACAGCAGACAACATCGAAGCAATCATCAAGATATGCCAACCTGGCAGCATCACCCAGGACAAAAACTATTCTATTGCCCATCTCCTTCTGTTTTGCTTTGCTTAGCATGCCTGCAGAAAAGTCATAAGCGGTTGTCAGAGCATCTGGATATTTTTCAGCAAAAGCGAGAATAACTGATCCGGTGCCACAACAGACATCCAGTATTCTGGCCTGGTTCAAAGTGTCTATTGGGGCAGAATCAACCAAAAACCTGCGAGTCTCGTCCCTGTGCTTTCCAGAGTGTATATTTATAAAGAAATCATAAAAGTGAGCAAAGACATTATAATATTTTTGTCGACCCGCCCGGATTCCTGACATATTGAAAACCTGTTCGAAAAGAATATAACTTCCCCGACCGTAATCAGGCTGTGAGCCACTGTCTGCTTTGTACCACCAATACCAACAATTGCCCAGGCTAGACAAGTCAAATGGAGATTTTTCAAGCACACCTCTTGATCTTCCCCATCAAGTCGGTCCAGCTTCATATTATGTATAAAAGTTCAGGTACCCAGTTCAGCCAGACAAGATGAACTGCGGAAAATTTGATTGCTGAGGAATTTTGGTTAACCTATAGATAGAGCTTCAGCACTGAAATTGAGGTACACCAGGAGCAAAGTTATGAGGAAAATGAATGACTTCCCATTGCGATATGGGCTGTACATTATTCTCACCTGCTCTTTATGGCCCACCAACCTGTGGGCTGTTGAAAATTCTGAATGTTTTGAATGCCACAGCGATGAAAGTCTTACCAAGGAAAGCACCGACAACATATTGCAGGCAGCGATAACTGAGTCCCTGTATGTGGATGAAGATAAATTTGAAAAATCGATTCATAACATCAACGGCATTGCCTGCGTTGATTGTCACGCAGATATTGAAGAGCTCGATTGGAATGAGGAAGTGCCCCACGCACTCTATTTAGAAATGGTGCGCTGCGTCTGGTGTCATGAAGATTCAGGGGAAGAGTTCAAAAACAGTGTTCACATGAAAATGCGGACAAAAGGCATAACCATGACCTGCTATGCCTGCCACGGTTATCATTATGTACATCAAATGGAAGGTGCTTCAGTCGCCGAAAGGACAAACAGCATCTGCTTGAAATGTCATAACCCTAATCAGTTCCATGATTGGTTGCCTTCTGGCGATGCACATTTCGCTTCTGTGGAATGTGTCGTCTGTCATGCGCCCGAAGTACCGCGGCATATCGATCTCAGATTTTATGACCTTCTCACAAAGAAATTTTATACGGGTGATGAACTTGTCAAAATTCTGAGCCTTGATTTCGATAAGATCATCCAGACGATCGATACTAATCAAGATGAAATTATTGACTTAAACGAGTTCGATGACCTCTTTTTCATGCTCAAGCAAAAAAATATTCGCCCCATCCTGCGTGCTGAACTCGTTGCAGATATCAACTCCATAGCTCACCAGATAAATAGGGGCTCTGCGCAAAAAACCTGTGAGAACTGTCATGCCTCTGATTCACCATATTTTAACGCAGTTTCCATAATCCTGACCTGGGATGATGGCACGCTAGAACGGTATAATATCGACCGGGCGATTCTTGAAAGTTATTATGTAAGCCATTTTTACCTGCTGGGTGGTACCCGGGTTAAACTTTTGGATAAGATAGGGCTACTTATTATTGCTGGCGGAGCTTGCACAGCATTTGGACATTTTGTTATCAGGGTTTTGACTATCTCGTTACGCCGAAGAAAAAAAGAGAATGGCAATTAGTTCCTGTCTAGATCATACGCCTCTGTATACAAGGAGGTTCCATTATGACTAATGGAAAGCTAATATATATCTATCCGCTGCCAGTGCGGGTATGGCATTGGATCAATGCCTCCGGTTTCGTTCTGCTGATTCTCACAGGTTTCCAGATTCGATATGCTGAAATGTTTAATTTTATGACCCTTCCGAATGCTATTGCTGTTCATAATTATGTGGGATTTGTGGTTATAGCCAATTTTTTCATCTGGCTTATCTATTATTTGGGTTCCGGCAACGTGAAAATCTACATCCCTGACCCGCGGAACTTGGCAGCTCTTGCCCTAAGGCAGGTGCACTACTATGGATATGGTATTTTTGTTGGTAAACCTAATCCACATATCGCGACTGCGGAAAACAAATTTAATCCCCTTCAACAAGTGGTATATCTTGCAATTATGTTTGTCTTTCTTCCTGCTCAAATGATGTCGGGGCTCTTTCTCTGGCAGATTAAGAGATATGAGGAATACATCAACCTGTTGGGAGGTATCAAGCTTCTGGATACCATTCACGTCCTGTTGTTTTTCTTTTTCTCATCATATCTTTTTATTCATTGTTATCTTGCGACACTCGGACACACGCCACTTGCACGTTTTAAAGCCATGTTCACTGGTTATGAGGAACATCGCGAGTAACTTTTCACCAACAAGCACCTAGGCGGGGCAAGTTCGGAATGTGTTGCCCCCTATAACGAAATAGAACTTGCTTTCCGGCGTCGAAATCTGCGCCTGCCGGCAACAGAGTATCTGTGAAAAATGGGGGCTTATCTGATTTAAAATTTATCGGATCATAATCCTTGTTGTGTTTCTGCAAGATCAAATTGCGTTTCTGCAATCATAGATAATTAACTCTGCAGATGATCATTTTTTATAATAAATTTTATTACTTACAGACAGCAGTTTGATCTTGATAACAGGCAAACGGGCACAGCGAGGCTTGGAGAGAGTCATCAATATCGATCATCGCCGATTTACTCGCCTAAAAAACAGCAACCAAAAACCGTGATTTACTCGCCTAAAAAACAGCAACCAAAAACCGTACTGATTCATTATAAATATATGGAATTATTACTTTTAGAACAAATATTTATGTGTCAAATTTACTCCCACGAGTTTTCTTCCCACAACGATATACAGTTCAAACATAGCAAGAGCTGTTTCCTCTTCATCGTGCAATTCCGCAATCAAAATTATCCAGGCATCATTTAAATTTTTATCCAACAATCTGATATTTAAAACAAAATAACAAACACCTATTTCAGGAATGTATCGTGCAACATTAATTGTAACCAAACCATTTTAGGCCACAAAATCATAAAAGATGGAGGCCCGTCATGAGTGAATGGTTAATTTTCCTAGCGATAGTTCCCTTGTCCTGCATATACCTGACAAAGAACATGTACATAAAAAACAGGTTTATGTGGTATGGCATTTCTTTTGGAATGGTAATCGCTCCTGTAAGTTTTGGTTTAATTCAGATGACTTATATTCCTTTTATAGGGAAATTGTTAGGGCTTGTCGGCGTTATTGGAAACCTGACGCATGGATCAATCGGATATATAAGTCTGCTCTGGAGTGGAACGATTGAGCCGAATACAGTGATCACAGCAACTGAGCTTGTTATAATCAACATTTTTAACGGTGTCCTGTTTGCCTACATCTATGGTCTGATCGGACACGCTGTTGACAAAAAACTGGCGAAAGAGAAAGAAAGTATACCAGCACTAAGGACATCGTTACATACTGCAACTTCTAAATAGTTAGTGCGTAAACGCTGTGCCTTTGTTCAGCGAACTGGATGGTGGAACAGCATTTCTCCACCTTGCCAACCAGCTCAGATATCCTCTTTGAAGGGCGAAATTAAGGTTGTATCGCCTGTAAGTTCTGCTTTTATTAATTTTATTTATGTGGTGATAATCGGAAGATTTCATATTAAGAGAGAGATACGCATCTAAGGGTTCTGGTCCGGACGAGGATGATTACTGGCAATATAAACTCTCTGGGCAAAAACATGCAGGATGCCGAGATGGTTGTCAATTGGAACTGCTACCCCTCGGTAATGTTGTACTTCTTCATTTTTCGCCATAACGTACTCGGATTAATTGATAGGTAAGATGCGGTGGCGGTTCTGTTCCAGCTGTGTTTATCGAGCGCTGTTCTGATAGTATTCTCCTCAGAGGCGGCAAGCGGTTTTGTAGTCAAAGTCACCTCGCTCTCTTCTCTGCTCCGATAGGCATTACTCAATTCTTTTGGAAGATGATCCAATTCGATAATGTTTCCATGACAGAGTATGAAGGCATATTCGATAAAGTTTTCAAGTTCCCTGACATTGCCAGGAAAATCATATTTCATAAATGTATCCAGGACCTCATTGGAGACACCTTCAATGTACATGCCCTTGATTATATTAAATTTATTAATGAAATTATCTACCAGGAGTGAAATATCCTCACGACGGCTCGACAGGGGCGGTAAAAAGATTTTGACAACATTGAGACGGTAGAACAGGTCTTCCCGGAATTCTTTATGGGCAACCAGATCGACGAGGTTCTTATTCGTTGCCGCTATAATCCTCACATTTGCCTTAACCGTTTCCATGGAGCCAAGGGGTTCATATTCCATTTTTTCCAATACCCGCAATAATTTCATTTGCAAGGCACTTGAAATGTCACCTATTTCATCAAGTAAAAAGGTACCACCCTCAGCTAGTGAAAAGCGGCCAGGTTTATCGCGTTTTGCTTCGGTAAATGCGCCTTTTTTATAGCCGAACAGTTCAGATTCCAGCAGGGTGTCAGGCAGAGCGGTGCAGTTTAAAACCACAAACTTGCCGGAACGTTCACTCAGGTCATGTATCGCTTTTGCAAACAGTTCCTTTCCAGTACCACTCGGACCTTCGATCAGAACGGTACTGTTACTTTTTGCTATATCCGGCAGGATGTCGAGAATTTTTCTGATTTCATTGTTCTTGGAGATAATATCAGAGATAGACCACTGCCCTTCAATCTTTTTACGTAAAAACTCTATAGCGGAAATGTCCCGCATAGTCTCCACACCACCGATAACGTCTCCAAATTCATCGCGAACTACCGAGGCACTGATTGTCACCGGTATCTGTTGACCATCACTTCTGACAATATTGGTTTTTCTTGAAAGTTTTTCTTCGCCGGTCAGCATGCTTTCCTTTAAAAAGCATTGCTTCTTGCATTTAATACTGCTGCCGCCTAATACCTCATAACATTTTTTCCCGACAGCCTGTTCTTTCTTTAAACCGGTTATCTTTTCTGCTGCATGATTGAAGTATGTAATCGTCTGTTTACAGTCGATTGTAAAAATGCCATCGGCAATTGAATCGAGAATAATATTGTTCCAGTCCTGATCGTGTTGTTTGATCACGTCATCCTCCGAAGCAACGCAGGATAACCTGCTCTGGCATCGTTCTGCTCCTATGTAATTATATCATGAAGCCAAACGCCTGTCCCAGATGTATTAATTGAGATAGCCGAAAGAAATATATTCCGACTTCGATCGGAAACCTCTCGTTATTCTGATAGGCACATCATGAGGCAACAAGGGTGGATCGTCGCTGGTTTCTGTCCCACCTGGAAATCGGTTGGAAGGCATACGACTGATGTTTGCGTGGATATCGCTGCCGCCATGCCGTAGGTAGCATCATAGAAAACAAATATAGGCATATGCTCTATAGTCGTAATCTTCCCAGCCATTAAGATATTGCAAAACACACTGATTACTTTCAATGCAACAACTCACGCATATCTAATTGTAATAGATATAATTATTCAATAATTGTATGTGTTAATATACAAGTTTATTGTAAACTATTATTGTAATATAAAATGACATCATACGTTTAGATTATTATCCCATATATAGAACCTTATTCTATATATGGGGACAAATGAACCCTTTAAGCAAGGTGTTTACCATCATCGAAACGGTGGTTAGCAAGCAGAACAAGGGGGCCACCTATTCTGAAATTATCAAAGATTTAGACCTGCCGAAATCTTCAGTTCATAGAATTTTAAAAGACCTTACCAACCTCGATTACTTCACTTACGACCCTGCCACAAAACGATATTTCGGCAGCTTGCGCTTCTCCGCGCTCGGTGCGCAGGTAATGACCAATTTCAGATTAAGAGACCACATCCATCCGTTTCTTCTGGAACTGCAGCATGATACTCAACATACGGCGAATTTGGGAATCCTCGATGGAACACAGGGTGTGTTCGTGGATAAAATCGAGTCTCGAGATTTTGGCATAAAGCTCTTCTCGGAAATCGGCAAACCATTCCCGCTCCACTGCACCAGTCTTGGAAAAATACTGTTGGCGTTTTCACCCGCTTCCACGCTTGAAACCCTGCTCGATCAACCACTTAAAGCTGAAACCGAAAAAACAATTACCAATCCAGAGGATTTGCGGAAGGAACTTTCGCGTGTTGTCAAGCAGGGCTATGCCATAGACGATGAAGAAATAACCAGGGGGATAATGTGCGTGGCAGGCCCGGTGTTCGATTTTGATGAGCATCTTCTGGGTG
>NODE-525-length-13690-cov-4.97338_pt1 | contig 13690 bp, 11 predicted proteins | sample MGYA00139097_ERZ477577 | MGnify/ENA metagenome assembly ERZ477577 | reverse complement strand
GGTGTTCGCCTGGGAATGGTTATAGACATGAGAAAGTTCTATGGCAACCAGGACATGCTCGATGAGGCAATTGCCGCCTGTTACAAGGTCCATAATATACCGAAGATTCCAAACAAAAAGAGTGAGATCAAGTGGATATGGAAAACCGGTTATGGCAATGCCTTTCCCGAGCACTCCCATGCGCACCGCTCTGAGACGGTACACAACAACGGTTTTCCGGTATTGTGCAACCACTGTGACAACCCCTCCTGCGTCAAAGCATGCCCGACCAAAGCAACCTTTGTCAACCCGACAAACGGTATCGTGGCCATGGACTTTCACCGCTGCATCGGCTGCCGATTCTGCATGGCAGCCTGCCCGTATGGGGCCAGGAGCTTTAACTGGCAGGATCCCCGTCCGTTCATTGAGTCCTATAATAAGGAATTTCCCACACGGATGCGCGGTGTCGTTGAAAAGTGCAACTTCTGTGGTGAGCGTCTGGCACTTGGGCTTGAACCGGCATGTGTTGAAGCATGTAAAGGAACTGGTGCTATGGTCTTTGGTGATCTCAATGATCCGCATTCAGAGGTCAGGAAGGTGCTCGATAAGGAGTTCACCATTCAGCGTAAACCATCTGCCGGCACTAAGCCGTCAGTCTTTTACATAGTGTGAGGTTGTCATGATAGAAAAAACACTTAAAGGAAAACCAGCCTATTGGATCTGGCTTGCCGTACTCGGTTCCTTCATTGCAATTGGTTCTGCCTGTTATATCAGGCAGTATATGTTCGGTCTGGGACTTACTGGTATGAGCCGAGACGTTTCCTGGGGACTCTATATATCCCAGTTTACCTTTCTGGTCGGGGTTGCAGCCGGTGGCTTGATGCTTGTACTACCTTACTACGTCCATAATTACAAGGTGTTCGGGCGTATTACCATCCTGGGTGAGTTCCTGGCGATATCGGCTCTGGTCATGTGTCTGATGTTCATCATGGCAGATCTTGGTCAGCCGCTCCGTGGTCTCAATGTTATTTTCTTCCCCACACCTCATTCCATGCTTTTCTGGGATATGTGTGTGCTCTGGGGATATCTGCTACTGAACGTGCTCTGTGGCTGGGTTATTCTCACCGCAGAACGTAAACAGGTTCCGCCTCCGAAATGGATCTATATTTTTGTTTATATTTCCATTCCATTTGCGGTCTCTATTCATACCGTAACCGCTATGCTCTACTGTGGTCTGCCTGGACGTCATTTCTGGCTTTCCGCAATTATTGCTCCGCGTTTTCTCGCCTCAGCATTTGCTGCAGGGCCGTCCCTTATCCTGATTGCCTGTATAATCATGAAGAAATTCGCGAATTTTGATGTCGGTAAAGAAGCGGTCAAGAAACTGACCACGATTATCATGTATGCGGTCATTATCAATACCTTCTTCTTCCTGCTCGAGTTCTTTGTCGGTTACTACTCAGAAGTCCCGGGACATATGCACAGCCTTGAGTATTTGTTCTTCGGTCTTGAGCATGACGGTCATGTTTACAATAACCTGGTACCGTTCATGTGGACCTCGGTAATCTTTAACTTTACCGGCCTCGGTATTCTTGCCTATATGAAGATAGCCAAGGTTTTTGATATCCGACTGGTTGGTACAGCCTCTGTCCTGATTTTCCTGGCTCTCTGGGCTGATAAAGGGCTCGGTTTTGTATTTGGCGGATTTGTACCGAATCCACTTGAAGAGGTAACCGAGTATATCCCGACAATGAACGAACTGGGAATTACCCTGGGAATCTGGGCTAGCGGATTCTTCCTGCTGACCCTGCTCTACAAGATAGCCTTGGGTGTCGAGCACGAGGTTGAGCAGTAGATCGTTTTTTAATTGATTGAAGCAGTACAAATAGCCCCCGCTCTTTTTGAAGATCGGGGGCTTTTTATTTGAATAGTGAGTCAGAGGTCTTGCTCTCTGTCTGTTTGGTAGAAATGAGACAGCTCGCTAATAGAAGCCGCCGAGATACCATTGGAAAAGTCGGTTGATCTGGTGATAAAAAAAGAGGTAGGCAAGCCCGCTGATTGCCAGAAATGGGCCAAACGGTATCCTGGTTAAGCCACCTTTTTTTTGTGATCTCATGGCGATCAATCCCCCGATCGATCCACTTACAGAACTTGTAAAAATGATGAAAAACAGCGATTGCCAACCAAGAAATGCACCAAGCATTGCCAGCAATTTGATATCACCACCACCTAACCCTTCCTGCTTGCGAAGCAGGTAATAACTCAAAGAGATCGCATAAAAAACGCCACCTCCGACAAGCAGGCCGATGAGTGAATCCTGCCAGGTAACGAGGGGGGATACAAACGAAAAACAAAATCCGATAATGATGCCGGGCAGGCTGATAATGTCCGGTATTATCTGGTGATGTATATCAATCCATATTATAGTGATGAGCGCTGCCGAGAAGATAAAGTAGCCAGCCGCCGCAAGTGAGAGGCCAAAGGCCGAGACACAAGCCGCTGCCAGGATTCCGGTGAGAAATTCTACGGTCGGGTATTGAAAGGAGATAGACACCCCGCAGTGACCGCATTTACCTCGCAGGATGAGATAGCTGATAATCGGAACATTTTCATACCAGCTCAGGGAGGCCTTGCAGGATGGACAGTGGGAGGCCGGAAAAACTACGGAGATGTCCGGTTTCGGTAGCCGAAGAATAACAACATTGAGAAAACTGCCGATTATAGCGCCGAAAATAAATGATGTCGCGAGAATGATTGGATCGTTTTGCATCGCCTCTTGATTTTTTTAATTGAATTTTGTGAACATAAACAAGCTTAAAGAAACGTAAACACATTAAATTATTATGTCTCAACACCAGGAAAAAGCAACTATTATCAAGTTTGAGCAGTTGTCAGGCGAAAATATTCGCCTGACCCTGCATGCCCCATTGATTGCCGGATCAGCCAAACCGGGCCAGTTCGTGATGATTCAGACTGGAGCCGGAAGAGACCCGCTGCTGAGGCGGCCCTTCTCTCTGCACCAGACAAGCAGCAACGGTCACATCCAGATCTATCTTAAAAATGTCGGTCGTGGTACAGACATCCTGGCTCACAGTAAGATTGACGAGATACTCGATGTTTTTGGCCCGCTTGGCCGCGGTTTTGTTATTCATTATGATCAGCCTGCCTGTCTGGTTGGAGGTGGCCTGGGAATAGCGCCACTGCTTTTTCTTGCTAAATGTCTCTATCGCAGCAGCAAGGACAACAGCCGGGACTTGGTAATCCTAGGAGGCAGGACAAAGGGCGAGGTCGAACCGCTGGTTGATGATTTTCAGCAATTCGGGATTCAGGTGCACTGTACTACTGATGATGGGTCATACGGCATGAAAGGTTTTGTTACCGATACCCTGAAATCTGAAAGCGTGATCAAAAACAGCCAGGTGTACGCCTGCGGGCCTGATGCGATGCTGGCCCGGGTCTACCAGATCTGCAGGGAAAAAAATGCCGGTTGCCAGGTCTCGGTCGAAACGGTCATGGCATGCGGGATGGGTGCCTGTCTCGGATGTAACATTCCTGCAAAGGATGGCTCCTACGTACACGTCTGTATCGACGGACCGGTCTTTAATGCGGAGGATCTCGTATGGAGTTTGTAAAGGATAACAACCCGTACCCTGATCTGCGTGTCAATATCGGTTCGCTTGACCTTCAGAATCCTGTTATAACGGCTTCAGGAACATTTGGTTACGCGAGGGAATTTGAGAATCTGGTTAATCTGCATCGCCTTGGCGGTGTGGTTGTTAAAGGAATTTCTCTTGCCCCACGTGCTGGAAATCCTCCACCCCGTATTGTGGAGACACCATGCGGTATGTTGAATGCGATCGGTCTGCAAAATGTTGGTGTTAAACGGTTCATTGAGGAAAAAATGACCTATTTGCGCGGCATTAATGTGCCGGTGATTGTCAATATCCTCGGTGATACCGTAGGAGAATACCGTGAAATTACCCGAATGCTTGCAGATACGGAAGGAATTGCTGCACTGGAAGTCAACATATCCTGTCCCAACGTAAAGAAAGGCGGGGTCGCCTTCGGTAATGACCCCCGTATGGCTGCTGCTGTAACCAGCGCGGTAAAAGAGGTTTCATCTGTGCCTGTAATGGTGAAATTGTCACCAAATGTATCTGATGTAACCCAGGTTGCCCGGGCGGTTGAAGATGCAGGCGCTGATTGTGTTTCACTGATAAATACCTTGATCGGTATGGCAATCGATCTAGAGAGACGAAAACCTGTTTTGGCCAATGTTATCGGAGGATTATCCGGTCCGGCGGTGAAGCCGGTAGCCTTGAGAATGGTGTACCAGGTGGCGCAGGTAGTTAAAATCCCGGTAATCGGCATAGGTGGTATTGACTGTACGGAAGATGCGCTGGAGTTCTTATTGGCAGGTGCTTCTGCGATACAGGTGGGAACAGCGAACTTTGTCAACCCGAGAGTGAGTGAAGACATTGTCGAAGGGATGAGTTCCTATGTGAAGGAAAACAGGCTGGACTCCGTCAGGGATCTGATTGGATCATTGGAAGTGTAGGTAATGAAAACGGGTGGTTCCAAAACGACCATGCTGGCATCTCTGCTCAAGAATGAGGAGAGCACTCAGTGCTGACCAGTTCGTTTAAGGCGGGCTTGAAGGTTGCTTCCAGTTAAAAAGCGGCGATCTGTTGCACCTGTGAAAACCAATAGAGGCGTCTTAGAAATAATATAAATACTGCAAGGATTATCCCCGTATGAACATTAATGGTAAGACAAAAATCTATGGTATTATTGGTAATCCTGTAACACATTCATTAAGCCCTGCAATGCATAATGCTGCCTTTGCAGTGCTCGATGAAAACCGGGTTTATCTCCCATTCAGGGTGGAGCGTGTCAGTCAAGCACTGACCGGTTTAAAAGGCCTTGATATCGGGGGCGTCAGTGTTACAATCCCTCACAAGGAAGCGGTTCTCGCAGAGCTTGATGAAATTGATCCGATTGCGGAAAAGATCGGTGCGGTTAACACCATTGTTGTCACCACCAGAGGAGAGGAGAAGAAACTTTTTGGTACCAATACCGACTGGATTGGTTCTAACCGTGCCCTGGAGCAAAAAATTGAGTTAAATGGCAGCAGGGCAGTGATTCTTGGCGCCGGGGGGGCAGCCCGGGCAATTGGGTTCGGGCTGCTGGAAGCCGGCGCAGACATTGAGATCTGCAGCCGCACAGAGTCAAGAGGCAGAAAACTTGCAGCAGTTCTCGGCTGTTCGTGGAAGTCACTGGGAATGACTGAATCCTGCAGTGGCGACATCCTGATAAATGCCACTTCGGTCGGTATGGCGCCCAACGATCAGCTCAGTCCATTTGACAAGAAATATCTGGCACCGTTCAAAGTGGTGATGGATATTGTCTACGCACCGCTGCAGACGAGGTTGCTTCAGGATGCTGAACAGGCAGGCTGTCTCTGTGTTAATGGGCTGGAAATGCTTTTGTATCAGGGAGTGGCGCAATTTGAATTATGGACCGGCCTTACTCCGCCGATCGATGTTATGAGAGATGTCCTAATCAGCGCGACAGATAACCAAGCAGGGTGATAAATCAGACATTATGAGAAGGCATGATTGAAATAGAAACGATAGAGAATATAGATTGTACTGTCAGTGTGCCGGGCTCAAAGAGTCTGACCCAGAGAGCTTTGATAGCGGCTGCACTTGCTGATGGAGAGAGTGTACTCCATGGACCGCTGGTCAGTGAAGATACCGAGTATTCGTCTTATGCCCTGATGCAGATGGGCGTGGAGATAAGAAAAGAAAAGGAATCATGGTTGGTAGTGGGAAACGGGGGCACTATAAAAACACCTGAGGAGGATATATTCCTTGGCAACAATGGCACCGCCACCCGATTCCTCACTTCGGTTGCTGCGCTGGGGGAGGGAGAGTTTATTATCGATGGTGAAGAGCGTATGTACCAGCGCCCCATTGGTCCGCTGATGGAAGCGCTCGAAGGGTGGGGAGTAGATATTACCTCGATCCACGAGACAGGCTGTCCACCGCTCAGCATCAGAGCGAATGGACTTGATGGCGGGAGAACCGTCTTACCGGAAGGCAAAAGCAGCCAGTATCTTTCTTCTCTTTTACTGGTTGCCCCGTTCGCCAGAACCTCTGCGACGCTTGACGTGGTTGGAGAGGTTCTCTCAAAGCCATATGTAGCAATGACGCTCCAGGTGATGGCTGATTTTGGTATTGCCGTTGAGGCAGTCCACGATTTTTCATCCTTTACCATTCCCCAGGGAATCTACCAGTCACGTGATTACCGGATCGAAGGAGATGCCTCAAACGCCTCATATTTCTGGGCGGCTGCAGCTGTTACCGAAGGGCGGGTTACCGTTGATAATGTCCCCGTTCCGTCCCTCCAGGGGGATGCGATGCTGGTGCCACTGCTCGCCCGAATGGGGTGCGATATCAATCAGTCTGGAAATGGCATTTCGGTTACCGGGGCAGGCAGGCTGGAGGGAATAAATGTAGACATGGGAAATATGCCGGACGTGGTTCCCACCCTCGCTGTGGTTGCCGCGTTTGCAGAAGGCCTAACGGAAATCACCAATATCGGCCACCTGCGAATAAAGGAGTGTGACCGTTTAACTGCAGTGGTCACAGAACTTACCAGGATGGGCGCTGCCGTCGAGGAGTTTGCCGATCGGATGATTATCCATGGAGAGGGTGGCCGGAACCTGCATGGAGCTGAAATTGAGACCTACAACGATCACCGAATGGCCATGAGCATGGCTGTTGCCGGCTTAAAAGTGCCGGGGGTTCGAATCCTTGAGGAGCAATGTGTGGCGAAGTCTTTTCCCGACTTCTGGCAACGATTTGCTCAGCTCCAGGGGTGATTATTGTGTGTGAAAGTCTGTTTGCGGGACCATACCGTGCTCAACCATACCGATATTGAGGCAGTCGATATGGTGATGGCCACGAACAAATACACGTTCTCCCTTGTCGATCCGTAACATCCGGGCGGCGTTACCATCTTTTATACAGATTTCCAGTTCACCACTGCTATTAATGATGGCCGCTGGTAAATGGTCGTCCACATCGCTGTAGCTGCCATCTAAAATCGTTAAGGCATATGATTTTGTTATCAGAAAAGGCTGGTCCGTAAAGCTTAATTCGTCCAGATACGCTTTCGTAATATTTGTTCTGATATTACCGAAACTATCAATACTGAGTACTTCACCAGCAATGCCGTTTGATTGCAGAACCGGTTCCTTCAGCCCGATCACCGTGCATGAATTTATCGGGACACGTTCACCCACATGGGTAATGGACAGGCCCGAGGCGAGCCATGCTGCCACCGGAGCCATAATGTCACGACCGTGAAAGGTTTTGCTGACATATCCACGGAACAATTTTTTGTTTTCCACCGAGTATATCTCCAGGGAAGCCTCATTGACCAGTAACGGGGTAAAAATCCCATTGTCCGGTCCGATAAAGATATGCTCGTCAGTTTTGATGGCCAGGATACGACGCTGGCTGCCAACACCCGGGTCGACGATTGCCACATGTACCGTGCCAGCGGGAAAATATTTGTAATTATCGACAAGTACCTTGGCTGCCTGACTTATATCCTGAGGAGGAATGTTGTGAACAAGATCAACAACCGGAATCCTTTTATTAAGGGAGAGTATGACACCTTTCATAACACCGACATACTCGTCCTGGTACCCGAAATCAGTGGTCAGGGTTATGGGTGAACCGATTTGTCTCATGGGCAGCAAATAGTTAAAAAAATAATGATAACGAGTAAGTACTGAGAGATGAAGAACTTGTGATAAGTCCATCACACTCTAAGAGATAGCTTATCTCATTTTGGCCTGCAGTTCAAAATTGTTTTTTAACTAAAAAATAAAATTGCCCTTTTTCCTTCATGTGGTTTGCTGCCGTTCTCGCATACGCTCCCGCACCCCAGAACAGATCAATTCTGCCTGCGCCCTTTATTGCTGAGCCACTGTCCTGAGGAAGGACGAAGCGTGAAAAGTCCTGCCAATGAGCGATTGAGCCATCAGTGTTTAATACAGGTCGGCGTGAGACGAGGTACCCGAACGTTGCTGTCGGGAAAATCGAATGATCAATTGCAACAGATCTTCCAGGCGTAAGAACTTCGCCAAGAGAGCCCTTAGGTCCACTATTACCGCCCCACTTGAAGAAGATATATCGTGGATTGTTGTGCAGCATTTTTATCATTTCTTTAGGATGATCAACAAAGTATCTCCTCATGCTGGGAATTGAAACATCACTGACCTTCATGATGTTTTCCTTAACAAAAAGCCTGCCAAGGCTGTTGTAGGCAAGCCCGTTTGAACCACCAAAATGGATCGCACGGGTTGTTCCATCCGAAAGACGAATTCTGCCGGAGCCCTGAACGTGGAGAAGATAAGCATCAAACGGGTCGCGCAGATAGACAAGTTCATTTCCTGCAAGACGGTTATCTTTCTCAATTTCTTCCCGTGACCAGTAAGGGGTTAATGAGCCATCAGGATTGGTCCTGCCAATATCATTTTTACCAGTGTCTTTATTTCTGCGGACAACGAGAGAGTCTGGAACGCGGTAGAGGGGATGTCTGAAATCACCCTCCTTTTTAAGGCTCCCTTCAAAGAGCGGCTCGTAATAACCGGTGAGAAGAATTGTTTTCTGCAAACCGGGGTATCTTCCTTCAGCCTGATAAACATTGAATTTTTTTCTTACAATTTCATCAAGTTCAAAAGGTGATGGACTGTCTTCAATGATATCGCTGAATGTCACCAGCGAATCTGCAAGGTGCGAGTAAGTAAATGATTTTTGACCTATTTGTATAACCTTGTCCGGAGGATATTTTTTCAAGTGATTGAGCTGTCGGTTGATTGCAGTTAACAGGGATTCCTTGTCAGCATCATCGATGAACAATGGATAGTAATTATCCGGCAGTTCCACATAACTCTTTTGAGGACTGCAGCTATAGAGACACAAGAGGGTGAGGAGGAAAATAAAAAAGATAAACCGGTACGATGAGATAGGGAAAAACGGAGTCATCCAGTGCGAACCTGTTTAACTCATTTGATCGCTTCGGCCAACTCTGTTACCGCCATAGCATATCTGTTGGAATGGTTCCATTCAGTAATAGCCTGGAAATTGGGATATCCTGCAACATAGCGATATCCACCGCCATCTGATGGAGCGAGCTCTAGACCGACGATTGAGAGTTTACGATTATCCGGAGGAATCGGAAGCGATACCCCCTGAGCAGTGCTTATTGCCTGATATTCCACTCTACCCTTTCTTCCTTTCAGGTTGGCACTGATCAGTTCCTGTGCTTTTAATTCAGGGCCAATATCTACGTAGATGGTACCATTGAGTGTCCAGTGAAACCTGCGAAGGTAGTTGGCAATAGATGCCAGAATATCCTCCGTAGAATTAAAGACATCCCTGAGTTGATCGTTGTCGAAACTTACTGCATATTCTCTGAAGCTGGACGGAATGAACTGAGTCTGACCGAATGCACCTGCATAAGAACCCTTTACCGTAAGTGGGTCTATTTTGTTTTCACGGCAAAGAAGAAGAAAGTGGACAAGCTGTTTTCTGAAAAAGGAGGATCGTCTGGGGTAGGCATCGAACAGGGTGTTCAGCGTTTCGAAAACAGGGAAGCTACCGCTGTGGGTACCGAATCGGGACTCTATTCCCCAGATTGCTATGACAATTTCTCTGTCTACTCCGAATTTTGCTTCAATTCTGGAAAGAAGTTCTTTGTTCTCTTTGAGTTTTTCTTTACCTTTGGCGATGGTTTTAGAGGTTATAAAGAGGGGTCTGTATTTATAATAAGGCTTAGCTTCCCATTGACGATCCATCAGCTCAAGAACACGCTTGTTGATCGCCACACCGTTAAAAAGATCGTTGAGTTCATTCTGTTTGAACTGGTACTCATCCTGCAATTCTTTAAAAAGGATATGGTAGCGCTCACTGGAAAGATCAATAATCTGTCCGTCCTCAACAAGGTCAGCAGCTTTTGGCTTTGCTGCCAGAATTTGAGACGGTATCGGTGCCAGAATGAATATGATAAACAGAGCAATGATGATCGGTTTTAATGATTTCATAGCACTTTCACCTGCTGGAGTGAAAGGATAGAGAACGTGAGTGAAACGGCTGCTAGATGAGGAAGTATTAACGGTCATAATCACGCATAGGTTTGTTCAAACTTTGTCAAAAAATTGTCAAGAAGATCGGGTGGTAGTGCGTTAATTCCAGCAGCCGCTGCTCGACCGCCCCCTGTGGGAAAAGCACGGCAGAGTGTTTCTGCGTCATGTTTATTACTTAACGGCGCCCGAACACTGATACGCAGTGATTCATCACGATTCTCGGTAATCAGGGCATGAGCTCCCTCGGGATTCTCACGTGCTTTAAGATTTGCAAAAACACCAGAGACTCTCCTGGCCCAGGGGTTGTCGGGGAATCGGAAAATCCTGTTCTTTCCACATTTCTTGTATTCCGGCTGAGAAAGTGCAAGGTTCATATCACTGTTAAATCCGACTTTCAGGGTCTTAAGTGTTTTTGACTTCTCAAAAAAATCAAATGGACTCCGGTATTCCCGAATTGCCCGGTAAAGGTCCTCAGGTGGAAAATAGAGATCCTTTACCTGGGTACCATAGCTGTTGTAATTGATTAATTCTCCAATCTCTCTTAAACAAATAGTTTCTGAATCACTGAGTCCGGCTTCAGCACCCATGACATTGGCAATCTTATCCAGGTTATCACCAAATGCCCCGCAAAGAGCCCAGAGAAGAAATTTTCCATCGAGCAAGGAATTAACGATCAGTGATGTACACAGGTCCGGGTCCGGATTGATATGTTGTCGAAGGTTTGACGCTTCAGGAATATCACCTGGAAAATGGTGATCGATATAAAGAACGTCATTACCGGCAGAAAGCAGATGCTTAAGACTTGTTATGTTGGAATGCATTGAAATGTCAAAGACAGCTATGCTGCTGTTTTTCACATCTTCGATACGGCTGAGCAGGTTGATGTCTCGTTTGACCCCGGTGATTAATTCAGCGTCGTGTACAGGATCAACTAGACGCAGCTGGTGCAGACCACAAATGCCATCAGCATCTCCATTAAAGACATCAAATTGTCTGAACGTTCGTTGTTTTCTTGACAGAACCATAAGCATTTTGAATATTCCGTCTACAAATCAGCAATGAGACCTAACGTTCGAGCAATCAGAAGCTGAGTCCTAACGGACTGCCAATATTGGCAAGATTAAAAACAACCAGGAAACTGGTGTCCGCTGGTGTATATTCTGTCGCTAATTCAACAGACCAGCAAAGTGCATGATAAATGAGTGACAGGTTCATTTCGTTGGTTTCATCTGACGAGATTGAATGCTCGATTTTAAAATCAGCACTCCAATTCGCGATCAGGGCAGTTCTTGCTAGAGCGTTGATCTGCTCTGTGTTGCCGATATCGTCAAATACATACTCGACACCGAACCTGTCTCCGCGACCGTTTCTATAAATAGCCTCAAAATTATGCCTGACAAATCCATTGTCATAAACATCAATGTCGGTTTTATAGCTGATGTCTGTAGACGGCAGCGGCAGCCAGCCAAGTTTTATTTCGATCGCAGAAAATGGCTCTTCAGAATTTTCGTCAAGGAAACTGTAGCTCTGTTTGATCTTGAAATAACCGTATTCCCTGTCGAGTTCGTTGTTTTTTTGCAGGTCAAAAAAGTTGTCGATTCCGTACGTAATGGCGTTTTGTTGATTTACCCGGTCAGCACTGGTGAAAATGGGGAGGTCTTCCTGGTCTTCATCCGGGAGAAAATTGTACTCAACATAGGGTCTCATCTGGTGATAAAAACTTCTATTATCGGTACCAGCCAGGGGGAAATTACGCATCAAACTCGTACCGACTTCTGCCTGGATATCGTAGAGAAGTCTATTCTGTCCAGAGTCGTTCTCCCATTCCGCATCCCCAAAGGTCTGTACCGAGTAATAGGTATCACGCAGCCCGACCTCTGCCCTGGATTCCAGATATGGTCCAAGCGGCACCGGAGCACTCAATCGGGGATAGAGGTCGATACGATGCCCGCCAGTACCTTCTTCCCGATAGAAGTAGACATAGGTCGCGTCCCAGTCAAGAGTGACATTGCCGAATCCGCCGAGGGGGATGGCGCCATTAAAATCAACCGCTGGCAGGTTCCAGAGTGGCGATACGCCTGTTTTGTTTGCACGGACATCATTTATCGCAAGTAAATCTGCAGTAAGCGACATCGGGCCCCATGATTTCAATACGCTCAGACTGTTACTGCGCTGGTCATCTGTCCTATTTTCAAGGCTTCGGCCAAATGATTCGAGGAAACGATCATTACTGGTATTGAAACCAGTCATTCCCGAGTTGAATTCGGTCAGATAATCCCGATCGGAAACGATGTCCAGATCAAGACGGGAGATCCAGCCGCTACCAAAGTCCTGATCGGCTTTTGCTCTAATCCAGTATCTGTCTTTGTTGGTGTGAGTAAAACCGGTATCTGCGTAATAATCAGTTTCCGATGGGTCGGTCAGGTTATCGTTGAGATAATTTGCCATTGCCAGGCCTTTATCTTCCGCGGCTTTAATGTAGCGAAATTCAAGACCGGGCATATAACCCCGGTTCACCATATACTCGGTATAGATGGTCATGTCGGTCGAGTTAGAAATATTCCAGAAAAACGGGATATTAAAAGTAAATCCGTTGTTCTGGCTTGAGCCGAGTTCCGGGAAGATAAAGCCGGTTTGTCTTTTATTCTTAACCGGCAGCATCAACCATGGTGAATAGAATACAGGAGTATCTTTTATTTGAAATTTTGCATGCTTGAGTGTTGCATAGCCGTCCTGTTCTATCACGACGTCCTTGGCAGCAAAGCTCCATGGCGGAGTCTGTCCCTCTGTAACCTTACAGGTAATGACCCAGCCGTTTTCTATATGGTAGGTTTTGTACCCTGTTTTTTCGATAACCTCACCTTCAAGATGCAGATCATATTCATCCCGGAGAATGGTTGCGTTCTTGAAAGTTCCTGTTTCCTGCTCAAGGTTGACAACTGCCTGATCGGCAAGAAGCTGCTCGTCTTCAGTCGTTACCGATACATTTCCTCGAGCCTTTATCGTACTCAGGGCAATATCGTACGTTGCCCAGTCAGCCTTGATTGTAACCTGGGTCTCGTAAACTTCCTCAACTTCTTCGGGTACATCTTCAGGTGTCGTTTCAACTGGAGCAGGTGCTTCCCCCAGAAGATCTGACCAATTGGAAAGATCTTCTTGTGTAGCAGGCGGCTTGGGAGGTAATTTACGACGTTTAACCAGGACGATATTACCCTCTGCAACGATGCTACTGGGCTTATCGTAACGAATTATCTTGTCTGCAGAGATATCCCACTCCTCTGTTGACACAGACTCTTCAGCGAGGGCTGTTCCGGAAGCTATCAGACACAGGAGAATAAGAGAAGGCAGCAGAAAAAACCGAAAAACAGAAATGTGTGGCAAAAGCTTTGTCACAGTACACTCCTTTAAATGAGAAACGTGAGTAAAACTTCAGTTGTTTGCAGAGAATAATACCCTGTAACTACCAACTGACGGAAACAGCATCTTATAAATTCCGAAATGTACGTGTCGCCACGTCTGGTGTCAAGCCTAAAGTAATAGTTTGACCTT
>NODE-524-length-13698-cov-5.36642_pt1 | contig 13698 bp, 10 predicted proteins | sample MGYA00139097_ERZ477577 | MGnify/ENA metagenome assembly ERZ477577 | reverse complement strand
GTTATACCAGTTCCCGACCAAGTTCCACCAGCATCAGCTGCCGTTAAGTTGATTGAGGCATCTCCAGTACAATAAGCTGGCACTGGTGAAATAGTTGCGTCAAAAACACTAGAGACATTGGCAGTTGCCAGAGTTCTAGTACTTCTACAACCATACTCTTGAATTTCCCAATCATAAAAATGATAATAATAACCGTTACCCGCACTACTCGATGTAATACTTGCGATACCTGCTAAAGAGTACGGGTAAACAGGGCCCGAGTTGTTTCGGTACATATCTGGATTACTTCCTGTTTGGGTGCCAAGTTGCAAGTTGCTACCAATAGGAACGTCAAAATTTAAATCAATTCTACTTTGGCCAGCAGGAACATTTAGTGTTATCGATTGTAATACTGTTCCCACATCGTTCCTTAATTCAATGGTTCTATTTCCATTGCCGTTCGCATCGACCCACACAGAGTTAAGAACAAAAGGAGTTGAACAATCAAAAATAAGGTATTGGTCTCCATTGAAATAGCCACCGCCTCCAATTGAATTATCTGAGGGTCCGACGTTTTGAATAAGTCCCGCAACTTCCTCTTCTACATAATAAGAAGTGGTTAATGCTAAAGAGGGGGTCACAAATGGAGAGCCGGATCCAACTAGGTTTCCTCCAGTAGGTGCGTCGTACCAGTTAATAGTGTTTGACCCAGTAGCCGTCAATGTTGCTGTAGTGTTTTCGCATATATTGTCGTCCGTTGTAGTTGGTGCCGTGGGCGTATTAACAATAATGTAATCAGTTTTGATTTCGGTATTGCTCCCATTACCATTGGAGGCAATTAACTCAACCGTATAGGTCCCATTACTAGTATATGTGTGGCTAGGGTTTTGTGAAGTAGATGTATTTCCGTCACCAAAATCCCACGCCCATGAAGTTGGAACATTTACTGATAAATCTGTAAAGTTCACATCTCCAGTGCAGGTCGAAGTAACATTGGCACTAAAGTCAGCTGTTGGCGGAAGAGTAGGTGAAGTACACTGCCAATCAATTTGGAATCCATCTAATTCTAGACCTCCGTCAGAATGGAATAAGAGGGTGACCGAACCACCAGTTGAACTTATAGAAGGGGGTAAGTTATTGTTGCAATACGTGCCGATTAAAGGAGATCCAGTGTTCGCACCATCATATACTTCTAAGTAATCATAATTACAATTTGTCCCACTGGTACCCGCTTCTATGTCAAAGAATACAAATGTTAAATCGATTGAAGTTGCTCCTGTTGGGCTAATCGTGATTTGTGCGTCTTCACTAGCACCATAGGCAGATCCAGCTCCACCTGAGTCAAATAAAATTCCTGCGCAATCTGTTTGAACCGGACCAGTACCATTAGGTGGTAAAATCACCGAACATGGATTGTTTGAGTCAATATCGATATATGAATTATACAATATAGTGTCTACTCCACAAGCTCCGCCATCTGCAATCAATTGAACATCAAACACTCCCTGAGCCATATATGTGTGGGAGGGGTTGTTTAGAGAACTTGTGTTACCATCACCAAAATTCCAAGTAAAATTTGAAGCATTAGTACTTTGGTTTACAAAGTCAACGGTGAAAGGTGCGATGCAAGAAACGGTTAGAGCTGATGTGAAATCTGCAATAACTGTAGGGTCATACTCTAGACCTACTCCCACAGCATACCAGGCGTCCGTAGTTGCAATAACTTCAGGTGTACAAGCGCCAAATAAATCTACAGCCGATTGGATCGCATAAAATCGCGCATCACTAAATTGTGAGTTAGTAGTAAGGTATACGGTTAAGTTGCGAAAGGCAATAGAGCTAGCGTCTATAAATCCTAGTCCTGTGATGTTATACGCGTCGCCATTGTCGTTTGTTCCACTACCTCCATCTGTCAAGAGGTAATACCAGTAATTTTGAACCCCACTATTCGAGTGCACGCCACCGTTATCGGCGCCTCCTAGAGGCGACCAAAAGTTACCGAAATATGTGTCGGGATCACCTTTAGAATTTGGATCAGACATTGAACGAAAAGCTGTGCCTAAATCTTCTCCAATATCCCAATTCCAATTTGACGGTCGTGCAGAATTTTCAATCGACGTTCCAAAAATATCACTAAAAGATTCATTTAATGCTCCAGATTCATCTTGGTAAACAAGATCTGCTGTGAAAGTGGTTAGTCCGTGAGAAACTTCATGACCCGCTACATCTATTGATGTAAGCGGAGTATTGCCACTTCCATCGCCGTATGTCATTCTCTGTCCATCCCAAAAAGCATTGTTGTAATTGTTGTCATAGTGAACATAGCTGTTTAGCTGAAACCCTAAGTCATCGATACTATTTCTGCCGTGGATTATTGAAAAATAGTCATAGGTCATTTCTGCTCCCCAGTGTGCATCTGTAGCAAACTCATCTAGATTAGCATTAACATTGTTCCAATTATTATCAGCGTCAACAAAATCTACAGCATTGCCATAGTTGGTTCCCTTATTCATGTCAAAGGTTCTTATCCCATTTCCTCTCCCTGTTTCTCTTAGTCTAAAACTTGATCCAGTATCGTCGGTAACTATGGCTCTTGTTCCGCTATACCCTGTTACCGCTGTTCCAGGCGAATCGGCGCAATGAATTATGCGATTTTTAAAAAGGATTTTTCCTGTTGTGGCATCAACGTATACATCTGCTCGAGATAATGGTGCATGAGCATAAATGTCAAAACGGTAAGCGAGTCTATATGTCTGGTCGCTGTATTGGTTATTGTCAGGGATGTAAACAAGTTCTCCATTTGGAAAATAGGTGGCATTTTCGTTATTTGTTTCCCATTTTAAATGAGCTTCCTCACCGGGCATTTCCCATTTGTACTGTGCAGCGTTGACATTGCGAATAGCAAGGTCTAGTGCTTGTTGTTCACTGAGAGAAATTCCGCCAAAATTGTATAGGTTTTTATAGAGTAGACCGTTCATTGAAATGACTTTGTCATTTTTCGTATGAAGAATCCAAACGGCACCTTCAATAGGGGTTCCATTAAAGGTCTCCTGGTATCGATAATGGGTAAATCCTAATTTGTCTGTTTCAGTCCTGATTGATTCGAAGTCAACAGAATTCGTTAGTTTAAAATTCTTCTTGATCCAGACAAAAACATCAGCTAAATCTAATTCTTGGCCTTTATTAAATGCAATATATGAAGGTAGATCTGAAGATCTGCTCTCTCTTACCATTTTCGCTTTTGAATATATGGCTGAAGCCTCGGCTCCGGTATGTATTTTCTGAGAGAATGAATTAAAAGAAAAAGAGACAATAGACAATAAGAGCAAAATAGCCCTAGTTGGAGAGTTTAGTTTCATAAAAAATGTTTTAGCGTCTTAAATTTAATAAGAATTAGGCTAGAAAGCAATTACTTTTGAGTTCTATGGAGTAAATCTCCTTTATGAGGCATGCCAAGTATCTCAATTAATTGTTGGAAAATAAACTTTAGAGAGTAGTTATATTATTCATTTGTCGTACTTATTTCCCTATTTTAACGCAATATTGTTAGGGATCACGCATGGTCTAGTAGTACTAATACGTCCTACGAATGGACTCCATTTACTTCAGAGGACTCTTTAAAACTGATACTTCAGTATAGTTTCTGCGCTCTGACTAATTTTGAATCTTATGACGTCAAGGTGGTTGCTTGTCCATATCCAGATTAACATATCTATGTTTAGATTTTTTCGAGGTAGAGAGCTCGGCTTATAATATTATTTAATAGTGTATCGTGCTCCCAGAAAACCTCTTAGTCCTTGATTTGGAGCGTAGACATATGAAGGGTCAAAGGTTAGTCCATAGGGGTTCTCAGCCGTGGAAATTGCATTTCCATTTGAGTCGAAAGAGACATTTTCATCAAAAGGATCGTCACTCCTTGCGATGATAAAGGGAGTACTTTTATTAGGTGTCCAATTCAAGAAGTTCTTTACGCCGCCATAAATCTCCCAAGATTTGAATCCTTTATAAGTCAACTGAATGTTTTGTATGCTCCACCAAGGTGAATATTGGGCACGAGGATCAAGCTCGTTAAGTAGTGGAAGGCGCATTGGACTGTACAGATTACCCGTATAATCGATGCTTGCATTAATTTTCGGAATCGAGTAGGTAGCGTTCCAAGTCCCACTGAAATTTTCTGTCAATATTTGCTCTGTTTTCCCCCCACCTTCATAACTGGCAATGTCCATTAAAGTTCCTCCGAATTGAAGCTTTAGGTTACGAATTACATTTAAGTCGATTTTTAAACTAATTCCTTGACTTATGGCGTGATTTTTTAGGTTCGCGTAGCGTATTTCATTTGGATTCGTCTCGTAGTCAGCGATAATTCTATTCGTGAAATAAGTATAAAAACCTGTGAAATCAAACTGAATAAATTTGTTCTTTTTTGTGATGATTGTTTTCGTGAAATTGAGATTGATGTTGTAGGATTGTTCTGGTGAAATATCATCTTCTATTACAACTTCTCTAGAGCCGGTTAAAGCAGCGTGGTCTTCCGTGAAAATGTTAACAATACGATATCCTGTCCCTGTATTTGCTCTGAAGATGTTGTTTGTGTTGATGGTCCATTTATACCCGAGTCGAGGTGTGAATATTGCGCCGTGAACAGAGTTTTGATCATAACGTGCTCCAAGCAGTAATTTGTGTTTCTTGTTTAAGCTGATTTCGTCTTGCACGAAAACTCCAGGTAGCCAAATTACGGAGGGCATATTTTCAGGGTTTAGACTGTCTGCCGTTTGAGTGGCTGAAGTATTATCGTCGTACTTTGTGTATCGAGCTGCGGTACCAACAATCAGATCATGACGACCAATTTTTTTGTCCCAATGTAATTGACCGAACCCGATGAATTGTTTAGCCATATATGGTGTCGTCCCATAATAGCTGTTTTGGGTATGGTCATTTATGGAGATAGAAAGGAAAATCTTTTCTTTAAGTGGTAATTGGTAGGAGCCAAGAATTTCCCAGCGAGAGGTGTAGATGCTTTCTCCGTATATACTGTCTCCACCTCTGTGGTTTGGTGTCCAATTTATTTCTCCTCCCCAGCGATCCTCATATAAATAACGTCCAGCTATTGAGAGTAGTCGGTAATCTTTACGTTTAAAACTCCACTTTTGAAATATGGAAATTCGGTCTTGTAACGTAACATCGGTAAACCCATCGTCATTGTTATCTGTTTTTAGATCGTAGTTGAAATAATTTACACCGGTCAATACACTTACTTTTTTTCCAATATTGAATTTTGCTGCAATGTCTGCATTCGTTTCAAGCCATGTTGTTGTAAATACTTCAGCTGATAGTAATGGAGCATTTTGTGATGTCTTGGTGATAATATTAATGATACCACCAATTGCTTCACTTCCATAAAGGGTTGATGCTGGTCCTTTTACAATTTCGATTCGTTCAACTAGAGAGTTTGGAATTCCACTTAATCCATATACAGTGGATAAGCTGCTTACAATTGGCATTCCGTCTATAAGTACCATTGTGTAGGGGCCTTCCAGACCATTGATATGAATGTCTCCAGTACTGCAGATGTTGCAATTCAATTGTGGACGAACTCCATTAACATTTTGAAGTGCTTCGTATACATTTGGACTAGGATTTTTTTTAAAGAAATTTGGGGTAAAAACCTCGACGTTAACAGTACTTTCTTTTTTGGAGACTTCTTTGAGTGTCCCGCTCACAACCATTTCATCGAGTTCTTGACTGTCAGAAGTCAATTCTATTTTCAGTTGATCGCCATAAGGAATAGAAATTACGCTTGTATAAAGCTTGTATCCATAGCTGAAAACTTCAAGATCGTAGGTGCCATTAGGAAGGTTTTTGAGTTTAAAGCTCCCGTCTTCTTTAGTTATGGTATAGGCGTTAAGTGATTTAATCTTCACCTTAGCGAAACCAATACCGCTTTCAGAATTGGTTATTTTCCCGATTAATGTACTTTGCCCATGGCTAAAATTTGCTAGAATAATTATTGTTAAAAGAGCAACTGTTTTCATAAATAGTCTAGTTCTTAAAGGGTAAAGTAGTCACTCTTACGAAGTGAATAGCCTTTAGATTTATTTTTTAAGAATTAAAATTATAGCGGCAAAACTAATAAAGTTAGTCTAACCTAACAATTATTTTTCAAACATTGTTAACCTACGCTCGTGGCTTAAGCGAATATTATTTAGATTTGCTCATGCTTTCTTTCACAGAGGAAAATTATTTAAAAGCACTTGTGCAGCTGACAGTCTTTGAAAAGACTCGATCTGAAGTTGGTGTAAATATGCTTGCTGCTTCTCTTGAAGTAAAACCGGCAACGGTCAGTGATATGGTGAGAAAGCTGAAAGAGAAGGGCTTGGTGAATTACGAGAAATATGGGAAGATTTCTCTCACTGAAATTGGCAAACAAGCCGGTATGATGGTTATTCGAAGACATCGATTATGGGAAACATTTTTGCATAACAAACTCGATTTCACTTGGGATGAGGTACATGAATTAGCGGAAGAATTAGAGCATATCCATTCTAAAAAATTGATTGATCGACTAGATCAATTTCTTGAATTTCCCGAATTCGACCCTCATGGCGATGCGATTCCAAACTCAAAGGGTGAAATAGCAATTCCTTTCAGAAAAACACTTTCAGAAGTTGGGAAAGGCATGAAATGTAAAATTATTGCCGTTAAGGATAATTCAACTGAATTTCTTCAATATGTCGATAAAATTGGCCTCAGTATTCAGGATGAAATTATTATTACTGATAAAGAAGAATTTGATTCTCTGATCACCATAGAGTTCAATAATATACAAACAGTTGTATCACCAAAATTTAGTGATAACATTTTTGTTGTCTGTGCAACTTGTCATAAAGCCAAAGATTGTTCCTGTAACAATTAGTGTTTAGCGATTGTCCGAATACGTCGCTCTCCTTTTTCATTGGTCAACTGCACTAGATAGTATCCCGATTCTTCATTAACTAGATCTATGCTCGTATTCAAATTAAATACTTCGCTGTGCACTAACCTACCTCTCACATCAAGAACAACTATTGTATTTTCTCCTTCAAAGGTAGTTGAGATGTTGAAAATTCCATTAGAAGGATTCGGAGCAATCGAATAGTAATCAATTTTTGAGTTCTCGCTAATCCCAGCAACAAGTGACAGGTCTTTAGTAATTGTGCCAACATCATTGATTATCCAATTATTCGGATCGATACCATCTACGTTAATCACATTGCCAAGACCAGGAACAGTAAACCAATTCATGTTTGAAGATATGTCAAAACGAACAACAGTATCTGACATTCCAGATCTTGAAAATTGAACTTCAATTGGGTTTGTAAAAGTGGGAGTTGAACTTGACGTAGTGTGCGTAACTTCAAGTAAAAGGTCATTTCCGTCAGTATTCCAACGAGCAGAGTAAGTTGGGTAACCTTCTCCGAAATACCATTCTTGAAAAGCATCAGTATAGTCAACACCCGATGCAGCAGCGAAATAATCTCTTATATCTAGACCATGTAGCGTACTGTCTGTGAATTCGGTTTGAATATTCTTAAGTGCTTGAAAGAAGTTAGTGTCATTGTCCATCATAAAACGGAAAGTATGGATGATAGCTGCTCCTTTATCATAAGTCAATCGACCACTAAAAATTCGTCCCTCATTCAAACTATCTTCAACCCAAACACTACCATTTGGCTGGCTCATGACATAATTATGTACATCTGTCATGTGAGAAGATGTTTCTGATGGATATAAGTTTTCTAGCATAAGGTATTCGCTGTAAGAAGCAAAGCCTTCGTTTACCCAAATGTCAGCCCATGAGGCACAGGTAGCATTATCTCCCCACCATTGATGGCCTAATTCATGTGCTGTTAATCCTTTTGTGAAAAATCCTTGAGTCGTCATCGTTTGATGCTCCATTCCTCCAGAAAGTGGAGCCATACAATGACCGTATTTTTCATCTTGGAAAGGGTAGGGACCATATAAGTCAGCAAATAATTCAATGAAATCAACAGTTTCATCAATGTCAGACTGAAAAGTCGTTAAAGTTGCAGGATTGTCATAGATGAAGTTTTGAATCAATACAGGTCCAGTAGAACCTGTTGGATTAGCAAAGACATTGTACTCAACATATTGAGCTATGGCAACAGAAATCAAATAATAATCAATAGCGTGCCGATGTTTCCATTCATAGCGTGTAGTACCATTTCCTAGGTCAACGGTATTTTCTAGTGTACCATTTGATCCAGCCATACAGGCGTTGGGAACAGTAACTTTTACTGCGCAACTATCAGCTTTGTCTGTTAACGATTGCTTACAGGGCCACCACTCATATGCAGAGAAAGGCTCGGATAATGACCAAGTAACTTGGTTTCCCCAACTTGGAGATGAACCATTAGACATCCCAGCCCCTCCAAGTGGATTGGTCACCGCGGTTGGAGGCGTACCATTATAATCAATAGCTATGGCAAAATTCTGTCCCGTTGTTAAGTCGACAGGAACCGTTATTGCTGAACCAGTTCGGTTATAAGGAGTAGGTGTACCATTTAGACGTATCTCAGAAATGGTAAACGTCGGAAATAATTCGAACATCACTGAGTCTAATAATTCACGTGCTATTCCATGGATTTCTCCTGTACCATCAATATAAGTCGAAAGGTTGTCCATAGAAACATCTAAAGAGTAGAAATGAACATCGTAACGTTCTGTTTCTGCTATTTGTGCAAGAGAAAGTGAGTTGCTTTTTAGTTGATTAGTCGAAAAGGCATCACGCTTGTTACAGTTGTGATTGTTCTCTTTTTGAGCAAAAAATGGAAATGTTACTAAAAGCGTTAGTGTTGCGATAATGAATTTCATAAGTTTTAAGTTCTAGCTTGAACCCTAAAAATAGTCAAAAAATAGGTTATCCTCAATCTATTGATTTCAACGAAATAAACGAATGATTAATCGGTACAATTGATTGATCTAACGAATTGCCTTGTCGTTAAGTACATTGATAAAATGAAACCCTCTAGGAACAAACCCTTGACTGTAGAAAAACTTGTGAGCCGCAAAGTTGTCTGAATAAGAATCTAAAGCCATTAAATTACAGTCTTCTTCCTCCGCCATTCCTTCCATAAATGAAAACAATTTTTGACCAATACCCTTTGAGCGATGTTTTTTTGAAATAACAACGTTGTCTAATTCCAAATACTTTCCACACCACAATTTGGTGCCTATCCAAAATCCAGTCATTCCAATACATGTTTCCGCTTCAAAAACACCAACTTGTCCGTAGTTATGGGGAAGCATACTATCTAATTCATTGGAGTAATCTTCGAACGATATCCCAGGATACACCTCTTTTAACAGCTCGAAATTGTTGAGCATTTCTTCTTTTGTTGTAAGTTTTCGTAATTCCATTTAGTCCTGCTTCAGAAGCAAATTTAGATAAATATTGGTGCTGTACAAGGCGCATAATCGGATCGTTTTCAATTATATTATTCCTTTTGAATAAACATTAATGTCTTCGATTAATTAAAAAAGAATCTCTAAAGATCGGAGAATCATAGAATTCTGTCTTATTTTGTAGTCTTATTCCATAAGATTGTTCTATCTTTGCAGGCCTGTCTCGAGAAGGCAGAGTTTAATTATTTTATAAACAGAGGTTTAGTACCTCAAATTGTAAACATTTATGGCAACTAAAATTAGATTGCAAAGACACGGTAAGAAGGGAAAACCATTCTTCCACATTGTAGCTGCAGATAGCAGAGCAAAAAGAGACGGTCGCTTCATTGAGAAGTTGGGAACGTACAATCCAAACACTAATCCTGCAACGATCGAATTGAACTTCGATAGAACGTTGGACTGGGTACAAGTTGGTGCGGAAATGTCGGACACAGCTCGTGCGATTTTATCTTACAAAGGTATTCTTTACAAAAACCACTTGATTAAAGGGGTTGCTAAAGGAGCATTGACTGATGAGCAAGTTGAAGAAAGATTTGCAAAGTGGTTAGAAGAAAAAGAAGCGAAAATTGAAAGCAAAGCATCTGGAGCAGAAAAAGATGCTGCAAAAGAGAGAGCTGATCGTTTGAAAGCTGAGGCGGATGTTTCTGAAGCAAGAGCGAAAGTTATTGCTGAAAAGAACACTCCTGAGCCAGTAGCTGAAGAAGCACCAGTAGCTGAAGAAGTACCAGTAACTGAAGAAGCACCAGCAGCTGAAGAAGCACCAGTAGCTGAAGAAGCACCAGTAGCTGAAGAAGCACCAGTAGCTGAAGAAGCACCAGCAGCTGAAGAAGCACCAGCAGCTGAAGAGCCAGCAGCGGATAAAGCTGACGACGCGAAAGCTGAGTAAAATTAAGACTTGAATGAATAAAGCAGATTGCTTTCATTTAGGATATATAGCGAAACTTCACGGATTCAAAGGTGAAGTTTCGCTGTTTTTGGATGTTACTAATCCAGAAGATTATGCGTCATTGGACGCACTTTTCATAGATTTAGACAATCATCTCACACCATTTTTTGTAACATACCTTAAGCTGAAAAACAAAGGTTTCGCTCAACTTAGACTTGAAGGCGTGGAAGATGAGGATGCCGCAAAACGAATACTGAGAAGAGATGTGTATTTGCCTGCACAAATTCTTCCAGAACTAGAAGGTGTTCATTTCTATGATCACGAAGTTGTTGGTTACAAGGTATTCGAAGAGAAATACGGCGAAGTAGGAGTGCTTGGACAAGTGGTTGACCTTAAGACGAATCCATTGTTATTGGTAATTAGCGGTGAAACAGAAGTCTTAATTCCCTTGATTGAAGGGGCGATAAAAAAAGTGGATCGTGAACTCAAAGAGTTACATGTTTCCGCGCCTGATGGATTGATCGAAATGTATTTGGGTTAATGTCTGTTTTTCAATTTAAACAATTTTCTATTCAACAAAATAATGTCGCCATGAAAGTGGGAACCGATGCTATGTTATTAGGGGCTATTGTTTCTGTTGAATCAAAATCTCATGCTTTAGATATAGGGGCAGGCACTGGTGTTTTAAGTCTAATGATTGCACAGCGAAATTTAGAAATTGATGTCGAAGGAGTTGAAGTTGATCCGCAGACCGCTCATGAATGCGAGTTGAATTTTTTAAATAGTCCCTGGAGAGAAAGGTTAGTTGTTAAATGTGTTGATTTCTCTAAATTCACATCTCCCAAGGTCTATGATGTCATTGTTTCGAATCCTCCTTTTTATGAGTCAACTTTATTGAACATCGACAAACGAAAGGCGGATGCACGTCATGCTCAAAGTTTGCCAATGGATGTCTTAATAAAGAAGGTAAATGATTTATTAGCTAATGATGGGGACTTTTGGATAATAGTGCCATCTGAATTCGGGGAAAAGTGGATAAGAGAATGCAATAAATATTCACTGCATTTAACTATGCAGACAACAATTTTTGGAAAATCTGGAGGTGATGCAAAACGAGTAGTGTTCAATTTTACTCGTTTGAAAAAGAGCACTCGTTCCAACCAACTTACTATTCGAAATGATACAGGTGGTTACTCAGAAGCCTATAAGAAACTCACAGAAGAATTTCATTTCAAGACATTGTAAATACATGACGTCTCCTTGGTCCGTTATGCTGAGCAGTACATTCTGAAATTAATCGGCTTCTGATTAAGAGTGTATATTCACAAGTTCAAGAATCTCACGCTGTATAGTTTCTCCTTTGTCCTTATTGTACCATTTTTGAAGTGCCGCTTTTTTATCCGCCTCGGGAAGGTCAGTTTCTTTTAAACTAAACATTAACTCTTGTGATTCCTTGGGACGTGGTCCCCACGTGAAGAGATCCGTGCCACTTTCGTCTCTTACAATTAGCTTTGGAATCGCTTTTCCTCCATTCGTTAAATATTGGTCAATGATCAAAGGAGCGCTGTCTCTTAATCTAATTTCAAATTCGATATGTGGTGATGATTCTGCCATTGCATTAATGAAAGGAGATATGTGTGCCGCATCACCACACCACGGTTCAGTAATTAGAATCCATTTCTGACGACTCTCCAAATTATTAAGGCTATGTAACATTCCGTCGGAAAGTTCCATTTTCTTGATCCATCTATTTTGACGCCGGCTATTCAGTTTTACATATTCTAAATAGTCATCATTGTCATATGGTGCCGTCTTATTTTTTCCACTTAAGACAGCTTCAAACGCTATTAAATATTCATTCCACTTCATATGATTCCTTTGAACGTTTTATTCTTCATTAGCTTACAAATGTCCAAATAAACATTCGCTTGAAATGTGATCTTTATCACACTTCAAGCGAACGGACAAATGTTTGTGATTTCAAGGGGAGAGGTTAACTTTTATTTCACTGGAGCCAAGAATTGCCATCTGTTGGTCAAGTGCTTCAATTATAACGCTCACATTAGTAATTTCATTTATGTTTGGATACCAATGATGGTGTACTAAATATTGTGTTTGTTCATATAGGTCTTCAACTTCGTCTAAAATTTCACCAGTATTTGAATTTGTGATTGTGACACGATATCCAGACATCATGGCATTCGCATCAATTCGCGCTTCAACGGAAAATTCTTGAGTACCATCAACGGTCTCTCCATCCAGAGGACTGGTGTATATTATTTCAACCTCCGTGCTACCTACTTCAGCATAGGGAACCTCCTTTTTACATGAAAGAAGGCCCCCGGCTATTACAATTAATAGGATATATAATTTGATATTTCTCATGAATTATAACTAGAAAAGAATATCAAGAAATGCATCACTGTGAATAACTGTTCCATTTTTCGACAACTCTAGGTGGAATCTCCAGTCACCCGCCATAGATAAATTAACTGTTCCAGTGTATAGTCCGTTAACTGTATGGATAGGATCAATATTACCTGTAGAGCCATGTCCCATTGATACCATTTCCGGAGTCAATGCGATCTCTAAATCTGTCACTGCAGGAAAACTCATCATTGTCTCTTTTCTGTGCACCATAAGTTTTAGGTCTTGTTGTCCTACGACCCAGTTTACCGGGCGTACGATAGATATAATGTAGTTTTCCGAATCTGTTCCTGGATAAACACCAACAACCTTTGTGTCTGTTTCTGCGACAGTTGCAGTTATAGTTGTCGGGTTACCATCTACTAAAACGTCAATTGTCCATGTTCCGGCCATCGATGACATTTGGAAAATCACCGCTCCTTCATACTTCTGAGTTGAAGAATTATAGGATGGTTGAATGACGGGTGCTGAGTGTTGCATGGTCGTCATATCCATTAACGGCGTGAACGTAACGCTTGCATTGTCAACGATATCTCCATTTACATTTTTAACTTCCGCATATAAGTTAGTATAGCCAGCAGTTAAAGATTCATCCGCATACAATTTAACGGTCTCACCTGAGGTGGTCGATCCAGAACCAATTTCAAACAAGTTTGAAGTCGGGGTAGGGGTGGTTGTAGTCTCGTATTGACAACTACCGTCATCTTTTTGAGCTTCTGAATTGTAATTAATTGCTTCGGAATCTGTGCAGCCTTCTTTTTTACAGCTTGTAATAGCAATTGCTACGATTCCAATGATTGATATTTTGATTAAATTTTTCATTTTTTAAGTTTTAAGAATTAGATAATGAATGCCAATCTCAATAGAACCTTTGGAAACAACATCTCCGCCCGCTATTGTTTGAACGATAGGTTGCGACCATTTAGTATTTAGCATCCAGTTTT
>NODE-523-length-13736-cov-5.94269_pt1 | contig 13736 bp, 12 predicted proteins | sample MGYA00139097_ERZ477577 | MGnify/ENA metagenome assembly ERZ477577 | reverse complement strand
GCCATTGGTCTGTCCTTTCTGGTGCTATTCGTCTGGAGCATGTTTTTTGTAGACCGGCAGCCGGTAACCGACAATCAGGAAACCGTGACAACAAAAACGAGGCCGAACGATGCGCAAGACCAGCCAAAGACAGCCGTTGCGACGAGTACGACCATCAGTAAAGAATCGGTCGATGAAATAAAAGCGGGTCAAGTCGTGGACAATCAAGGCCGTGAAATTACCGTTGAAACCCCGTTCTACACCGTTAGAATTTCCTCCAGGGGTGCTTCCTTTGGTAGCTACATTCTCAAAAAGTATCGTGAATCTGTCGACAAGAATTCTCCAAGCAAACAACTGATCCCACCCTCTTTTAAAGACGGTGTTATTCGAGCCACTCTATTGGGAAACGCGTTGACTGGTTTGAATGATGCGATTTTTTCCGTTGCCCAAGAAGGAGACCGGTTGGTTGTCGATAATGACAGAAAAGACCTGAGCTTCAACTGGGTGGCTGAAGACGGGACCATTCTCACAAAGACCTATACCTTCGATCCCGACTCCTACCTTATCGGTTTGAAGGTCGTACTCAACAATGCTTCAGAAAGGGTCCTGAAGGACCAGCTGGTTCTTTCTGTCCGAAAGCCCATAGAAGAGGATAGAGGATATGGGTTTGTCGGTCCCAGCGCATTGATCAACGAAAAGCTCGAACAGGTCAAAACAAAGAAGATCGAGGATCAGGATGAATATAAAGGCAAGATCAAGTGGGTCAGTGTTGAAGACCGCTATTTCCTTTCGAGTATCATCCCTGCCGATGACGTCGAGGGCAGCATGAAACTGGCGGTTGTCGACAATGTTGTGGTAAATCAATTAATTAGACCTGTTTTTGAGCTTTTACCAGGAGAAAAGCAAGCGTTCAATTTTTATGTCTTTATGGGGCCTAAGAGCATGGAATTGTTGGACAGCCTGGGTCACGATCTTGGCAAGGCGCTTAATTTCGGCTTTTTCAATGTCATCGCCAAGCCTTGTCTCTGGTTCATGAACAAAATATATAGTGTTCTTCCCAACTACGGAATCGCCATCATCCTTCTGACGCTTTGTACGAAAATCCTCCTATGGCCGTTGGGCAATAAAAGCTATAAATCAATGAGTGAGATGAAAAAGCTTCAGCCCCTGATGACCGAAATTCGTGAAAAACATAAAGGCGACAAACAAAAAATGAACCAGGAATTGATGTCCTTGTATAAAACATACAAGGTCAACCCCATGGGCGGATGCCTACCCATGGTGCTTCAAATTCCAGTCTTTTTTGCCCTTTATCGGATGCTCTACCAGGCCATTGAATTGAGGCATGCGCCGTTCTTATTATGGATTGACGACTTGTCCGCGCCGGACAGGCTTTTTGACTTCGGGTTTTCGATTCCTTTTATGGAACCGCCTTATGGAATTCCGGTGCTGACCATTATCATGGGCGCCACCATGTTGCTTCAACAAAAAATGTCACCCCCTCCAGGAGACCCAACCCAGGCCAAAATGATGATGCTTATGCCCGTGGTTTTCACATTTATTTTTATCAATTTCTCGTCAGGACTTGTGCTGTATTGGCTGGTAAACAATGTGCTTTCTATCAGCCAACAATACTACGTCCAAAAGAAAACCGCATAATTTTTGGAGGAAATAATGTCTACGTCCTATGAATTTCAAGGGAAAACTGTCGATGAGGCGATCAAAAAAGCTAGTGATGAGCTCAGCATCCCGCATGAAAAAATCAAGCATGAAGTCCTGGCTTATGGTTCAAGTGGAATATTCGGACTCGTCGGTGTCAAAAAAGCCAAAATAAAAGTCTTTGTTGAAGAGGAAACGAACAAAAAAAAGCGAGTTAATCCGGTTGCCAATGAGACCTCCGCAAACCGTATTGCCAAGCCCGATAGTGCGGCGCAAACACGTGAATCCGCAGTGCCGCAGAAGCTCGATGAAGAACTAATATCCTCCGGGATTCAGGCATTACAAACAATCATAGATGGGATTACCTTGGGAGCAACGATCGACTTGTCTCAGCAAAGGGGACGATTGCTTTTTTCAATTTCAGGAGGAGACAGTGGCGTTCTGATTGGAAAAAGAGGCCAGACGCTTGAAGCCATTCAATACCTTCTGGAGAAAATGATCAATAAAAAAAGCACAAACCGCATTCGGGTCCTGGTGGATGTTGAAGGCTATCTCGATAAACGCAAAAACAATCTAAAACTGATGGCCTCCAGGATGGCGGAAAAGGCGAAGCGAACAAAAAAGCCGGTAACCATCGGGCAGATGAACGCGCACGACCGTCGAATCGTTCACATTCACTTGAAAGATGAAAGCGGCGTAAGGACCCAAAGCCTCGGCGAGGGTTACTACCGTAAATTGATGATTTTTCCCAAGAAACAAACCGGAAACAGGCCGAAAAACACCGCGGTAAAGTCATAACCAGTTGATATTTATATCTATATAATTATGTGAGCTATGTTCACGACTACGATTGCCGCCATATCGACGCCATTGGGCCCTGGCGGGATTGGCGTTGTCCGGATTTCAGGCCCCCTTGCCTATACGATAATGAAGCGGCTTTTTGTTTGGAAGAATCGGCGCAGGACGCGAACCGGTCGTTCTTTTGAAGAAGACCGTTTTACATCTCATTTTGTTTACTATGGTCATCTCGTTGAACCGGGGAATGAAAACATCATCGATGAAGTCCTGGCAATTTACATGAAAGGACCAAAAAGTTTTACCCGTGAAGACATTGTAGAGTTTCATTCTCATTCCGGCTTTGTGGTCCTGGATCGGATCTTACATGCCGTTGTGGACGCCGGTGCTGATTTGTCCGGTCCTGGAGAGTTTAGCAAGCGTGCCTTCTTAAACGGGCGAATTGACCTTACCCAAGCAGAGGCGGTTATCGATCTTATTAATGCTCCCTGTGAAACCGCCGTCCAAATGGCCAGTCGCCAGGTGTCTGGGGGGCTTCGCGACGTAGTTGAGGGGTTAACGACCACGATTGTAAAGTTGCGGGCGACTTGTGAGGCAGACCTCGAGTTTTACGAATCGGTCGATGATGACGATGCGCATCTAACGGTTCAAAATACGCTCAGAAATTTCGTTTTGCCGGAAGTAAAAGAATTGATACAGCGTCAAAAAGACACTGCCGTATTTAAAGATGGGGTGCTTTTGGCCATTGCCGGCGCGCCCAATGTCGGAAAATCGAGCTTATTAAACAGACTGGTTGAAAGGGAAGCCGCTATTGTATCAGAGGTCCCAGGTACAACCCGAGATGTTGTGCGAGATTATTTCTCGATCAATGGTGTACCCGTCATTATCTGCGACACGGCAGGCATTCACGACACACAAGACCCTGTAGAATGTCTCGGTATCAAAAAAGCGCGAGATCATTTCAACCAAGCTGAAATAGTACTTATGGTTTTAGAGGCTGCGCGAAAACTCAATCGGTTCGAAAAAAAACTAATAGAAGAACTAAAACAGACCCGGATGATCGCAGTCATCAATAAAACGGACATCGCTGATAAAGAAGCGCTTGTGGATACGCAACAGAAAACGAAGGATATGCCTCATGTCATGGTTTCCGCCAAAACGGGAGCCGGGCTTGCAGCCTTGAAAGAATTAATATTCCACGATCTCGTTTCCGGGGAAAAGGTGTGCAACCATCAGGGCGCCACACCAAATTTAAGACAACGGACAGTTCTTGACGAAATAATGCGAGAACTTCAGCGATGTCTTGTCGCTGCCGAAACGGAACAACCCCTTGAGGTCATTTCTGGATTGTTAAAGGATATACTCCATCTTCTGGATGATATTTCAGGGAACCGAAATAAAGAGGACCTTTACGATCATATTTTTAGCCAATTCTGTATTGGTAAATAGTGTTTCACGTGAAACACTCGCTGGGAGGATCGGGCATATGATACCTGAACTGGATCAAGTTTTTAAAAAATATGAAACCTTTGTCGAGCAGTTGGACGGGGTCTTTGAAAGCGTTCGCCAACAGTATTCAGATTGCGTGAAATGTAAACTGGAGTGTTCGGACTGCTGTTCTGCGTTGTTTGACCTTTCTCTAGTGGAGGCGCTTTACATCAATGCCCAGTTTTTTGAAACCGTGATCGGTGATAAGCGGTCTGAAATTCTGGAGAATGCCAACAAATCAGATCGACAAATATACCAGTTGAAGCGCAAGGCCTTTAAGGCGGTGGCGGCCGGGGATAAGTCCGAGGAGCAAGTTCTTCTTGAAATGGCTGCCGAACGGATACGCTGCCCGCTGCTCAACAACGATAATCAGTGTGACCTTTATTCGTCGCGTCCGGTTACCTGCCGGCTTTATGGAATCCCGACTGCGATTGCCGGGCGGGGACATACTTGTGGCCTTTCCGCTTTTAAAACGGGAGAATCCTACCCCACGGTTAATCTGGATTCCGTTCACGCAAAGCTTCATGAACTGTCTTGTGAAATCATTGAGGTGTTGCGATCCACACACGTGAAGATGGGTGATGTGTTGATGCCGCTTTCCATGGCCTTGTTGACCGTTTTTGATGAGGCGTATCTCGGTATGGAAGCAGACAAAAAAAAGCCCGAAGCTAATCAGGAATAAGGTGGTAGAATGGAGCGTTCTCTTTCCGATTCAGACAGGAAACAAGCTATTTTTGAGGCGATGTCCCCCCGTCGGCAAAAACACATTCTCAACAAGATCGGCTACGAGAAATGGGATCCTTTTGAAAAACCGAAAGATCCGATTGATATCCGGAAAGACAAAAGCCGACGAACATCTCAAATGTTAGTCCGGGAGTTTTTGCAGTCGCGCCCATTGGAGGGGTATTCAAACAGTTACGGAAGGGGTGCGCTCGACATGGCTATAGGAATCGTTAATGATGACGACCGGTATCTTGCCATGTATGATTTTGCCTTGTGGCATAAGAATCTATTGGCGGAAGAGGGGCTTGAGTAGCGCTACCGGTTTTCAACGGGTTAACTGGCAACGGTTTTAACCGTGTGAGGTGATGATCGTGATGTCCGCCTCAGAATTGCAGGTTCTTCGATTCATTGCCGAATCACCGTCCAAGGTCACCTTTGGCAGCATACGACGCCATTTGTGCAAAACCAACTGGCGTAATCCTAAAAAATTAAAACAGGTGGTCGCCGGCCTGATTAAAGACGGCCAACTCTGTTATACATCCCACTATGGTAATTCCTTTATTGAAGTTTCATATGACCAACCCCAAGCGGTTTCTGAACATGTGATTATCAAACCGCCGTTGTGTTCACTGAAAGCCCTCCAGGGTCAGTGCGTTGTCTCGCTTGGCAGGGGTGCGGCTTTCGGTGGGGGTGAGCATCCTACTACTCGTCTGGCTATTCAATTGATTGACGAGCTTCTTCATCTGCCCAGTGTGCAGAATCGGCGACATGCCTGCAGGGCCATTGATATCGGTACGGGTTCCGGTGTCCTGGCGATTGTCGCCGCAAAAATGGGCGTTGGGTTGGTCTGTGGGGTCGACACTGATCCATGTGCCGTTTTTGAAGCCCGCGACAACGTGCGTTTGAATCAAGTTGAAAAGCGCGTCAGAATCTTCAATGAAGATGTGGATGGCATCACCGGCTCATATGATTTGGTTTTTGCAAACCTCAGAATGCCGACATTGTTCAAACTGTGGTCAGACTTGGAAAACAAGATCGAAGATGATAGCGTTCTTGTTTTTTCAGGGTTGAAATCAGAAGAAGCCGAAGCGATTTGCGATTTTTACGCGAAAGCTGGTTTTTTTATCCATAAAAAGTGCGATGAAATGGGCTGGACCGCATTGTGCTTAGCAAGGGGCCGAATTTTGGGCGAAGCGCCTGGGCTTATAGCAGTGCATAGACCGTTGTGAGAACGTTTGAAAATCGGCTTCTCCGCGCGCCCTGCTTAAACATCTGTAATTAATTAGTATTTGTCCGATTCATTCTTAAAGAAGGGACTTGGCCTTAAATTTTGTTTGCAACCCAAGTTTGCGATAGTCGCCTTCCATTACCCCTTTAAAAATGAGGTTCCCAGGTGATATTCTTCATACTGGGTCGGTCTCGTCTGATAAATCTCCAACATGGCTTCATAGGTTTTCCGCTCTTCGCTATCTTTCCATACGAGCCAGTCCTCCATGCGTTGCCACGTAGCAATGACCGCCATGTTTTCCGGGAAGTCTTTTTGCATGAGGGTTTCTCCGGAAATATATCCGGTTTGATCCATGGCGATTGATCGCATCTTGTTGAGCAGTGAAAGTATTTGTGGCGTGTTTTCCTTAACGAAGCGGCGTTTGATAATAATTTTTGCAATCATGGCTTCCTCCATTGGTGAAGTACGGATTAGAAATGATAAAGCGGGAAAGGAAGCGAAAGGCGGGTGTTGGGAGACGAGAGCACTGAAAGGGCTTGTACTAATCGCCGATCCTTTTCCGTTGATACTTAAAGAATTGCACAGTCAAAACCAAGTGGTCAAGAGTAAATCTTGGCGGGTTTGTAAAAAGCCCGATATCTGCGTTATGATTCATCCCTCGTCACTACGGCGTACCATCAGTACGCCTCAATCCTCGAAATTCGCAAGCCTTGATCACGAACTTTTTACGAACTCGTCGGATGTGCGACTTCCGAGTTCATCAGTCTTCCTTTGAGAAATCAGCAAACAAAAATACCGGAGAAGATCTTCGCCTCTCCGGCATTTTGACTGTTTTATGCCTGTGTAATCGATGGCGTTTATCCCACTGTAAAACTCCACAAAATACCTGCGCAGATAGCTGAGCCAATAACGCCGGAAGAGTTGCACGCCATAGCATGCATCAGCAGGTAGTTGGACGGGTCTTCTTTCTGCCCCATCACATGAACTTCTCTGGCAGATCCCGGAACCGCGGAGACGCCGGCAGCTCCGAGCAACGGGTTGATTTTCTCTTTGGAGACCAGGTTCATCAGTTTGGCGAAGATCAGACCTGAGGCGGTTGCGATGCTGAATGCAACGGCCCCTAGCGCGAAGATGCCGACAGATTTGGTGGTGAGAAAAACATCCGCCTGAGTACTGGCGCCGACGGTAAACCCTAATAAGATGGTAGCCGTATCGATGATGGCGGTACGGGCGGTTTTGGCTAGTCGATCGACGACGCCGCTGACTTTCATCAGGTTTCCAAAAAAGAAGGTCCCCAACAATGGAATAGACGCCGGGGCCAGAAAGCAGCACAGAAACAAACCGATCACCGGAAAAATCAACAGTTCCTTTCTTGAAACCGGACGCGGGTCAGGCATGTGAATCCGGCGTTCGGCCTTCGTCGTCAGCAGTTTCATGATCGGCGGCTGAATGATCGGAATCAAAGCCATGTATGAGTAAGCGGCGATGGCGATGGGGCCGATCAGGTGAGGTGCCAGTTTGGCTGTTAAAAAGATGGATGTCGGGCCGTCTGCGCCACCGATAATTGCAATGGAGGCCGCCTCCTTTGGCAGAAAACCCAAGGCCAGGGCACTGAGCAGGGTGAAGAAAATACCCATTTGTGCCGCCGCACCGAGCAGCATTAATTTCGGTCGCGCCAGCAGCGATGAAAAATCGGTCATGGCGCCAAGGCCAAGAAAAACAATGGACGGATAGACGCCGGAGGTGACGCCGAAGTAAAGGTAGTGAAGCACACTGTTCGGTTCATAGATGCCCAGGCCGAAGCCTTTAAAAAATGGCACATTGCCAACCAACACGCCAAAGCCGATGGGTAGCAGCAATAGCGGCTCGTATTGTTTGCCGATGGCCAGGTAGACAAAGAGGATTCCAATGCCCCACATTAATAAGTGCCGGTAATCGGCTAGGTAATACCCGGTATTGGTGAGAAACTGCAGTAAAAGTTCCATTGCTTGGGTCCTTGTTTTTTATTCGGAAAGGGGTTTCCAGGAAAAGCGTCCGTCGCCAACCGAGACCAGTATGCCTGCGTCCCTGAAGCGATTAATCGAAAGATGGGGATGAGGAAGACCGATTTCTTTGGATTTACGGTGTAAATCGATCAAGTTGAAATCCTCACCCAAATCATCTGTCAAAGCGATATAGATCGTTGATGCAGCATTAAGGTCTTCCGGAAGTTTATCTGGAACGATCATTTTGGGCTTGGTGGATATTTCCGATTTTTTGACTGGCGGCTGGGCTTTTTCTTCCAAAAGACCGGTAAGGCGGGGAATCATCGATATTAGAAAAGAAAGTACCGCCAAGCCGACAAGAACAATACTGGCTCCTGCGCCTGCCATGGCCCAACCGTTGGCTTGCTGAATGGCCGCTAACCCGTACATGTTTTCCTCCTGATACTGATGCAGTCAGTCTCTTGATATAAGGTGTAAGGCGCCTTGTACAGAAAATAAATTAACTGCGATTCTACATAAAAGACCAGAATTATTAAACAATCATACACCCCTAACAAAGTCAATGATAAATCTGCGGTAGGCATAGAATCAGAATATTTCTTACATTGAAAAAACGCGGTGAATGAATCAGCCAGCCATTGGTTATACGATGCAGATTGGGAAAACACTTTTGTTGACTTAACGAATCGGATCATCGTAGTTAAAAGTCCTACTTGAGTTTGCCAACAAACGAAAACAATGTTCTGTCAAGAAAAGGAGGAGCAAATGGGGGGCGTTAAAATCTGGCGTAAGCGTTTCGTTTGGATCGTTTTTTGTTGCGTGCTGCTTGCCCTTTTTGGGTCCGGCCCGGGCGTGGCCGCTGAAAAACAGCTGAAGGCCGGCTTTGTTTATGTTGGGCCTGTTGGTGATTATGGTTGGTCGCATGCCCATGACGTTGGAAGAAAATTTGCCGAAAAGCAGCTTCCTTGGTTGAAAACAGTTTATATCGAATCCGTGGCCGAAGCTGACTCCGCAAGAATTATCGACCGATTTATTCAGGAAGAAAAATGCGATGTGGTTTTCACGACCAGCTTCGGATACATGGACGACACAATAAAAGCGGGCATGAAATATCCGGATAAGCATTTCATGCACTGTTCCGGTTTCAAACAGACCAAAAACGTGGGGACTTATTTTGCCGACCTCTACCAGACCTATTATTTAAACGGATTGATGGCCGGCGGATTGACAAAAAGCAATAAAATCGGTTATGTGGCGGCCTTTCCCATTCCGGAGCTGGTTCGCCATATTAATGCTTTCGCCCTTGGCATCAAAGCCGTGAACCCCAAAGCGGAGGTTCATGTGCGCTGGACGTATGCCTGGTATGGGCCGGACAAGGCCAGAGAGGCGGCAGAGGCACTGATCGCCGAAGGCTGCGATTCCCTGGCATTCACGGAGGATACACCGGCGGTTATCGAAGTCGGCCAGGAACATACGGAAAAAGGCAAGCAGATTTTTACATTCAGCCATTACAGCCCCATGCAGCCCTATGGAAAAGACTCTGTGGTGTCCGGGCAGCTGGTGGACTGGGGAGTCATGTACGAAAAGATTCTCAAGGATCTATATGAGGGGACCTGGACGAGTGATGACCTGTGGTGGCTGGTTGCCGAAAAAGCTGCAATTCTCGGCGGTTCATTCGAGGAAACGATCAATCCCAAGTTTGCAGACGCGTTGAAAGCCATTTCCGTGGACACAAAGGATTTTGGAAAACTTTCTGTTTATGACCTGGTCTTCAAGCGCTATGAACAGATGAAAAAAGGCACGGACCGCTTCGATCCATACATGGGTCCCATTTCAGACAATGCCGGAAAGATGCAAGTCAAAGCGGGTGAAAAAGCATCCAAGGCGGATCTTCTGAGTATCATGTACTATGTAGACAACGTTGTGGGAAGTATTCCCAAATAAGACGCGTGTTGTGAATTGAAGGGGCGCCGGATGCCAAAGCCCGGCCCCCTTTTGTTTTTTTGGGTGTGGGTCACTATGAAAAAAATTGAATCGCTTGAAATGATAAATATTTCCAAATCATTTCATGGCGTTCGTGCAAACGACAACATCAACGTGAAGGTTTCTTCCGGCGAAATTCTGGGGCTGCTGGGGGAAAACGGTGCCGGAAAAACAACGTTGATGAATATCCTCTATGGCATTTATCAGCCCGACGCCGGGGAGATCCGGATCAATGGACATCGGATTTCCATCGATTCTCCCAAGGCGTCCATCGACCATGGTATCGGCATGGTGCACCAGCATTTCATGCTGGTGCAAAACCATACCGTGATCGAAAATATCGCCCTGGGTTATGCGCATGCGCCCTGGCTGTTTCCTCAGAAAAAAATTCGACAGCGCATTGTCTCCTTCTCCGAAAAATTCAAATTCGACATCGATCCCGAAAAAAAAATATGGCAGTTGTCCGCCGGTGAACAGCAGCGAGTGGAGATTATCAAAGCCCTGATCAATGGCGCCGGATTATTGATTCTTGACGAGCCAACCTCTGTTCTCACACCTCAGGAAACCCGGGATTTTTTTCAGGTCCTGGAAAAAATGAGAAAAGATGGACAGATGATTATCCTCATCAGCCACAAGCTGGATGAAATCAAAAGGCTTTGTGACCGGGTAACCGTTCTGCGAAAAGGTCAGGTGGTGGGGCATGCGGACGCTGGACATCTCGACAAACGCACTCTCGCACGCATGATGATCGGTCGCGACGTGATCTTCTCGTTTTCCAGGGAAAAGATGCCGAGAAAAGAGAAAGTATTGGAGGTAGCGGACGTCAGGGTGGATGGTGACAAGGGCTATCCGGTGGTTAACGGCATCTCCTTTGCGGTGTACAGAAACGAGATTTTCGGTATTGCCGGTGTTTCCGGAAACGGCCAGCGCGAGTTGGCCGAAGCCATCACCGGCCTGCGGACGGTGACCCACGGCCAGATTCGGATCAACGATATAGACATTACCAACCAATCCGCCCGAAAAATCCATAACACCGGGGTTTCCCATGTGCCGGAGGAACGCATCCGGTTTGGCATCGCACCGAATCTCTTTATATACGAAAATGCGATCCTGAAGCAGCACCACCAAAAGAAGTTTTCACGACGGGCCTTTCTGGCCTACGGTCGAATCAAAGCGCATACCCGCCAGCTGATCAAGGACTTTCAGGTGGCGACGCCGTCCATCAATGTTCAGACGAAAAACCTGTCCGGCGGCAACATTCAAAAATTGATTCTCGGTCGTGAGATTGCGGACAAGCCGGATCTGCTGGTGGCTTCCCACCCCACCTACGGCCTGGATGTGGGCGCTACCGAGTATCTGCGCAACCAGTTGCTCAGGCGACGGACAGAAGGCGGCGCAGTCCTTCTGGTATCCGAAGACCTGGATGAAATCTTCGAGCTGTGCGACCGGATTGCAGTTATTTTTCAAGGGCATTTCATGGGAATTCTGGAATCGGATGATCCCCGGATTGCGGATATCGGGATGATGATGGCCGGGACCAGCGATCTTAAGGCGGGAGAGGGGGCGGATGCTTCACGTTAAAGTCTCAGATCGCGAGCAGATTTCCGCCCTCGGCACCTTTTTGACCCTGGTTTTGGCGCTGGCCGCCGGTATGGTCGCAATCGGATTGCTATTTATGGTCAGTGGTGTGAACCCATTTTTTGCGTTCAAGAAAATATTCAGCGGCTCCTTTGGCAGCCTATACGGTTTCAAGGAGACCATTACCAAGGCCATTCCTCTCATTCTTATCGGTGGAGGGCTTGCCCTGGTGTTCAAAGCAAAGTTCTGGAACATCGGTGCCGAGAGCCAGCTTCTCATGGGAGCCATTTTCGGCACCTGGGTGGGGTTGAACTGGGGGCCGTCACTTCCCTCTCCGGTAATCGTCCCCTTGATGTTTCTGGCCGGGTTTCTCGGCGGCGCGCTTTGGGGACTGGTTCCGGCCATCCTCAAGCTCCGGTTTTCGATCAACGAGGTGATCTCCACGCTGATGCTAAACTATATTTGTGCTGAGTTTCTCACATTGCTGATTGTCGGACCCTGGAAAAGTCCAAAAAAGTTTGGTTTTCCGTATACCGACGATCTCCCGGATTCGGCCATTTTGTCCCTGCTGCCAGGATCACGAATTCACACGGCCACCTTGATTGTGGCGGTGGTCGCCGTCGTGGTGCTGACCATTGTCATCTACAAGACCCGTTTCGGATATGAGGTGCGGGTGATCGGAGAAAATCCAGATGCGGCGAAATACGCGGGCATCGATTTCTCCCGAACGACGATGCTCATCATGGTCATCAGCGGCGGCATGGCCGGTCTGGCCGGTGTGGGTGAGGTGGCGGGTATCCACCATTATTTGAGTTATCCGGACTCCATCTCTTCCGGTTATGGGTTTACGGCGATTATTGTGGCCTGGCTGGCCAAGCTCAATCCGATTTACGTGATCTTTTCAGGTATCTTTTTTGCCGGCATCCTCGTGGGTGGGGACGCGATTCAGATATCCCTCGGATTGCCGGCGGCGACGGTGGCCGTTTTCAACGGAACCCTGCTGATTTTTCTGATCATGGGGGACTTTTTTACGAAGAACAAGGTTCGTATCTTGGCAGGGGAAAGGGGTTAACCCATGGAAGAGATTATCATTTCTGTGGTTCAGCGCACGCTGGTTGCCGGTACCCCCCTGCTGCTCGGCACCATCGGCGAGATCATCTCTGAGCGATCCGGCATCCTGAATCTGGGCGTGGAAGGCGTGATGGCTGTGGGTGCAGTGACCGCCTTTATCGTCACGCACCATACGGGCAATCCCTGGCTCGGGCTTTGCGCAGCAATTATTGCAGGAATGTTGATTTCGATCGTGCATGCATTTGCATCGGTGAGCCTTCAATCCAACCAGGTGGTCTCCGGACTGGCGCTGACCATGCTTGGCCTCGGGCTGGCGGGGTTGTTGGGAAAACCCTATGTAGGAAAGCCGCTGGCCATTAAAATCAACGCGATGCCCATCCCCTTCCTGTCGGACATTCCAATCGTGGGACCGGTGATTTTCAATCAGAGTCCTTTCTTTTACATGGCCATGCTCCTGGCCATTGGTGTCTGGTTTATGCTTGAGCACACGCTGCTGGGGATTCGCATCCGTTCGGCCGGAGAGAACCCAAAGGCCACGGAAACCCAAGGCGTCAATGTATCGCTGATCCGCTATCTGTCTGTGATCGGCGCCGGCGGGTTTTCGGCCATGGCCGGCGCCCACCTATCCATCTCCTACAGCAAGTCGTGGATCGAGGGAATGACCGCCGGGCGTGGTTGGATCGTCATCGCCCTGACCATTTTTGCCCTGTGGAATCCCCTGCGGGCCGTGGTTGGCGCTTTTCTTTTCGGAGGGATTTTCGTGCTTCAGTATATGCTCCAACCCCTGGGGATTTCTCCGAACTTTTTAGCCATGCTGCCCTATCTGGCAACGCTTCTGGTGCTTCTGGTGGGGGGGCTTCGGGACAGCCGTCGCCTCAACGCGCCGGCCATGCTGGCGGAACCCTACCGCCGTGGAGAGCGTTAACCCCATCAGTGATTGCGCATCAACAGGTCCAGCGCCGCTTTTCGATAAAACCCTGCCGGTTCACATCGTAATACTTCTCTATCGATAAGGGCCAGGTCGAATGAGTGTTCGTTTTTTACTTCCTCGACTGTTTTGGCATAGCGGTCCAGCTTTTTTTGCTCTCGTTTGGGTTTCCACCGCTCGTATCCATCAATAAAATTATTTGAAATATAAGAAAAAAAACTGATTTGAATTTCCTCTGATGTTGTGGTACAGCCTTTGCTGGTCCAAAATGGCAAGAAAATTTCATCAATTGGCCAGAATCATAGAAAATTCGGCCTAT
>NODE-522-length-13741-cov-5.02886_pt1 | contig 13741 bp, 14 predicted proteins | sample MGYA00139097_ERZ477577 | MGnify/ENA metagenome assembly ERZ477577 | reverse complement strand
CAAACCAGGCATTTCAGTTTCGGCGATTTTAATTTCTTTCGCGCCCCATTCAGCCAAGCTGATATCTGCAACTTTATAATCGGGTGTTAGATTCTCAATTGGAGAAGTCATAGTGTTTCCTTAAATTTAAATATTCTTTGAATATGGATGAGTGGCGTGATTACAGGCCCGCTGCATCGCGTAATGTATCGGCTAAATCAGTGCGTTCCCAAGTAAACTCAGGTTCTTCACGACCGAAATGTCCGTAAGCAGCTGTACCTTGGTAAATAGGGCGAATTAAATCAAGCATGTTCACCAAGCCAACAGGGCGTAAATCGAAATGATCGCGAACTAAGCCTTCTAATTTATCAGCAGCGATTTTTCCTGTACCAAACGTTTCAACGCTGATTGATGTCGGCTCTGCAACACCAATGGCGTAAGACACTTGAATTTCACAACGATCAGCAAGGCCTGCTGCAACAATGTTTTTAGCCACATAACGACCTGCATAAGCGGCACTACGATCAACTTTTGATGGATCTTTACCAGAGAAAGCACCACCACCGTGACGAGCCATGCCACCGTAGGTGTCAACAATGATTTTACGGCCCGTTAAACCCGCATCACCAACAGGGCCACCGATAATGAATTGACCTGTTGGGTTGATATGAATAGCCGTGTCTTTATTTAGCCATTCTGAAGGTAATGTGGGTTTGATGATTTCTTCCATCACTGCTTCATGAAGCGCTTTTTGAGAGATTTCAGGATTGTGTTGAGTTGAAAGCACAACAGCATCAACACCAACTGGTTTACCATCTTCATACACAAAGGTAACTTGGCTTTTAGCGTCTGGACGTAACCATGCAAGCGTACCGTTTTTACGTACTTCTGATTGGCGTTTTACTAAGCGATGCGCGTAAGTAATCGGCGCAGGCATTAATACATCCGTCTCGTTACTGGCATAACCGAACATTAAACCTTGATCGCCAGCACCTTGCTCTTCTGGAGTTGCTCGATCAACGCCTTGAGCGATATCAACAGATTGCTTGCCGATTAATGACATGACTGCACAGGTCTCGCCATCAAAACCAACATCAGAACTGTTATAGCCGATGTCAGTGATTGTTTTACGAACGATGTCTTCCAAGTCTACCCATGCTGAAGTCGTGATTTCTCCTGCAACAATAGCTGCACCAGTTTTAATTAATGTTTCACAAGCAACGCGAGCATTAGGATCTTGGCGAAGAATTTCGTCGAGTACCGCATCAGAAATTTGATCGGCAACTTTATCTGGGTGGCCTTCTGATACTGACTCAGAAGTAAAAAGAGTACGATTAGTCATGAACAACATGCCTCACTATTGGTTTTAGATAATGAGTGTTGCAAGGTTTGCTTGCTGTAGATGATGCAAACGGAATAAACAACGCTCATTATTACTAGTAATTAATAATGAGCGCGGTTTTAATAAATCATGGTGAATAAGCCTAGCAGGTTAAACCTGTTGCAGCGCTCCTTATTCATATACGTAACTTTATTACATTTATGAACGAAAAACAAGGTGTTAACATTCATATATGGTGCATATAGAGTTAGTCGTTACACAATAATTCTGGATTCTTTTCTACGCTATCAACCATCTGTTCTAAGTTATCGAGTACCTCCATGCTAGCTATTTCCATGCGGTTTAATGCGGCTAGCGATTTAGCTGTATCGTTGGCATAAAAAGCATCAAGTGCGACAGCACCTTGCTCATGGACTTTCTCATGAGGTGTAGCAATTTCACGGTAACCAGGAAGTTGAGCGTAGCAATCAACCCCTTCACCATCAAAATACCATTTCCCTAATCGGCATTGCTTGTGAGTGCTTAATTCTGCTGAGCGCTTTTGCGAAAGTCCCATCATGACACGATAAATTTCAAACTTCCAAACGATATGATCAAGTTTAGCTATTTCTACAAAACTACGCAGTGCAGAGGCTGTGATCGTTGTTTCCATTTTATTGGAGATTCCGAGCATCTTATGCATATCGGTTACGACCGTTTCAACCCGAATACCAAATTCAGTTGTATCTCCAGTTACACCTTTCATGAGATCGCTCGCACCTTCAGTCTCATGTTGAATATTGCCAACAAGATCTGAAATTTGATTGCTGGCTTCTCTTGCCTTAGTTGCCAATGTTCTTACTTCATCAGCAACTACTGCGAAGCCTCGGCCGTGATCACCTGCTCGAGCCGCTTCAATGGCAGCATTAAGAGCCAATAAGTTGGTTTGTTCTGAAATATTACTGATGGTTTCTACAAAGCCACTAATTTTATCGGCATTGTCTTGTAGTGATTTAACTTGTGAGGCTGATTGATCTAGTTGACCTGTAATTTTGTTTAAGCCTGATGCCACTGCTTCGACATGCCCTCTAACATCTTTTGATGTTTCCGCCCCTTCAATAGCTGAAGAGCGCTCAGAACTTAGAACTGATGCCATGAGCCCTAGACTTTGATGGAAGCCACCTAGGCTTGTGCCAAAGGCATTCAAATTGCCAAATAAAGCGACTTGCCAATTATGTTTAGACTCATGTTGCGCTATTTGTTGTTGAAGTTCGGAATTACTTTGTTCAACTTCTTGATTTTTTTGTTTAAGAGCACTGATTTCCTTATTACGTTCATCGATTTGTAGTTTTAATTCGCTAATTTCTTGTTTACTGTTCCAAAATGCCATAAGAAAAAGGTTCCCTTGAGTTGTATCAATTTTAGTGAAAATAAAGCAGATTCTATACCATAAATATGTAGTTACGTGCCTAAATCATTAATGGGGTTAACTAGTTTGGTTTATACGGCTCTACAGTAAGGCTATGGCCATTTTCTTTTAACCAAAGACGGGCTTGCTTATAGTTTGGGCAATGTTGAGAGACTAATTGCCAGAATTGCGGTGAGTGATTGTGTTGCAGAGTATGACATAGCTCATGAATAATGACGTAATCACTAATTTCGGCTGGGGCTAGAATTAGTTTCCAATTAAGTTGAATGTCACCTCGGATGGTACAGCTACCCCAGCGAGCACGGTATGTTTTTACGGTCACTGACGTGGCATTTAAATTTATTTGAGATGAAATTTGTTGAGTGCGTAGGCATAAGTAATCAGTCGCATAGTTTTTATACCACGCAATTACGGCGGCAGAAATTGCCGTTTTAGATGCTGTTTCTAATTTGGCTCGGCAAGTAAGGGTATCGTTCGTTAATGTGATTGTTGGCTTGGTCATATCATCTGTAAGTTGGAGCGTATATGTTTTACCCAGCAGACTAAATGATTCACCGTCAACAAATTGTTTTGGGATTGGTTCGCGATCGCATTGTTGCTTTAACTTTGTTTTTATCCAAGCAGATTTTTTACTAATAAACGTTTCAGCAAAATGTAGTGGTAATTTTGATGGGATATGAATTGATGCGCCATCTTGATTTACCTTTATAGCGAGGCTTTTACGGCGGGGGCTTCTAACAATTTTAACGGTGAAGCCGTCGCCTTGAATTATCTGCATGAGAATTGATTTAAGTTAAAAGTGGGTATTTTACGCTTGGATTTGAGAAAATAATGTACATTAAAATTTTATCGGCAAAATATGACTTCTCAAGATCTTGATATAAATAACGCTCATCGCCTTTCGGTTGCACCTATGCTCGATTGGACGGACCGAGATTGTCGTTATTTCTTACGGCTTATCTCAAAGCATAGCTTACTTTATACCGAAATGATTACCACGGGCGCATTGATACATGGTGATAGAGGGCGTTTTCTCAACCATGATATGAGCGATGTACCCGTAGCATTACAGCTAGGAGGAAGTGACCCAGAAGCATTAGCTAAATGTGCTCAATACGGAGAGCAAGCAGGTTATAGTGAAATTAATTTAAATGTAGGCTGTCCGAGTGACCGCGTTCAATCAGGTAGCTTTGGCGCTTGTTTAATGGCTGAACCTGAACTAGTCGCAGAAGGTGTCGCAGCTATGATTGATGCTGTGAATATTCCTGTTACAGTAAAAACACGCTTAGGTATTGATAAGTTAGATAGCTATGAGTTCGTTAGCAATTTCATTGGAGAGGTTGCAAGCAGCGGTTGTAATATCTTTATTATGCATGCGCGTAAAGCGTGGTTAGAGGGCTTAAGTCCTAAAGAAAACCGCGATATTCCGCCGCTAGAATATGAGCGTGTCTATCAGTTAAAACAAGACTTTCCACATTTACATATTGATATCAATGGTGGAATTAAAACGCTCGAACATGCACAACAGCATTTAAATCATGTTGATGGAGTGATGATTGGGCGAGAGGCTTACCATAATCCATATATTCTAGCTGAAGTTGATAAGTTGATATTTGGTGATGAGAGTGAGGTGTTATCGCGGCATGAAGTCATTCAACAGATGCTACCTTATATAGAACAACGTATGGCGGAAGGGCGGCCATTAAAATCAATTACTCGTCATTTATTAGGCCTTTTTCAAGGCAGGCCTGGCGCGAAAGCATGGCGTAGACACCTCAGTGAGAATGCTCATTTAAAAGGAGCAGATCTAAGGGTGTTAACTGATGCTTTAGCCTTAGTTCCTGATGCCAGTACCTTTATTGAGTAGATAAAGTGCAAAGCTACTCAGGCTAATAATACAAATAATGATGATTGCGAAGGCCATTTCAATCGCAATATCTGATGTACCTAACATACCAAAGCGGAAGGCATTGACCATATATAAAATTGGATTGAACATTGATACGTTTTGCCAAAAATCAGGTAACAAACTGATCGAATAAAAAACACCACCTAGATAGGTTAAAGGTGTCAAAATAAAAGTTGGAATGATTGAAATTTCATCAAAGCTACTCGCATAGATTGCATTGATAAAACCACCTAAGGCAAACATCACTGCACTGAGTACCACCATACTGATTGTGATCGCTAAATGTTGGATTGAAAGGTGGGTAAAAAACAAGGATACCAAAGTGACAATCAGTCCAACACATAAGCCTCTAGCCGTTCCTCCTGCCACATAACCAGCAAGAATTAGATAGTTAGGAACTGGCGCAACCAGAAGCTCTTCAATGTGGCTTTGAAATTTAGCGCTATAAAAAGATGATGCGACATTGGCATAGGCATTATTGATTACCGACATCATGATAATGCCTGGTGCAATATATTCCATGTAGCTAAAGCCACCCATCTCACCAATACGAGAACCAATTAGGTTTCCAAAGATGATGAAGTATAGGGTCATGGTGATTGCTGGTGGTAGCAATGTTTGCGGCCAGATACGAAGAAAGCGGCGAACCTCACGGGTGACGATGGTGTTAAATGCAACTTTATTCCGATTTAGTCTAGTGTTCATAAACTGGCCTCAGATTTTTCTACTAATGCCAAAAATAGCTCTTCTAGTCGGTTAGCTTTATTTTTCATACTGCATACTTCAATATTGTGTTCATTCAGCTGGCTAAATAGGGTGTTTAATCCTTCGCCACGTTTGATTTCAACTTCTAATGTCGTGTTATCAATTTTCTTAAAATTAATGTTGGGTAGAGATAAGTCCGCTGGTAATGGTTCCTTAAGATCAAGGATAAACATTTCCTTATCAAGCCGATTGAGTAGGGATTTCATATCAGTGTTTTCGACAATCCTACCTTGATCAATAATGGCGATATTACGACATAAATTTTCGGCTTCTTCTAAATAATGTGTGGTTAGAATGATCGTTGTGCCTTGAGCATTAATTTTTTCTAAAAATAACCACATTGAACGACGTAACTCAATATCTACACCTGCGGTAGGTTCATCTAAAATTAATAACTTGGGGTTATGAACAAGTGCTCGAGCTATCATTAGGCGGCGTTTCATACCGCCAGAAAGTGATCTAGCAGCAGTATCGCGTTTTTCCCATAAGCCCAATTGACGTAGTAAATCATCAGCTCGTACTTCTGCAAGTTTAGCGGGCATGCCGTAATAACCCGCTTGAGTAATTAGTATATGTTTAACTTTTTCAAAGCCATTGAAATTAAACTCTTGAGGTACAAGACCAATATGAGATTTGGCTGTTTCAGAGTCAACATCAATATCGGTTTCAAAGACCTTTACTGTGCCAGATGTTTTGGTGACTAAAGAGGTAATAATACCAATGGTTGTTGATTTACCAGCACCATTAGGTCCCAATAGAGCAAAGAAGTCACCTTCATTAACGGATAACTCAATCCCTTTAAGAGCAGAGAAGCCATTGTGGTAGGTCTTAGTTAATTTTTCAATATAGAGAGCTTTCACGTACAAATCATCATAAGCATAATAGAGCCTGCTAGGTTATCATGCTTATATGACTGAGAAGAAATTTACTGTGCCAATTTCCAAACCAAATACACAGCAAGAGTTATTACGACGTTGCGAGCTGCTTGCGGGTAAAACCCTCGGTCAGCTTGCGAGCGAGTTAGGGATGTCTGTACCTGAAAATTTACAGCGTAATAAGGGCTGGGTTGGGATGTTATTAGAAGCCTATTTAGGTGCTGATGCGGGCAACCAGACAGAGCCTGACTTTACAGACTTAGGCATTGAGATGAAAACCTTACCCATTAATGCATTGGGGCAGCCAAAAGAATCTACCTATGTGTGCACAGTATCTCTTGAGCAAACCGGGGAATTAAGTTGGCAAAATAGTTGGATCAGGCGTAAATTGGCAAATGTACTGTGGGTGCCCATTGAGGCAGATTCAAACATTGCATTAGCGGATCGTTTTGTGGGTAATGCGTGGTTGTGGCAACCAACAGCTGAACAAGATGCCATGCTCCTTCAGGATTGGAGTGAGTTAATGGATCGAATTGTACTTGGCGAACAGTCAGAAATAACGGCGAAAGAGGGAGAGTATCTACAAATTCGTCCAAAAGCTGCAAATAGTAAAGTACTAGCGACAGGGATTTCTTCTGCAGGAGCAAAACAGAAAATTAATCCCAAAGGGTTTTATTTAAGAACTACCTTTACACGTCAGTTATTAATACAGGCGCAGAGCTCAAACTAGAAGCTCATTTAATATAATAATAAAAAGAAAAGAGAGATTACAGGTGGGTGATACTATGCGTACATTGAATGCGTTGATCATTGATGGTTCTGAATCATTTCGGCAACAAGTTCGAGAGTTACTTGAAGCTGTCGGCTATACAGTAACTGAGGCTGAATCAGGTAAGCAAGGCCTTGAACTCGCCAGTAAGGAACGATTTAGACTTGTCTGTTGTGGTTATGATTTACCTGATATTGCGGGTAGTGAGTTTTGTGGTCAAATACGCTCTTTATCAGGTTATGATTTAACCTCAGTCATTATTTTAACTACTGAAGATAACGCTAGAATTCTTAAGCAAGCCCTATTAGCGGGCGCTACAGATATTTTTTGCAAGACAGACCTTTCTGAGTTAGAAACGTATTTGAAGCGCTTTTCTGAACGTGAACGGAGGCAGTTAACCGGACGTGTTTTGTTGGTAGAAGATTCGAGAGTGCTACAGGTCATCATCGTTGACTTACTAACAGACATGGGACTTGATGTTGATGCTTATCCCCATGCAGAAGGTGCTTGGGAAGCTTTTAAAGCGGATAGCTATGATTTGGTTATAACCGATATTATGGTAGAAGGCTTAATGAGCGGAATATCCTTGGTAAGGAAAATTCGTCGTTTAGAAGGTGAGGTAGGTAATGTACCTATTATTGCTGCTTCAGGTTTCGGTAATATGTCGCGAAAAATCGAGCTATTTCATTTAGGTGTGAATGACTATATAGCTAAACCGATTGTACGAGAAGAGCTTCGTCAGCGAGTATTTAATCATGTGACAAGTCATCAAAGGCTTTTAGAGCTTAAAGCGCAACAAAATTCTTTATATAGTTTGGCTATGTTAGATGAGCTAACACAACTCTTTAACCGCCATGCATTACGTGAGTTTGCGGGTAAATATTTTAGTGATGTGAAACGAAACAATCAGTCACTATCATTGGCTGTGATCGATATTGATTACTTTAAAGATCTTAACGAAAGACTAGGCTTTGCAACAGGTAATGCCGTTTTAGCTGAACTGGGCACTTGGTTCAAACGGTTTGTGAGAGAGCAAGATATTGTTTCACGTTGGGCGGGAGAGGAGTTTGTATTTCTGTTACCTGGTTGTGACTCAAAAACAGCGGTTGCTTTAATGGAGCGCTTACAAAAGAGATTAAAACAGTTTAAACCTGCTGATGTGGCCATTACTTTAAGTATAGGTGTCGCAACTATGACGCCTGAAATGGACGCAAATCTTAGTACGTTACATACAGAAGCTGATGCTGCTATGTATCAGGCTAAAATGGCCGGCAGAAATTGTATTAAATTATCTGAGGAAACTGAAACCGAATTGGTTTAGAGTTGAGGCTGTTTATAGCGACGATTAAACTCAATGCATTGTGCTCGGTCAAGTAGAAATACGCCATGTCCCCCGAGTTCAAAGTCTAGCCATAAAAACTCGATATCAGGCCATTTTTCCATCACTGCGTAATCACTATTACCTACTTCAACAAAAAGTAAGCCTTGAGGCGATAAAAAGTCAGCGGCATGAAGTAATATTTCTTCGACTAATGCGAGGCCATTGTCATCTGCTTCAAGTGCTGATGCAGGCTCATGGCGATATTCAGCGGGTAATGTAGCCATTTCATCAGCACCAACATACGGTGGATTACTGACGATGAGATCATAGGTTTGCTTGTCTAGGCTAGACCATAAATCAGATTGAATAGCTTGGACCTGACCTTCAAGCTGAAATTTCTCTATATTGATATTTGCGACATCGAGAGCATCATAACTAATATCGATTGCATCGACTTGAGCAGTAGGAAATGCATTGGCGCAGGCAATTGCTATACAACCGCCGCCAGTACATAAGTCGAGAATGTGAGTGACATTGTCAGGTTCGACAATCCAAGGACTAAATTGATTGGCTATTAGTTCTGCAAATGGTGAGCGAGGAATCAACACTCGCTCATCGACATAAAAAGGTATGCCAGCAAACCATGCCTCATGGGTAAGGTAGGGCACAGGAACACGGTCACTGATACGGCGTTCTATAAGTTCAGCAATAGCCTGCTTTTCTGCTGTGGTGAGGCGAGCATCTGCAAATAATTCAGGAAACTCTGTCGAGGGTAAGTGCAGGCTATGCAGTATTAATTGTAATGCATCGTTAAATGAATCAGCATTGCCATGACCATAAAATAGTTCGGAAGCATTAAATTGCGATGTAGCCCAGCGGAGCACATCACGTAACGTATGGAGTTCATCAACTACTATATGGTTTATAGAAGTCATTTATTGGCTAACATCGACAAAGTGACCTGCAATAGCTGCTGCTGCTGCCATAGATGGACTGACCAAATGAGTACGCCCACCTAAACCTTGGCGACCTTCAAAGTTACGGTTAGAGGTCGATGCGCAATGCTCTCCTACCTCTAAGCGGTCGGCATTCATAGCTAAACACATTGAGCAACCAGGATCACGCCATTCAAAGCCTGCTTCAATAAAGACTTTATCTAAGCCTTCTTCTTCGGCTTGTTGTTTTACTAAACCTGAGCCAGGAACCACTAATGCTTGTTTTAAGGTTTTCGCCACTTTGCCACCTTTGATAGCAGCAGCTGCCTGGCGTAAATCTTCAATACGAGAATTGGTACAAGAACCTATAAATACACGATCAAGTTGTATATCTGTAATTTTCTGGTTACCTTTTAATCCCATATAAGTCAGTGCTTTTTCCATACCATTGCGCTTAACTGCATCAACTTCATCAGCTGGGTTGGGCACGCTTGCATCAACTGCTACAACCATTTCAGGTGATGTGCCCCAAGTAACTTGTGGCTTAATTTCGTTAGCTTGAAGAATGATGGTTTGATCAAATTCTGCATCAACATCACTATGCAAGTCAGACCATGCAGCAACTGCTTTATCCCAGTTTTCTCCAGCAGGAGCAAAGGGGCGACCTTTTAGGTAACTAATGGTAGTGTCATCAACAGCAATAATACCAGCTCGAGCACCTGCCTCGATCGTCATATTACATACAGTCATGCGGCCCTCCATGCTTAATGCTTGGATGGCTTCACCTGCAAACTCAATGGTATAGCCTGTTCCGCCAGCCGTACCTAATTTACCAATGATAGCTAATACAATATCTTTTGCTGTAACGCCATCACGAACTTGACCATCAACACGAACGAGCATGTTTTTGGCTTTCTTTTGGATTAAACATTGTGTAGCTAATACATGTTCAACTTCAGAAGTACCTATACCAAAAGCTAAAGCACCAAAAGCACCATGTGTTGATGTATGAGAGTCACCACATACTACCGTCATTCCTGGTAGTGTCGCACCTTGCTCAGGGCCTACAACATGAACGATACCTTGGCGTTTATCACTTAGATCAAATTCAGTTACACCAAATTCTTTACAGTTTTTATCCAGTGTCTCAACTTGAAGCCTTGAAACTGGATCAGCAATACCTTGATCACGGTTATTTGTTGGAACGTTATGATCGGGTGTTGCTAAAATTGAATCTAAACGTCGAGGAATACGATTAGCAAGACGTAAACCCTCAAAAGCTTGCGGAGAGGTTACTTCGTGAACAAGTTGACGATCAATATAAAGTAGAGCCGTACCATCATCGCTACGAACAATATGTTGATCCCAAAGTTTATCGTAAAGTGTTTTTGATGCAGTCATGATTGATCTTGTTATTTGTAGTAAAGAAGTAATTATACAGGGTAGAAGAGTATTGCTCTATAAAGCTTTTCAATAGGCAAAAAAAAACGAGTAGTCATATGACTACTCGTCTCTTTATTTAGCTTTTAGGAAAAGTGATTATTCCATATTAGCGTGACGGTATCTCATTTCTTCTTCTGGAATACCTTTCTCATGGATTAGATGAGAAACGATAGACTCCAAGAAGATCAATGTAGATAATTCAAACATGGTACCCATAGGCATGCCTTTTGTAGGAGCAAAACTATCATCGCTACCAATTTGAATTGTTTGATCAGCTAAGTCACCAATCGTCGAGCTAGATTTTGAACAGATCAAAACCACTTTAGCGCCTTCAGATTTAGCTTTATTTGTAAATGAAACAAGTTGAGTCGTTTCACCTGAACCCGAGATAACAATTAATAAATCGCCTTCACGGATACTTGGTGTACTAATCTCACCTTGAACATAAACAGTATAACCACTATGCATCAATCTCATTCCTAGGAAGTTACCCACTAGTTTTGAGCGACCTGCACCAGTAATAAAGATACGCTTGGCATCATCACACATTGACACTAAAGTTGCTTCTAGTGAATCACTGGTTTCACCAAGGATATTAGTGATTTTATTTAAGAGTAGATCACGATGCATTTTTTATTCCTTATGCTGCGTCAACTAAAGCGCGAAGCTCTTTAGCTGAATCTGCTGGAGAATCTGCGCCGTAGATAGCCGCACCAACAACAACAATGTTAGCACCAGCTTGAACAGTACTTTGGATTGTGTCTTTGTTGATACCACCAGCAACAGAGATTTTAACATCTAAGCCAAGACCAGCAATTAATGCTAAGTCAGCAAAAGGTGTTTGACCTGCAGCTTGAGCGTCAAGACCAGTGTGAACACCGATGATTTGAGCACCGTTTGCAGCAGCAGCTGTAGCAACAGCAGCTTTATCTTCAACACCGATTAAATCGATTTGAGCTTCAGCATTGTTTGCTTTAGATGCATCGATAACGCCTTGGATTGTAGCCATATCAGCTGCGCCCAATACAGTAGTGATGTTACCACCAGCTTCGAAGAACGGTGTTGATTCGTAACCACCAGCATCCATAGTTTTAAGGTCAACTAAGATTTTTTTATCTGGGTGTGCAGCGCTTAAAGCTTTAACAAGTTTAAGACCGTTATATTTGATACATGGTGTACCGATTTCTAGAATGTCAACGTAAGGAGCAACTTGCTCAGCTAGAGCCATTGTTGCGTCGAAGTCTAGAGAATCTAGAGCCATTTGGATTTCAGCCATGTTACATACTCCTAAAGTAGTAAATTTATTTTTTAGTTACACGTTAAATTACGCGGGTTTGCACTATATTCAGATATAAGCTGAAAGTCAATTTCGGCTATACCTGAGATAAATAATCTGCTCAACCAAGTGGCTGAGCAGATTTATTTTACTGAGCTTAACAGTTGGTTAAATTATGCTTCTAATTCAGCCAAACGGTTAGCAAGTAATTCTTCTAAAGTTTCTAATGCTTTTGCAAAGCCATCGATACCTTCAGATAGTTTTTCTGTAGCCATACGATCTTCAGCGTGCATAGCTTCAAAAGTTGCTTTATCTAAGTTGATTTTTTCAATATCAGATGCAGCAGCTTGTTCTTCAGACAATTTACGAGGTAATTCGCCTTCAGTTTGTTGTAATTCATCAAGTAAGTTTGGAGAGATAGTTAATAAATCAACACCAGCTAACTCTGTGATTTCACCTAGGTTACGGAAGCTTGCGCCCATAACTTCAGTTTTATAACCGAACTTTTTGAAGTAGTTGTAGATTGCAGTAACAGAAACAACACCTGGATCTTCAGCTGGTGCATATGAATCAGTACCAGTGTCTTTTTTGTACCAATCCAGAATACGACCAACGAATGGTGAAATTAATTGGATACCGTTCTCAGCACAAGCGATTGCTTGGTGTAAACCAAATACTAAAGTAAGGTTTGTGTGGATACCTTCTTCTTCAAGTACTTTTGCAGCTTGGATACCTTCCCAAGTTGCAGCGATTTTGATTAAGATACGTTCGCGTGATACACCAGCTGCTTCGTATTGAGCAATAAGGTCACGACCCTTCTCAATTGTTGCATCTGTATCGTAAGACAATCTTGCGTCAACTTCAGTTGATACACGTTGCGGTACGATTTCAAGAATCTTCAAGCCGAATGATACCGCTAGACGGTCAAACGCCAATGTAACAACTTCAGAAGCAGGAGCTTCAGCACCAACTGTTTCACGAGCACCTTTTAAAGTGTCATCAACAATGCTTTGGTATTCAGGCATTTGTGCTGCTGCAGTGATTAATGATGGGTTTGTAGTTGCATCACGAGGAGTGAATTGCTCGATAGCTGCAATGTTACCTGTATCGGCAACAACAACGGTCATTTCTTTAAGTTGATCAAGTAAATTGGCCATTTATGAAAACACCTTTTATTTCAAAGTTAAAAAATTTGGCAAAATCGTCGAATCGAAATTGCTTATCCTGGAGGGTATAAAAAATAACGACGTACACATGGCAGTCGTTATTCTTTTACCGGCAATATTTAGGTTAGGTTTAACCTTTATTGCGAATGTATTGTTCTACACTTGTAATTACTTCTTGGCTTGCTTGGTTACGGATGTAACTCTCAACGCTCGTAATTTGTGTAGTTGCTTGGTTGCGGATGTAACGTTCAACGCTAGTAATTTGTGTTGCAGCTTGATTGCGGATGTATTGTTCTACACCTGTCAATTGTGTTGCAGTCGCTTCTTTATTACGGATATAGCGTTCAACACCTGTTAAACCATCGTTACTTGTAGAGGCATTGGCAGCTGGAGTACTCGCTTGCACAGCATCCGATGAAAATAAACCTTTGAAAAAGCCGCAAATTGAAGCCAAAAGACCTTTTTCACTCATGGGTAACACCTCTAGTATATGTTTTATTAAATTATCATCGTTGTTGATGATGTTTATTATTTATCGGCGTGGTAACTAAGA
>NODE-521-length-13742-cov-5.33375_pt1 | contig 13742 bp, 9 predicted proteins | sample MGYA00139097_ERZ477577 | MGnify/ENA metagenome assembly ERZ477577 | reverse complement strand
CTAGATCTTTAGAAGATGCTGATAGCCAAAGGGGACACAATACCCATGGTGTCCCCGCTTCAGTTCATTTCCTGAATTATTCCAGTAAATTCAATTTTTTCAGCCGGTAGGAGTAATTAGCGGGACACCATGGGTATTGTGTCCCCATCGCTATCTAAGAAATAGATCTGTTCCTGGTCGCCCAGCGCAACACCGCATAACCAAATATCCCGGAGACCAGGGAGCCGCCGATAATACCTATCTTGGCATATTCCTGGAACACAGGCTCGGTAAACGACAGGGCGGAGATGAACAGTGACATGGTAAATCCGATACCACCCAAAAATCCGACCCCGAGAATCATCGACCAGGTTGCCCCGGTGATCAGATTGACCCGCAGAATTTTCGTCGTCAGCCAGGTGAATATGATTATTCCCAGAGGTTTACCCACGGCCAGTCCAAAGATAATGCCAAGCGTCACGGGGTGCAGAGCTGCGGTGCCGAGGTCGAGCGCTCCGAGCACCACGCCGGCGTTGGCCAGGGCGAAGAGCGGCAAGATGAGGTAAGCAACCCACGGTTCCATGGCATGCTCCATCCTCTGCAGTGGGGTTTCCACCCTGGAACAGGCGACGTTGATGGAATGCACCGCATCGAGGTGGGACCTGTTGACCATGATGGTATAGCCGCAGTCATCGCCGTCGCACTTGATCTGCTCCAACCGTTCGCGCACCATCTTCATGAACACATCCGTGTTGTAGCGGCTTCTGGCGGGAATGAACATGGAGACGATAACTCCGGTGATAGTGGCATGTAGACCCGAATGGGCAACCATATACCAGAGTATCAGTCCCATCACCAGGTAGCCTATCGGATTCCTGACCCAGAAACGGTTCATCACGAACAGGACCGCACAGACGCCAACCCCTCCAAGCAGATAATTCAGGTGAATCTGGGGGGTGTAGAACAGGGCGATAACCAGAATGGCTCCGAGATCGTCGGCGATGGCAAAAGCAGTCAGAAATATCCTGATACCAAACGGTATACGGCGCCCCAGGGTGGAGAGAATGGCCAGTGAAAAGGCAATATCGGTGGCAATCGGAATCCCCCAGCCAGACATCGAGCTGGCACCACCGTTGAACCACCAGTAGATAAGAGCCGGAAAAACCATACCGCCGATGGCGGCAGCGACGGGAAGTGCTGCACGACGGGGGTCGGAGAGCCCCCCGACCAGCATTTCTCTCTTTATTTCCAGGCCAACGGTGAAAAAGAACAGTGTCATCAGGCCGTCGTTGACCCAGTGGGCAAGGGAGTGTGAGAGCGACGCGCTGCCGATGTTCAGGCTGAATTCTTTATGCCAGAAATGGGCATAGCTCTCTGGGCTGATATTGGACCAGAGTAGTGCCGCTATGGAAGCGAATAAAAGGAGAAAACCACCATTGGCGATGGTGTTGAAAAAGTTTTGAAAAGCGGTCGTGGCAATAACCTTGGTGACCAGAGATTCCGGACTGATCTGATTGTCTGGAACGTTGCCGTTATACATTGGTACACCAGCTCTTTCCATCTGCTTTTGTCTCCCGATTAGTTGGTTTTCGAAAGGGAATTATTAAACAGTATAAGTGCTCAGGGATGACCGGCAGGAGGAGCCGGATTGTAGAGCTGTACCTCTATATCTATCCGTTCCTCAGCGGTTTTACCACCCCTTAGCACAGCGATTCGTACGGTCTCTCCCACCGCTTTGTCGAGCAGTGCCAATCGGACATCGTCCATAGTATGGATAGCCAATTCATCGATAAAGATCAATATGTCATCTTTCTGGACTCCGGCCGCCCCGGCATTGGACTGGGGATTGACATCGACAATCTCCATCCTGGTCCCGCCTTCGATCTCCTTTTCCAAAAGCACTACGCCAATTTTTCCCTGGGGGGCGAATTCGTAAGATTCGAGCAGGAATAGATAATCCGTGGTTTTAGCCAGTTCAGTGGCCGATAGCCTGCTGGTTGCCAGATTCAGCACCGACGCCTGGGAGACTTCCATTCGTGCCGCCACCCGCGGCGGTATACCGGAGTCTTTACGGGTGTGCTGGCTGCCGGCCAGAACGATCATTCTGGTATCCGGATGCTCTTTAAGGTAATTGCTGATCGACTCGGCCATGGTTTCATCCCACAAAGCCTGAGCCTGGATGAAGCCGGTCAGGCTGCCGTCCGCATGATTGCCCTGACCGTGCATCTGGTGGGTTAGCGTCAGTCGTTCGACATAGCCTTCCAGATCCAGCCTCATTTCGGCAGGCAGCTGTGCCTTCTGTTCAGCGGTCAACTTCTCGAGGCTGCCTGATTTGAATACCGAGCTGGTGATATCGCGGTCGATGTTGAGCCCGATCACCGGTAGGCGATGTTCTCTGGCATAGGCAAAGATAGGCCTGAAAAAACGATAATCGTAACGCCAGACTTCCCAATATCTGGATTCCCTGAGAAAGTCGGCCTCACTGAAGTCCGGATCGTTTATGAACCTGTCCAGGGCGGCCTGGCTTGATCGGGGAAACATCTCCATGCCGATGGCCAGGTTTTCATTGCGACGGTGCAGACCCTCGATGAGCATCATCTGAAGCAAGTGATCGGGACGTGAAGTATGTGTCTCGCCAACATAGACAACCCTTTTCTGGCTCAACTGGTCAACCAGGTGATCAAATTCACTGAATTCGCTTACCTTTATACCCGCTGGCCGCTCGTCCAAATGCACCCGGATGCCGTTTACCGATTCGGGGGTTCGCTTGTCTACTACTCTTCCTTTTTCAAAGTGGAGAAAGGAGTATTTACCATAGTGAGAGAGTCGGTTGACAACGGCTTCCGTCTCTTCGACTGAACTGGAGCTGATCAGGGCGACGGCCAGGTCGCTGTTGAAGGGGTTTTCTCTGATATCTGCCGTGAAACCGGAATCGGAATGGTTGGGATCGCCAAAGCTAGTTTTCAGGTAGGTGTTCGAGGTGCCGAGAAATATCACGGTGTGTTCCTCGAGATCCTGCTGGTTGAATTTAGAACCGGCTTTGAGCTCACAGCCATAACGCTGCGCAAGTTCGATAAATGACTTGTAACGGTCTTTCTGGTCTTCTTCGGACAGCACCGTAAGACAATGCTCACCACCCATGATAGAGGACCACACCGCCGATCTTTCAGGGGCTGACAATGTACGCAGCAGGTCATAGTCAGGATCGATGGAGATTTCCAGCGGGGTGGAGTCGACCTGGTAGCTCAGCTCGGTTTTGGCTCCCGAGATCAGACTATTAAAGTCGCTTGCTCCTGACAGTGTCCGGATTGAAACCGGCAGCAGCAATTCATACGGGGAGCTTTGTGTTTGTTCAATGGAGAAGGAGACGCTGGTCTTTTTACCGTTGTTTTCGATGCGGATATCATCCACACGCAGGGTCGGCAGATCGTTGCGGCTGAGTCGCTCGGTGAAAAAAGACTCAAGATCCTGGCCCGACTGCTGCTCGAATACGTATTGCAGGTCCTGCCAGGATGCTGAGCCGCCTTTGAATTTCTGATAAAAGTCCTGCAGGCTGCGAAAAAACGTTTCCTCACCTATCCGCTTGGACAGCTCATGAAAGAGCATGGCTGATTTCTGATAACCTATTGCACGACGGGCCTGATTTTCCCTGCGCTCATGACCTGCTCCGAAAAATTCATTTAGGGTGGGAGCGGTTTCATCGACGTAATGATGAATACGCTGTATGGCCTCTTTTCTTGCCTGAATGCCCTCGCCAGCTTCACTGCGATAGGCCATGTCGGCAAGATAGGTGGTCAATCCCTCAGACCAGTTTCCCGATCCGTCGGCAACATCGACACTGTTGCCGAACCAGGAGTGCAGGATTTCGTGCCCCAGCGAGGTCTGCTTGATGAATGGCAGCCTGATAACCTGCTGCCCGAGTAGGGTGAAAGTCGGATAGCCGTATCCCGTAGGCATTATATTTTCAGCAATGACGTAATGATTGTAGGGGAACGATCCGATAAGCCTTTCGTAGCGACGGACGTACTCTGCAGCCGCCTCCAGATATCCCTGGGCCAGTTCCTGATCCTCTTCGAAAAACAAGGTGTAGAGCTGCAGATCGTCACGGATTGGTTTGGCAGTTTTTACATATGGCGCACTGATGAAGGTGAGCGCATAGAGCGGCTGCGAAAAGGAAAATTGGACCTGTCCGCGGGCGTCGGCCTGTCCAATCTGATCTGCCTGGCTCAGAGCGAGGAAACCTTCGGGCAGCTCGGCACTCAAAGAAAACAGGGCCTTTTGCTGAGGAAGGGGGTGCCAGTTCGAGGTCAGGATGATGGCCCTGTCCGAGATGGTGTTCGAGAAATTGGACTGAACACGTTTTTCATAGGAAATCAGAACTGTTCTTTGCTCATTGGAGGCTGGCAGCTCAAGCGAGTTCTTCTGGCCCAGGTCAATCGGCGCATTTTCCCTGCTGCCAGTGCTCATGAGCGCCGCAGTGATCTGCAGATCCGGAAAAAGCAGGTGGAGTTTCTGATTTTCTTCTATCTCGATTCTGGTCGTGCCGCGAAGCAGTTTCTTCTCAACCTCAAAAGAAATCGCCAGATCGATGTGAATGGGTGATGCGGACAGGGTAGCGCCCGAGACAGTGACATGCATTGACAAAGTGACTAGAACTATGATTGCCAGGTATTTAAAGATCGTGGTAAACAGGTTGCACATAAACCCCATATCCTTCATTTTTCGGGAGTTAATTATTTGGTTAAAAACATATAACCAGCCTGGCAACAGATGCTAAGACTTTTTCGACTGTTTTGGCGATTTCCGAGAACAGGCAACCAGTAGTCAATCGTTATAATCAATAATGATAGAAGCACTACCTTGAAGATCAAGCTTATCGGCATCAACGCCCGCTACTCGCATTCATGTCTGGCGCTTTTCTATCTGCGAAACGAACTGGAAACGAGGCTTTCCGGGTTGGAAACAGAAATATGCCAATTTACCATCAATGATCCCTACTATACCTTGCTTCAGCGCCTTGCCGATGAGTCTGCAGAATTTCTCTTTTTCTCAGCACTGATCTGGAACAGCGATCTGGTGGAGCGTTTGATTGGAGATTTGTTAGCCGTCGATGAGCAGCTTGGAATTGTTGTCGGCGGCCCGCAGGCTGAAATAGTCGGGGTTAACTGTGCAGGCTCCAGCCGGCTGACCATCTTTCAGGGCGATATTGAGGCTGCAGCCCCGGAATTCTTTGACGACCTCCAAAAGGGTCGGCTGCAGAAATCTTATCAAGCTTCATTTTTACAATCGACCAGTAGGACACTGAGCTATCCCTACAGAGATGAGGATTTCAAGCTCCATCTGCAGAATCGGGCCGTTTATTATGAGTCATCCAGGGGGTGTCCTTTCTTCTGCTCCTATTGTCTCTCCTCTGCCGAAAAAGGAGTGTTTCACAAAGATCTCGATCAGGTCTTCGGCGAACTCGACGATATCCTGTTACATAACCCACAAACGGTTCGTTTCGTTGACCGGACCTTCAACGACAATCCGGACCGGGCCCTGGCAATTTGGCAATATTTGAAAGACAGAGATCCAGCGACGCTTTTTCATTTTGAAATTGCCCCGGATCGGTTTACCGAACCAATGTTTGACTTTCTGGATAAGCTCAGGCCGGGTCTGTTCCAGTTCGAAATCGGCATCCAGTCGACCAATCCCAAGACGCTCGAGACCATCCGCAGGCCGATCGACAGCCAGCTTGCCGCTGAGACGATCAGCAGGTTACGTCGCAGGGAGAACATTCACCTGCATGCCGATCTGATTTTGGGACTTCCTTTTGAAACAGAAGAAACCTTTGCCGCCTCGATAAACGGGATCTGGGCGATGCAGCCCCACTATATTCAGATGGGACTGCTGAAACTGCTGCCGGGGACAGAAATACGACGACAGGCCCAATCCTGGGGGTACAAGGCGGCAGTGAAGCCGCCTTATCCGGTACTCGCCAACCGCTGGCTGGATCAGCAGACATTACGCCGGCTCTACTGGCTGGGCGAGTGTTTGGAACAATGCGTCAACAACCGCTATTTTCCCACGCTCTGGCACTACCTCCTGTCCCGAGGAGAAGATATGGCCGCCTTCTTCACCTCGCTGGCCAGGAGGTTTTATCGCCAGGGCTACTTCTGGAAAGCAGCTACGCAGAAAACCCTGGTTCGACTCCTGTTGGAAGAGTGTGAGGGGCGCCCTGACCATGCTCTGATCAGGGAGCTGATCTGCTTTGACTGGCTGCGCTGTGGACACCGTTTTCTGCCGGAGCAACTCTGCTACCGTGAGGATGCTGTCGATAACCTGCGCCGGGATCTTTACCATCGACTGCCTCAGGAACTGGACGGCCTGTATAGTGCCGGGGAGCGGAAAAACTTCATCAAGACCAGCGTCTTCCAGCGCTTTTCAAACCGGGCCTTGCACCAGGCCGGACTGGATCCTCAGACAGACCCAGCCCTCGTCTGTTTTGTCAATGAGCGGGAGAGCAGCGTCCACCGTTTAAATAAAATTTGTCTCATGCAAATCACCGATTGACCTCTCTGTAAGCCTGTATATAGTAGGTCCTTACACGGACCATTGCTGATCCGAATGGACTCATTTAAGGGAGTGTAACGTGAGCGTTTATCGCCTGCTGAAAAAAAATGTCATTGCCCGAGAAGGGCTCGATCTGCTTGGAAAACAATTTTCAATTTCCGAAGATGAACCGGACCCGCAGGGAATTCTCGTCCGCAGTGCCCGAATCAACACCGATTCCTACGAGTCGCTGCTGGGCGTCGCCAGAGCCGGGGCCGGGGTCAACAATATCAGCGTCGACAAAGCCACGGAGCGGGGGATCTGCGTGTTTAACACCCCGGGTGCCAATGCCAACGCCGTCGTCGATCTGGTGTTTCCGATGATCGGTGTCTGGCAGCGCAACATCTACCGGGGAATAAAATTTTGTGAATCACTCGAGGAGCTTGAAGGAGACCAGGTAGACGGCGAAGTGGAACGGCAGAAATCCGCCTTTCGAGGTATGGAGATTGCCGGTAAGACCCTGGCAGTGGTCGGCCTTGGTCAGATCGGGGTCAGGCTGGCCAACGGCGGTATTCACCGGTTTATGAAGGTCAAGGGGTTCGACCCGAAGCCGGTACTGGCCAATATTCATATGCTGCTGCCCGATGTCGAGCTAGTCCACTCCCTCGACCAGGCAATCGGCAAAGCTGATATCGTCAGCCTCCATGTTCCCCTGATTGAGAAGACAAAAGACCTGGTCAACAATGAATTTATCGGCAGGATGAAGAAAGGGGCATTGCTGGTCAATTATGCCCGGGGCCCGATCGTTAACGAGGAAGCGGTGCTGGCCGCCCTGGACAGCAGCCGACTGAGTGGCTATATCGCTGATTTCCCCACCGAGAAGCTGATCAGTCACGACCGGGTACTGCTCACTCCCCATCTCGGGGCTTCCACTTCCGAGTCTGAAGAAAACTGCGCCATGATGGCTGTCCGGGAACTATCAAATTACCTGCGCTACGGAAACATTACCAACAGCGTCAATTTCCCCAACGTCGAAATGATTCCGTCCGATCTGGTGCGGACCAGGCTGATAGTGATCAACCGGGATGTGCCCGGCATGATCGCCTTTATCACCAACGTGCTTGGCAACAACCAGATCAACATCGATTCCTACAAGAACGAGTCCAACGGTACGATCGGCTACAATATCATTGATATGGAATCTGATGTTCCGAACTCCATCCTCGATCTGATCGAATGCAACGACGATGTGATACGAACCCGGATCATCACCTTCAACCGCTAACCTGAGGTTCATGGAAAAAACAAAGTTTAAAAACACAATTACGTAGTAATTTATATTTTATCCCTCTGGGTTTTCCGGTAGTACGTTTTGTATTTTAAAATCACGAAAAAATAAATCCAGCCTGCCGTCTCAACTCGTGAACCTTTGGTTAGATGGTCGTTGAAAACTATTTGAGTATCAGTTGTAAAACTCATGAATGACAAAATTCCTATAGTAGTTGGCAGAAGTCGTGATTACGACGTCGGCAGGATCAAGGAATTCTGTGACCAGGCGGCTCCGCACCTCGGCTTGCCCGAGAGTATGCATGGCACCGCCGTGCTGCTCAAGCCGAATCTGATCAGCAGCAGGGCCTCGAAGCTGGCCTGTAGTGAGGCCCGGTTCGTCAGGGGAGTAGCCGAGTGGTTTGTCGATCAGGGCGCCCGGCTGAGTATAGGAGATTCTCCATCATTCGGCAGTGCTGCTCAAGTGTTAAAAAAAATGGGCATAGAAGCCGAACTCGAGGGACTCGATGTTGCCATCGTCGAATTCAAAACCCCAAAAGAGCAGCGGCTAACCCATGGGGTCAAAGTCGGCATAGCTGAGGAAGCGCTGGGCTGCGACCTGCTGGTCAATGTTCCGCGGATAAAGGCCCACAATCAGATGTATGTAACCATAGCGGTGAAAAATCTCTTTGGTATCGTCTGCGGCATGCGCAAGGCGATGTGCCACATGAAAAACGGTCTGTCGCATCGAAAATTTGGGGATTTGATGCTTGATCTGTCCACCTTGTTGCCCCACAGTATTAGTCTGGTAGATGGTATTCAAACAATGAATAAACGGGGCCCGATCAACGGTGAACCGCTCGATCTGGGTTGTTTGTGCGGCGGCAGGGACCCTGTCGCCGTTGATACACTGCTGCTCTCACTGCTTGAACTCGATGTAAAAAAATGCCCGGTCTGGCGGGCAGCGGCAGCCAGAGCGTTTCCCGGTGCGACGCTCGATGCCATCGACTGCATTGGGGTGCCGCCCGAATCTTTTGCGGGAAGCGGCTTTCGGGCACCGACGATATTGAACCCGGTGCCATTCAACCCATTCCGCTTTTTGCACAGCTCGCTGCGCCGGGCCATGGCATCGGCCAACGGTTGATCAGTGAAATTCTTCCATGAGGTCTTCTTATGTTTAATATGACAGGCAAGGTCGCCCTGGTCACCGGCGGCTCAAGGGGTATCGGCAAGGCGATTGCTATCCGACTGGCTGAGCACGGCATGGATATCGTGGTCAACTACGTTCGTCACAAGCAGGATGCCCTGGCCACCGCCAAAGAAGTCGAAAAATTCGGGCAGCGCTGTCTGCTGGTCAAGGCCAATGTCGCCAAAGAATCAGATGTCGATAGCATGTTCGAGCAGATCGCCGAAGAGTTTGGATGCCTCGACGTGCTGGTCAGCAATGCCGCCTCGGGAGTCCTCAAACCGGTACTCGAATTGACCGAGCGCCATTGGAACTGGGCCATGGACATCAACGCCCGGGCCCTGCTCAGCCTGGTGCAGCACGCGCTGCCGTTGATGAAGGAAGGGGGCAGGGTGATTGCCGTGTCCAGCCTGGGGTCGGTGCGGGCCATCGAGAACTACACCACGGTCGGCGCCTCCAAAGCGGCAATGGAGTCTCTGGTTCGTCACCTGGCGGTAGAGCTCGGACCCCGTGGTATACGGGTCAATACGGTCAGTGCCGGGGCGGTGGATACCGATGCCCTGAAAAAATTCCCCAATCGGGAAATAATTCTTGAAAATGCGCTGAAACGAACACCGCTGGGCCGACTGATCACCACTGACGATGTGGCGGATGTCACCCTTTTCCTGTGCAGTAATCTGTCCAACATGATCCAGGGGCAGGTGGTAACCGTCGACGGCGGCTATGCGATCATGGGCTGATCCCTCCTCCCGAGGGTTGTTGGCCTGCTGGTCTGGGATGAGAAAACATCTAGGGCTACCTGGCGGTGAGGGCCCCAATACCCCTTCTAAAGATCAGCGTCATTACCACTGCGGACAGACCAATCACGGCGATGACCCAGAAAAATATGAGCAGCGCATCTGAAAGCGGCATGCCGCCGCTTCTGAGCCAGGCCCGGATCAGACGATAGGCCGGGGATACACCGCTGAACAGCACCACCAGCATGTAGGAAATGGCGCAAAAAAAATAAAACACCGAGCCTGGTCCCATTGCCGTGCTTCTATTCTCTGCGTGGTAATCGGCAAAGATCGCCCCGAAGCCAAGCGCCAGTGCCACCACCGTCCAGCATATCAGCAGCGCGCAAAACAGTGAAATCCACCACATCGGTCCTTCGATTTGCAGAAAATGATTGGAGACGCTGACCAGTACAATGATTAGCAGGGTAAAAGGGATCAGGTAGAAAAGATATTTATAGAAGAAGAATCTGGCTGCACTCATCGGCGAAGTCCTGATCAAGTAGAAGGCTCCTCCTTCGCCGCCGATCGACGGGTAGACAAACCGGGCGGCCAGGGCAGCCGCCAGAAATCCGCTCAGGCCGATATTGCCAAAGGCTATCAGATTGGCCACGTAGGCGCTGCCGAAAGTCCTCTCCAGCGGTAACACCTTGAAATTGTAGAGATAGACGATCACCAGGGCGCCGATCATGAAAAACTGCGACCATTCCTTCGAATCCCTCAAAAATGAGATGCTCTCTTTGCGAAAGACCCAGAGCAGACGCGAGCGGCCCCAGCCAACCTCTTTGAAGCGGTGCTGACCGCCAAACGACTCCTGTGATTTGGAAAAACCAGACGCGAAAAAGCGGGCCATGAGGAATTCGCCGCAGAACAGCAGTACCGGTGGAGTCAATAAAATCAATCCGACCAGCAGGAAATCTATATCCCTGTCCAATAGATAGGAAGACAGCATGTTCGATGTCCAACTTGCCGGAAGCCAGAAACCGGCCGGGTTGGATATGGCCGACATATACTCGACGAACTGGCCGTATTTTTCTGGATTTACCAGGTCCTCGGGGCGCATCAGGCGAAAAATGAGGTAGAGGAAGACGCCGAAGCAGATCGATAGATAGACGATGATATCCTTGGTTCGGCGGGCTGGAAACAGATAGACCAGCACAATCACGAAGAGCATGGCCGAGCCACTGGCGGTAAAAGCCGTGGCCGGTACGGCGGCTGCCAGAAGCGGCCAGTAGAGAGGGCCGGCGCTGAAAACCACGCCGAAAGCTCCGAAAATAGGCAGTGAAAAGAGGAGCATCATCCAGGAAGTATTGAGAAAGGTGGTAAACATGCGCATCCGGAACAGTTCCTCAAGTGTCACCGGGGCGGCGACAATGATTTCGTTGTCATGGGACAGGTAGAGAGTCGAGACACCGGCGATCATTGAGGAAAAGATCAACATCGCAAAGATGGTGATCCAGGCCATCTGGAAGATTTTCATGGAAAGGATGATGCCCAGTTCGCTCTGGCTGTGGAAATAACTCACGCTTTTGTAGGTGAGCAGATAGAGGGCAGCACAGATGAGCGTTCCCAGAAGACCGAGCACGAGGAGCTTTATTCGGGCCCGGGTGGCGAAAAAGCGATTAATCGCCGTTCTGAAAAAGGGAAGATAGAGTCTCATCGTTGTCTCATCGTTGACGCAGGGCGGCGACCACTTCCTGGAGTTCAAAGGCGCCGGTCAACTGCAGGAATAGATCTTCGAGATTGGCGGCGCCATGTTTCGCCTGGGCCTTCAGAGAGTCTACGCTGCCGCCGGCGATGATCCGACCTTCTCGGATGATGCAGACCCGGTGGCACAGCTCCTCGGCGATCTCCATTGAGTGGGTCGAGAGGAATATGGTGGTGCCGCTTTCAGCTTTGGACTTAAACAGCTCCTTGACAATTCTGGCACTTTTCGGGTCGAGCCCGATCATCGGTTCATCGACAACGATCAGGGGTTGATCGAGCATGAAAATCGAGGTCATGATCAACTTCTGCCGCATACCGTGGGAATAGCTTTCAATCAGGTTATTGCGCCAGCCGTGGAGGTCAAAGAGTTTCAGGTAGCTCTCGCCCTGTTCACCGCAGGTTTTGCCCTGGGGTGGGGGGTAGAGACTTGAGATAAAGCTCAGATACTCGGCGCCAGTGAGCTTCTCGTAGAGAAAGGGGCGGTCGGGAATATATCCGGTCAGTTCCCGGCAGCGCTTCGCCTCGCTTGCCATATCATGGCCGCAGATGGAAATAGCTCCGGAGCTGGGCTGCAGCAGTCCGGCAATCATCTTGATGGTAGTGGTTTTGCCCGCCCCATTGGGGCCGAGAAATCCGAGGATTTCACCTTTCTGCATCTGCAGATCAATTTTATCGACCGCAGTCAGCCGGTCGAATGTCTTGCTCAGCTCTTCAAGGGTCAGTATCGGCTCGCTCATAATAGTTTGCTGGACGTCTGTATGGTGGGAATCATTGATGCAGAGGCTCGATCTGCAGATTGTTAATAAGGGCGCCGATCTTGATCTGTTCCTGTAGTTCTCCTTCGATGAATTTCAGGTGGCTGAGATCGGCGGGTAACTGATTGGTGGTTGTATCGAGGCTGATCCACTGACCACCGACACAGACCTCATTCCAGGCATGGTAATAAAATGCCTGCTTGTGGTAGACGACTCCCACCGCAATGGTGGTTGGAATTCCGGCAGCCCGGCTCAAGGCGGCGAAAAGTGACGCATGTTCGTTGCAGTCGCCAATGCCCGCTTTCAGAGTGGACAGGGCGTCCGGAATGCCTATGACCGGGCGTTTTTCCAGATTCGTGTAGACCCACTCCGCCAGTCTTTTTACCTTCTCCAGATCATCTGTCTGGTCCCGGGTGAGGGCCTGGCTCTGTTCGATTATTTCCGGGGCACCGGCCTGGATGTAGGGAGAAGCGAGCAGTTGCTCCTGAGCCTCAGCACAGATGCCCGGCTCGGAATCCAGAGAGGAGAGATCCTCTTTTACGACCCTGAGGATCTGATCGTCGAAGCTCTGACGGCCGGAGTCGAGGGCGAATTCGATCTCCTCGGGCAGTTCAATCCGGTAACGGGCATCGGTTTTGGTGGCAAGGTCGAACATCTCCCCGGTGACTTCGACGGCAACCGAGGCGAGCAGGTCGGAGCGGCCTTCCTCCGAGGTCACCATCGATTTGGCTTTGAACTCTGGTTCTTTGATAAAGACGAAACCGGCCGGAGATTCCTCCTTGATAACTAAACCGTCGTCGTCGAGCCAGGAATTCAATCTGGCCCCGCCGAAATTCTCGGTGAAGCGGTGGAGGTTGTAGACTCGGTCGTTGATCAGGACCTTTTCCTTGCCCTTATATTCTATCACCGATTCCTTGCCGGTCAGTGAAAATGGGTCGAACCAGGGAATTTTTAGTTTTTCGCCCTCTCCTATATCCTGGCTCAACAGGTAGGAGCGTCTGGAGGTGGACAGCCGTGGCGGACCTTCCAGCACAACCTGGTCCCTGACCACATTGTTGCCTGTGTCGAGTTCAAAGGTGACGGTTTCTCCGTTTACAGTTCCATCGGCGCGCATCCGGTAAAAAGGAGAAGTAAAGGAGAACTCAAAACTGATCAGATCGCTCTGGCTGCCCAGCAAGGCATCGAGATCTAGTTCAACCGGATGGTTTTGCCCCGAGATCATTAACTGCATCTTGGCCTGCTGTTTGATCCTGAGTGTCTGGTCATCCTGGGGTAGAAATTGATTCTCCACATAGCCGATTTTATCGTCCTTGAAATATATCGACTGATATTCAACCCGTCTGTCACGCTCCAGGGCCATGACTTCCCTGGTGTCCAGGGTGCGAACGAAGAAATCCCGGTGCAGCAGAAGTCCCAACAGCAGGAACCAGATGATAAACAGGCTTGCTTTTACAAGACGCATGGCGCAGAAAGAGTAGTCAGGTAAGGAGCAGAAAAAAGATATTCCAAAGTTATGAATTTGTCCTTATGTTGAGGTGCCAAATA
>NODE-520-length-13760-cov-3.39912_pt1 | contig 13760 bp, 14 predicted proteins | sample MGYA00139097_ERZ477577 | MGnify/ENA metagenome assembly ERZ477577 | reverse complement strand
CTGTTTCATTTGCAGGCATTCTTGCAGCAAACCACGAGCCTCTTCAAGTCTCCCAGTTGCTTTAAATCTAAGCGCCTTGTGGAATTTTTCAATGTAAGGGTAATCCTTGGCACTAATCGTTCCACCTCCGACTATATCTTTTTGAGACTTACAGGAAATTGCAAGAATACTGAGTGTCAATATGTAAAAAATTGCTCTATTCATCCATCATTGTGTAGTCACCTATACTCAAATCTCTTGCCAAACCGTTGTACTTAACATGCGATCCAATCATGGATCCCGCAATATTTGCATTATTGATTTGAGTATTCATTTGAATAATTGAATCCTCTATCACACTGTTATTAATTTCTGTTCCAGAACCAATTGAAACATAAGGCCCTATAACTGAGTTTTTTAGCGTAACATCTTTACCAATAAAACAGGGAGGAACGATAATAGCATTTTCCGTTTTCACAGACGAATCAACGTTGTTGATTCCTTTCGCTTGTTCATTTTTAAGGACTTGTTGATTCGTTTCAACCGTCACTTTCTTATTTCCGCAGTCCATCCATTGTGCAACCTCACCCGTTTTGAAGATTTTACCTTTCGACATCATCCCTTTGATTCCGTCGTTAATTTGGTATTCTCCGCCATTGATTATTTGGTTATCAAGAACGTACTGTAATTCATCTTTTAATTGACTAACCTCCTTGAAATAGTAGATTCCGATCACGGCTAAATCACTTACAAATTCCGCTGGTTTTTCAACCAACTCCACTATCTCCTGACGCTCGTTCAACTGCACAACACCATAAGCTTCTGGCTGGTCTACCTTCTTCACCCAGATAACTGAATCCGCTGATGGATCTAGGTTGAAATCAGCTTGAATTAGCGTGTCTGCGTATGCGATTACTGCTGGTCCGGATAATGATTCTTTCGCGCACATAATTGCATGTCCAGTACCTAACGGTTCGTCCTGCCTGTAAATGGAAGCCTTTGCGCCTAAAGAATTCGCAAGGTCAGTTAAACTTTCAATAACATCATCTCCAAAAAATGCAGGATCGCCCAAAATGAAGGCAATTTCTTCGATTTTAGAATTCAACACTTCCGCAATATCCTTTACCAATCGATGCACGATTGGTTGACCAGCAACTGGCACCAAAGGTTTTGGTACTGTTAAGGTGTGAGGTCTTAATCTGCTTCCTCTTCCTGCCATTGGCACTATAATCTTCATAATCTTTTATTTAACTCCTGTACTACCGAACCCACCTTCTCCTCTTTCGGTTTCTGAGAGTGATTCTGTTTCTTCCCATTGTGCTTGTTCAAATTTACCAAACACCAATTGCGCTATTCTTTCACCGTCTTCAACAATGAATTTTTCATTTGACAAATTGATCAATATCACACCAACCTCACCTCTGTAATCTGCATCGATTGTTCCGGGTGAGTTTAAAACGGTTATCCCTTTTTTGATAGCTAATCCAGATCTTGGTCTTACTTGACACTCATATCCAACAGGAATTTCCATGAATAAACCTGTTTTAACCAAGGCTCTACCCATCGGTTCCATTTCGATTGGAGCATTGATATTTGCTCGCACATCAAGTCCTGCAGATGCATTTGTTTCATACGATGGAAGTGGATGCTTACTACGATTGATAATTTTTACTTGCATGGATAAACTTTAAGCAAGTAAATTTAAGAAAAAAGGTCCCTCGAAAAGTTGCTGAAAAGCCCATATATAAAGAAGTTACTAACGTTGGACCGTTAGTTAATCCTCAGTTTTGGTCTCTCAATGAACCAAATAACAAAAACATAGAACATGATTAAGCCGTTATGGAAGAAAAACTTCGTCCATGTAAACATGTCTGGATCCATATTTACGAAATAAGTAATGAGATATATCCCCAGCGCCAACCCGAAGTAAAGTCCAAACTTGCGAAGGTTATAGTTGATTGGGTAATACCGTTGTCCCAGCAAGTAAGATGCGACCATTTGACATGCATAAACGATCAATGTAGCCCAAGCACTTGCCCAATAACCGTATAACGGAATGAATATCAAGTTGACAATAATCGTTATTGCAGCTCCTCCAATGGCAATGTATGCGCCAAACTTAGTTTGACCACTTAACTTGTACCAAATGGATTGATTAAAATATATACCTAAGAATACATTGGCAACTAGCAGGATGGGAACAACACCCAAGCCAACCCAATATTCTTCACTTCGGATAAAGTGTTTAAATACATCGATGTTAAGTGCTACGCCAATAAAAACTAAACAAACGGCTGCAATAAAGTAGTTCATGATTTTTACATACAGCTTATTTCTATCTTCATTTTTGGCCTGTGAGAAAAAGAAAGGTTCCGCGGCATAGCGATAGGCTTGCAGAAAGATGGTAACGATCATTGCCAATTTATAACAGGCACTGTAAATTCCTAGTTGTGCTTCCGCTAATTTCAATGACATGTCTGCTCTATTGTACAACAGATGTTTCATCATCACTCGGTCCAACGTCTCATTTATAATGCCCGCTAATCCAGCGATTACCAAAGGGAAAGAATACTTCAGCATTTCCTTTGCCAGTTCAGAATTATACTTCCACTTCAGATTGAGAAAGTCTTTATACGTTCCAGCAATTTTCACGAGTGAAGAAAATAAGTTCGCAATCAAAATAAACAACACCCCTTCTTCAGGGCGATCTGGATCCAAGAAAAAATAGAGAAAAATGAGGTTGAAAACAATATTCACACCGATCGCTGTGAAATGAATCGATGCGAATTTTTTGGCATTTTGTTCCGACCTCAACTTAGCCATAGGTAAGGCAGAAATCGCATCTATAGCAACTATAGTTCCAAGTAAAACAATGTACTCAACGTGTTCAGAAAACAGCAGTGCATCCGCGATGGGTTGACTGAAAATAACAAGGAGAAAATAGAATCCTAAGTTGAGACCAATTACTGTTAAAAAGCTATTTCGGAAAACCTGTTCTTTATCCTCTTTATCGTGAAAAAACTTAAAAAAGGAAGTTTCCATTCCAAACGTTAACATAACAATTAGAAGGGCTACCCATGCATAAAGTTCTGACACAACTCCATAAGTTGACGCAGGTAAAAAGAGCGTATAAAGGGGAACCAATAAATAATTCAATAACCTTCCAACAATCGTTGGCAAGCCATAAATGGCAGTTTGACCAAGAAGATTACGAATTGGATTCAATCGTTCTATTTAAAATTTGCCTTTCTTTTTTCTAAGAACGCCGTCGTTCCCTCTTTGAAGTCATCCGTTCCGAAGCACTTACCAAATTCCTCAATTTCTACATCATATCCATTAACACCATCCGTGAAGTTTGCATTAATAGATCTTATAGCAGATGCTATTGCGGTAGAAGAATTGTTTGTGATTTTACCTGCTATTTCTTCTGCTTTCGCAAGTAACTCATCTAATTCTACAACGTAATTTACAAGTCCCCATTGTAATGCATCCTCTGCTTTAATCATTCCAGCAGTAAAAACCATTTCATTCGCTTTACCTTTACCTACGAGTTGCGCTAATCTTTGCGTTCCTCCGTATCCTGGAATCACTCCCAAACTAACCTCTGGCAAACCCATTCTAGCATTCGATGAGGCAACTCTAATGTGCGAAGCCATTGCAAGTTCCAATCCACCGCCAAGTGCAAATCCATTCACGGCTGCAATTACGGGTGTTGTCATATTTTCAATATAACTGAAAAGTATTTCTTGACCTTTCTGAGCTAACTCTCCACCTTGAGCAATTGAAAAATCGGCAAATTCTTTAATGTCAGCGCCTGCTACAAAAGATTTTTCTCCGGACCCCGTTAAGATGACAACTTTCGTTCCTGCATCCTCGTTTCCTGAAGTTAGAGCCACATTGAGTTCCGCTATTGTCTCTTTGTTTAGCGCGTTAAGTTGATTTGGTCTATTAATCGTAATAAGAAGGATATTTCCCTTCTGCTCTGTTAAAATATTATTATACATCACTATTCTGTTTTGTTCTAATTCTTTTGTAAACTTTTATTAAAATCATCAAGCCAATTGCTACCGCAAAAAACCCGACTGTTCCTTTAATCCAATCAATATTGTTTTTCATAGATACTAAAAAGGCAATTGCTACCAAAACCAATGTTGCCAATTCGTTCCACAAACGCAATCCATTCGATTTCCAATTAAATTTTCCCTTTGCCATATCTCGAATGATCTTCTGACAAACGAAATGGTAGATCAAAAGAACGCCAACAAATGCTAATTTAATGTGCATCCAACCTTGACTCATGTAATAATCCAGGCGTTCTTGACTGAATAAAATCATCCAAGTACCGAAGATGATGGTTAATATCATGGCAGGTGTAGTGATAATCCACCACAGCCGCTTTTCCATGATTTCGAATTGCTTGGATAAAATGTTTTTTTCGACCTCATCCTTTAATTGCGCTTCCGTGTGGTAAATAAAAAGGCGCACAATGTAGAACAGTCCAGCAAACCAGCTGACCACGAAAATGATATGCAGTGCCTTTACAGCGTCAAAACTCATAAGTCAAAGATAACGCGATTTTACAGTCTCATTCGTTCATTAACCTAAAGATTTGAACATTTCAGGATGTATTTCCGTCTACCTACTATGTTTCTTCGCAATTCATCATTTACCAAAGCATTGAATTCTTTATCTTTGCACACTTAACAATTAAGAACGAGCATGATTGAACTTTCGGATCAAGAAGTACAAAGAAGAGAAAAGCTAAGTACACTAAGGGAAATGGGGATTAACCCATATCCAGCAGCTTTGTATCCCGTAACGCATAAATCAACCGACATCAAGAACAACTTTGTTGATGGTGAAGAAGTGTGTATCGCGGGTAGACTCATGAGACGAAAGGTTCAAGGAAAAGCTTCGTTCGGAGAATTCCAGGATGGTGAAGGTAGAATACAAGTTTATTTTAACCGTGATGAAATTTGCACAGGTGAAGACAAAGCACTGTACAACGATGTCTTCAAAAAATTATTAGATCTCGGTGATTTTGTTGGTGCCAAGGGTACTGTTTTCAAAACCCAAGTTGGAGAAATAACTGTAAACGTTACTGAATTCACTTTACTCAGCAAGGCACTAAAACCCCTTCCCCTCCCTAAAACAGATGCAGAAGGTGTTGTTCATGATGCATTTACTGATCCGGAACTAAGATACAGACAGCGTTACGTAGACTTAACGGTTAACCCTCAGGTAAAAGACATTTTCGTTAAGCGAACTAAATTGTTCAATGCGATGCGCCAGTATTTTAATGAGGCAGGCTACTTCGAAGTTGAAACACCAATACTTCAACCAATACCAGGAGGAGCAGCAGCACGACCATTTATCACGCATCACAATTCGCTAGACATTCCATTGTACATGCGAATTGCCAATGAATTGTATTTGAAAAGACTTATTTGTGGTGGATTTGAAGGTGTTTATGAGTTTTCTAAAAACTTCAGAAATGAAGGGATGGATAGAACACATAATCCAGAATTCACGGCAATGGAAATATATGTTGCTTACAAAGATTACAACTGGATGATGGAGTTCACCGAGAACCTAATCGAGAAATGTGCGATTGCTGTTAATGGTACTACGAAAGCTACTTTTGATGGAAATGCAATTGATTTTAAGGCACCGTATAAACGCGTTACCATGCGCCAGGCAATTATCGATTTTACTGGATTTGATATCAAAGGTAAAAATGAAGACGAACTAAGAACTGCTGCCAAAGGAATGGGTATTGATGTTAATGAAACCATGGGCGTAGGGAAACTGATTGATGAGATTTTCGGAGAAAAATGTGAAGGAAATTACATTCAGCCGACTTTCATCATTGATTATCCAAAAGAAATGTCACCACTGTGTAAAGAGCACAGAGAAGACCCATCTTTGACAGAACGTTTTGAATTGATGGTTTGCGGAAAAGAAATCGCAAATGCCTACTCTGAGTTGAACGACCCAATTGATCAACGTGAGCGATTCGAGGAGCAAGTAAAACTTTCCGAAAAAGGAGATGATGAAGCAATGTTCATTGACCAAGATTTCTTACGAGCGCTAGAATATGGTATGCCACCAACATCTGGGCTTGGAATTGGAATGGATCGATTAATCATGTTTATGACAGACAATCCTTCTATACAAGAGGTACTGTTCTTCCCGCAAATGAAACCAGAGGTGTTTGGAGGTAAGAAAGGTCCAGAGCTTACAGATAACGAAAAACTCATATTTGACATTCTCTCTAAAGAGGAATCTATGGATTTGAATGCATTGAAGGATGCTGCAGGATTATCTAATAAGCAATGGGATAAAGGAATCAAAGGATTAGCTAAACATGGTCTCACCAAAGTTACTAAGACAGACGATGCACTAATTATTGATTTGGTTTAGGGTTTCTAGTGTGAACCTCTTGCGATAAATTCGCAAGGCAGAATGAAATGTTCTCCCGGATTTTTAGACTCCTTGAGTCGAGAATATAACCGATCGACTGATTGTAGCGCAATTTCTTGAATTGGTTGTCTCAAAGCACTGATTGGTGGATTCATATATCCAAACGAATCACTATCATCAAAAGAAATTAACCTAACATCATTTGGAATAGAAACCTTAGCATTGGCTAAAGCCGCTATTGTAGGTAATGTACATTTGTTATTTAACGTCACGAAGGAGTCTGCACCACGGTCAACTTCAGTTTTTATTTGATGATCAATATCCATTTGTTGGTCATTGAGATCAAGGTAATTGAATTCAATTCCAAGCTCATCGCACGCTTGTTTCGTTCCTTCAATTCTATCTTGAATAGTAGATACATCTGCAGGAGAAGGTGCTAATGCAACAAGTCTTTTGGGCTTAACAGAAAAGGACTTAATTAATTTTTGTGCTTCCAGTTTATTGTCTACGCCAACGAAATCGGCGTTTTCATCGCCTGGTCGATCTGTAAAAACGACAGGAATATGTGTCTCTAAAAGAATCGGAATCAACTCTTTGATATTGTTACTCGGAGCAATGATCATTCCATCGATACTTCTTTGAATCAGCTCTCTCATAAGCACCTTTTCCAGCTCCACGTCATCATTTGTGTTAACAATGAACGTGTTGTATCCAGAAGCATATAACTTCTCTTGTACAACTTTACTTATTTCAGCGTAAAACAAATTAGAAATATCAGGAAGCACAAGACCAACAGTTTTTGTCTCGCCTTGGCGCAAGCTTTTTGCGAAAAAGTTTGGAACATAAGACAATTCCTTTGCTTTTTCCTTAACTAGCCGCTGCTTTTCTTTACTAATATTGAATTGATCACCTTTGTCATTTAAAACAAAAGACACGGTAGCTTTTGACACATTAAGTGCCTTCGCTATATCATTTAGTGAAGTCCGTTTCGTTTTCATTTGCTAAAATCTACTGGTTACTTACAATATAAGATAGATTCCTTATTATTCCTATTAGTTAGGCAGCTTGCTAAGCATTTGTTCGTATTCCGCTTTGTAATCTTTTTCCCCAGCACATCCTTGTGTAATTGCATTGTTTTGAAAATTTTCTATTCTATCGCCTGGATCCGGATGCGTACTTAAAAACTCAGGTGTTCTACTTCCACCCATCTCTTCTATTTTCATAAAGAATCCTGCCCCACCATCTGCATTATAGTCTGTAGGACATAAGTAATCAACAGATTTCTCATCTGCTTCTGTTTCGTGCTTACGAGAAAATTTTAAGCCAATAACTGCCCCTGTAATTTGTTTAATCGCTGCTCGGTCCCCAGCAAGAACATCTAATAATATTTGAACCCCATACATTTTTGTCATCTGACGTGTCGAGTGTCTTTGATCTGCATGTGCTATTTCATGACCCATTACCCCTGCAAATTGATCTTCAGAATCTAGAAACTTAAGAATACCTGTATAGATGTAAATATATCCTCCCGGTGTGCAAAATGCATTTAATGTACTGTCGTCATGGATGATTCGCAATCGCCAATCAAAATCATCTTTGAAATCAATTTCTCCTGTATTTAAGATTTTATCTCTCACTTTATAAACGTATTGATATACTTCAGGGAATTGTACTGAATCTAACAAAGGAAATTGAGCTGGATCCCCATCAATTTCCGCTGCCACTTGTGCACCAAGTTCTTTATCTTGTTCAACTGAGAAAAGGTTAAACCCTTTACCTTTATTGTTTTCATTCATCATTCCACATGCACTGAGGACCAATGACATGATGAATAAAACGGAGAGATTTTTATTAGTCATTTTACTTAATTTTAATTGTCTTTTAATAAAAAAAATTCACTGTAAAAGTAAGAAAAGTTGCAGTAACCCAACCTACCACAAGCTCAGTCATTGTATGCTTTTTAAGGTACAATCTTGCTGTCATAACAAGACCCGAAATAAAGATTGAAAGTGTCAACATCCAAAGCTCATATTCTACATGAAGCAAAATATAAGCCAAAATGAAACCTGTCAATATCCCTGCTCCCCCTGCATGAATACTCACCTTTCTCCATTTGTTCAGAAAGAAAAAAGTGGAGGTGACGAAAACGCCAGATAATGGTAATGAAAACACAAACTTTGGTATAATCGCACCATTTGCCTTCACCAAGAATAAAAAGTAAAGAACTAGGCAATATATTAGCATTATGATGATAGGAATATTTCTTTCCTTTCTGTTCTCCATTTCAATCGACTGGATCACCTTTCTTCTCTGCAATAAAATGAAGGAGAAGCCAGGGGCAACAACGCAAAAGATTCCAAACATATATAAAAGGGCCTTTTTAGCTGGTAAAGCGATCGTATACATGCAATCTTCATTGTAGAAAAAATCTTGATTGGATGGGACAAACATTACTAGAAGCAATGCATAAATCGGCATTAATAATGGCAGAAAAACCCAAGAAACAACCTTTGAAAAGACCTCCATTAAAGTTCCTTTCTTAATCTAGCAACAGGAATGTTTAGCTGCTCTCTATATTTAGCTACTGTTCTACGCGCAATATTGTACCCTTTGTCTTTAAGTAATTGAGCCAATTTCTCATCAGTGAGCGGCTTGCGTTTTTCTTCACCCTCCACAGCTTCACTTAATATCTTTTTCACTTCTCTTGTAGAAACTTCTTCACCTGAGTCAGTTGAAAGTGATTCAGAAAAGAAATATTTCAAGGAAAACACACCTTGATCCGTTTGAACATACTTGCTATTGGCTACTCTAGATATGGTAGATATATCAAGCTCCACTTCCTCAGCAATATCTTTTAATATCATCGGCTTTAATTTCGTTTCATCACCTGAAAGGAAATACGCCTTTTGATAATTCATGATTGAATTCATCGTAAGCAATAGCGTGTTCTGCCGCTGTTTAATGGCATCAATGAACCACTTTGCTCCGTCTAATTTTTGCTTAACAAATGTCAGTGCTTCTTTATCAGCCTTCGACGCTTTCGCACCTTCGGAATACTTTTGAAGCATTTGCTTGTAATCTCTACTCACTTTTAATTCTGGAGCATTTCTACCGTTAATTGTTAATTGTAAACGTCCTTCATTTTCTGTGATAACAAAATCCGGAACAATCTGCTGATATGTTCCACCACCCGAACCTTTCATTGATCCTCCTGGCTTTGGATTTAATTTCACAATTTCATTGATGGCTTCCTTCAAATCCTCATCATCAATCTCTAATTTCTTCTGAATTTTTGTATAATGCTTTTTGGTAAACTCTTCGAAATGTTCTTCCAATATTTTCTTAGCCGTATACCTGGTAATGTCTCCATTCTGCTTTCGATTGATTTGCAGCAAAAGGCACTCACGTAAATTTCTAGCAGCAATTCCAGCCGGATCCAGTTCTTGAATTAATCCAAGAATCTCCATCACTTCTTCATCAGTAGCAGAAATGTTAGCAGAAAACGCTAAGTCATCCACAATCGCGTCTACCTCTCTTTTCAAGTAACCTGACTCATCAAGGTTTCCAATAATCGTAGCCGCAATCATAAACTGATGATCATCTAACGCTAATAAATGGAGCTGTTCTGTAAGTCTTTCTTGAAATGTTTGCTCACCAGAAAGAGGAATTACTTTTTCATCATCATCCTTCCCTTTATTACTCACTTGCGTTTTATAATCCGCGTCATCGCTTAAATAATCAGAGATGTCAAAATCATCTTCTTCATTCTCTTCGTTATTATCCAACTCATCTTCTCCTAAATCATCATCCTCCTTATCTGCTCCTTCTTCAAGTGCTGGATTTTCTTCTATCTCTTGTTTGATGCGCTGATCCAACTCCATTGTTGGCACTTGCAACAACTTCATCAACTGAATTTGTTGAGGAGATAATCGCTGTTCTAACTTATGTGCAAGATGTTGTTTTAATGCCATGCTTTATATTGGAATAGTAATTTAATTAATTTTTAACCAAAACTGTACCCTTTTTTCTAGAATTCAGCGTTTTGAGGTGTTCTTGGAAACGGTATTACATCTCTGATATTTGTCATCCCAGTTACGAACATAATCATTCGTTCGAATCCTAATCCAAATCCTGCATGCGGCACAGTTCCAAATCTTCTTGTATCCAAGTACCACCAAATTTCTTCTTCAGGAATATTAAAGTCAGCACATTTTGATTTTAACACATCCAATCTTTCTTCTCTTTGCGAGCCGCCAACAATTTCACCAATTCCAGGGAACAAAACATCCATTGCGGCAACTGTTTTTCCATCGTCGTTTTGACGCATGTAGAATGCTTTGATTTCAGATGGGTAGTCAGATAATATAACGGGACACTTAAACTCTTTTTCAACCAAATATCTTTCGTGCTCGCTTGATAAATCAACACCCCATTCAACTGGATACTTGAACTTATTCTTTTTGTAAGGTTTAGATCTTTTCAGAACTTCAATTGCTTCTGTATACGTTAGTCTTTGGAAGTCATTGTCAACAACAAACTTCAATCTCTCTATTAAGGACATTTCATTTCTCTCTGCTGTTGGCTTTTGAGAATCCTCCTTCGCTTCTTTGAAGGTCGTCTGCGCAATTATCTAATACATACTTTGCGATGTACTTTAAAAAATCTTCTGTAAGATCCATGTTATCCTTCAAATCATTGAATGCTACTTCTGGTTCAATCATCCAAAACTCAGCTAAATGACGTGAAGTATTCGAATTTTCAGCTCTAAATGTAGGCCCGAAAGTATAAACTTGACCTAAGGCAAGTGCCCCAAGCTCAGCTTCTAATTGACCCGAAACAGTAAGGTTAACCTGCTTTCCAAAAAAGTCTTTTGTGTAATCCACTTCACCATCTTCATTAAGAGGTGGGTTAATTGGATCTAATGTTGAAATTCGAAACATCTCACCTGCCCCTTCAGCATCGGAACCAGTAACGATTGGTGTATGTAAATAATAGAATCCTTCATCATTAAAGTATTTATGAATAGCATAAGCTACTGCATGTCGAATTCTAAAAACAGCACCGAATGTGTTCGTTCTAAATCTGAGGTGGGCCTGCTCTCTCAAAAACTCCATGCTATGCTTCTTAGGTTGCATAACCGTTTTTTGAACTTCCTCTGGGTTAGCATCTCCTAAAATTTCAAGGTTTTCAACTTGAATTTCTATGGCTTGTCCAGCGCCTTGAGATTCCACTAGCTTTCCTGTTACAGCTACTGCAGATCCCGTTGTTACACGCTTTAACGTCGCCTCATCAAAGTTTTCGAAATCAACTACTGCTTGTATGTTATTGATTGTGGACCCATCATTCATTTGAATGAATCTATTACTACGAAATGCTCTTACCCATCCTTTAACCAATACGGAACTATCTACTGTCCCATTCTTTAAAATTTCAGCAATTTTTTCTCTTTTCATTTGATGCATTATTGTGCATCAAAAATACTAAGATTTAAGCCTAAAGAGTTGATCAAAATTGAAAAATTTACTTATTGTTCCAATTAGACATGGTCATATTTAACCCAATGGACACAAAGCCCTTAATAAATTCAGTTGCAGTGCTGATTCTTTCTTCTAGTTCCTTTGCTTCGCTAGGCTTCCAATCTGCCAAAACATAATCTGCTTGCTGACCTGGATAGAAGTCATTTCCCACACCAAATCTCAATCGTGCGTATTTAGATGTGTTCAATACTGCCTGAATATCCTTTAGTCCGTTATGACCACCGTCGGAACCTTTACCTTTCAGACGTAATTTACCAAATGGCAATGCAATGTCATCAGTGACAACCAAGATGTTATCAATTGAGATTTTCTCTTGCTGCATCCAATAATTGACCGCCTTACCGGAAAGATTCATGAAAGTATTTGGCTTGATTAGAACGAGTTTCCTGCCCTTGTGTTTTGCGTAGGCAACATCGGCATGTTTTTCCGTTTCAAATTTAGCTTCGGTCAGTCGTGCGAATTCCTCTACAACTTTAAACCCAATATTGTGTCTTGTATTTTCATACTTTGAACCTGGGTTCCCTAAACCAATAATTAAATACTTCATAACAGTGCAAAGATAAGTTCTTAAATGAAATCGAATCCTATGGTGTAAAATGGTTTTTGATTCCTTTCCACTACTCTTTCTGTTGTGTCCTTAACCACAAGGTGGGCATTCGAAACACCAATGACTTTATGCAGCAGCCCCCATTTCACCTGTCCTTTGACATCTTGATACAAAGGTTCATTTGTGTCCGTCCACCAAATAATTAAATTTTTGTCTTCTGCAGCCAATATTCCTTCAAGTAATTCTGATAATAACTCCGAATGATTATCCTTAACAAGGATTGCCTCCGGCACTATGAATGAATGTTCTTTTGGATGAATAAGCTTTCTAATTCTAGGAATATAAGGTATAAGTTTGGTCAGCAAACCACCGAATTTGCCAGGCAAGCGTTTTATCTCCCAATTCGCATGACTTATTGTTGCGAATGCTAAAATCTCACCTCGTTCATCTTTCAATAAATAGAATGGAGGTTTTTGAATATGCACATCGTTGTAATAATTGTAATCTTTAAAGTGTTCTTGAACAACGTCTTTTACATCGGTCCACTTATCAATTTTAACAAGTCTATTGGATTCCTTAGGATGTGCACGACTATATGTTTGTGTTGCTATTTCTGCAACTTTTCTAAATCCAAAATTCTCGCTCATCCACAAACTTTTTTCATTGTTTGGGTCGATGTACGCATAAAACGAATCTACTTGCGAGTCCTTATACCCTTCTTTGAGAGCAGTAGAGAAAAATTTAGTCAACTCTGTTTTTAGCAAGCCGCTTTTGTTAGCGCCCGATTTCTTTTTTCCAGCAGACTGAACCATCGTGTCAAAAGCAAAATACCTCACATACCAGTCTTTGCCCCTTCGACAGAAGGTGATATTGCCAAGTACCTTTTCGTGTCTTTCAAGTGATAAAAAAAGTGGATTATCCGCCTCACTGATCTTCTCCTCTGTATCGAGGTGACGGTAATGTGCGCCATTTGTTCCGAGAGTTACGGAATCTAGGAGTTGTACAATTTCCTTAGTAGCCTGCTCTCTTATTTTAAAGATAGGATGGAGTTTCATTCGTAAGAAGCCAATACAATTTCTTCTACATGTGAAGGATGAATTGACTTAGACTCACCCATTTCTAACCAACCTCTTTCTTCAAATATACTTCGGATCTTCTCAGCTGTCCCATCATATTCTGAAGTATAATCTGAAAGTGTGGTATCAATGCCTAGCTCGTTAAAGAATGCTTCTGTCCTTTCTATCGCCAGTTTTGCAATTTCTTCTGTACTTCCG
>NODE-519-length-13762-cov-10.8089_pt1 | contig 13762 bp, 15 predicted proteins | sample MGYA00139097_ERZ477577 | MGnify/ENA metagenome assembly ERZ477577 | reverse complement strand
TCCCCTTTTTGATCTGGGTTAAGCACTGTTTTTAGATGGGGACACAATAGGTATTGTGTCCCCTCTGTTTCCCCTCTGTTTCAATAGAAAGGATCAACCCGAATATCCACCATTCCCAGATCTACTATCCCACCGACCGCCGACTCGATCCGGGCTCGGATCTGATCAGCCTGCTCTTCAGGGGCTTTTACATTGACGCAGGCCCTGCCCTCCCGGGATGACACTCCGGCCAAAGGAAAATCGAAAAGAGCCGCTCGAATCTCAGCCGCCAAAGCCTGGTCGTTGATGCTTCCCTGGGATTCTTCGGTGGTCAGATAACAGGGAAGTTTTGCTGTCTGAGAGATCAACTCTGCAGAATCTTCAACACCCAAGGCTGACACATTGACCGTAAGATCGTATTGGGCTGGATCAGCGATATCGACTCCATAGAGAAACAGAGCCCATTTCTGCCTCTGCTCATCGTCATGCTTCAACTGCATTCGGGCCTTATCCTCGGGGATGTTCTCCCTCTCAGCTTCAGCTTTCACTCGATCATCCAGATCTGCTATGACCCGTATCCTGACCAGGTGGGAGATATCATTAACGAAGAATTGCCCGGCCAGGCCATGGTAGACATGATCGTCCTTTCTCAAGCGCTTGAGAATTTCCGCCGAGATAAAATTTACATAGCGTTCCCGACCGAATGAATAGCGCTCGAGTATCTGGGTGGCATGCTGGATGTTCCTGGTCAGCTTTATTTCGGGGATATCGAATTCGTCGCTTACGGCCAGAAGGGAGTCCCTGGAAACACACTGGTACCCCAGGATGGAGGCAACCCTTTCTGCTACATCCTTGCCACGGTAATAGCTTCCACGGGAGATACAGATGATCGACATAACTCACTCCTTTATCGGCTACGGGTAGGTAAGAGGAATCACCATGTCAGGCTTCACCTATCACCTATCACAAAATATTCAGGCCTGCAACACCGTTGGCTGTAACCGCCGGCACTCACTTTTCCGCCCGTTAGAAAGTTTTATTGGTTCCCAGCGCAATCAATGAATATACTATTTTCGTTTTTCAATTATTTCAGAGAATAATAGCTTTACACGCTGGGTTATGGGTACTTGTAAAAACCATCCTGACAGACAAACCGGTTACATCTGTCAAAAACATAATTATTATCTATGTGACAGTTGTCTAGCATGCAGTGATCCGAAATTATACTGCAAATTCCGATCTTCTTGTATTATCTTCTTCAGATCGGAGAAAGAAGAATCGACTGACGGTTCGACTACCACTCAAGCCAACCATTCAACCAAGGAGAGAATCGATGAGTGATACGCACTGCCCAGGTTTTGAGAGCAATAAATCGTTGAGTGAAGTGATTGTAAAATGTCCTGACTGCGGCCAAGAGCAGGAAATTTTTTCGGATGAGATGGGGAAACAGGTTAAATGCAAAGGCTGCAGCTCACTGTTTGACTCGACCGCCTGCAAGGTTGAATAGCGAATCAATCCAGCGCTAAACAATCTTGCCCGGAGGGCGCCGTGGACGCTGCTCCCTCCGGTCTACCAGGTAAGTTCTCTGCTGCGCCAGCAGCCATTGGCTGCTTTCGTCTCAGTGGTGGTGATGATGGTGGGGGTGATGCTCCGAGGAGTCCGGCGCCCCGCCGATCTCATCAAGTGCCGCCTGCAGCGTACCACTGACTTCATCCATCTGGGTGATTGCCTTGCCCAGGGCCTCGGCCATGGACTCTTTGTTCTCTTCAGACATGGTCTTACGCCACTTATCAAATTCAGCAACGTGGCCCCCATTATGCTCGATCCAGTGTTTGAGCAGAACCCGTAATTTTTCTGTTGAATCCATCTCGACTCTCCCATCTTTCTCTGGAGTTTTCAAACGATTGTGCTAACAGTTGAAGCGTGACCCCGCCTGGCTGTCAGCCGGTCTTCTCCAGCATCACCTTGCCAGCCATAAAGTCTATGGATCGAATAACCACCTGCTCAACTGATTTCGGACCTTCGAAAAGGGTGGAAATCTGCAGGCTGTCAGAATCGACGACCAGGTTGGTTACATCTTCCATTACCAGTTCTTCAACACCGTCTCTCTCTATCACCACACTTATTTGACACATATTGCTCTGTCCCGTTTGCTTTTGTTTATTGTTTCATACGACTGAGGTTTTGACCGCATCTCGGTCGATCCTAGTGCAATCAGCTGAGCAACACAATAATTATTGTGGTCCGACTGTCCATTGCCACCAGCCATTAATTGACCTCGGCTGCGATGACCAATTTTCCCCCTGTTCCAGTTTGAAAAATATGGCACCGGGCGGGAAGGTCTGATAGGATGGCAAAGATTTGACTGCGTGTATCGGCTAACGGATATCGTTGGTAGAAAAACTGTAAATCAAATGCTTGATTTGGAAACCAGGTAAAAGGAGGGTGCGCGATGGAAGAACGTTTGAGTGCAGTACTTTCACCCTATGAGGGGAGGAAGGACGCCTTGATCCCAATGCTTCAAAAGGTTCAGGAAGAGCTTGGCTATCTGCCTGAAGAGGCCATGATGGCGATTGCCAAATTCACAGGGACGCCGGAGAGTCACGTCTACGGTGTTGCCACCTTTTATGCCCAGTTTTACTTTTCCCGGCGTGGCCGAAATCAGACCAAGATATGCACTGGTACGGCATGCCACGTCAAGGGAGCTGCCCGGGTCAAGGATGCGTTCGAGCGGGAGCTTGGTCTTGCCTGTGGAATGACCTCGGAGGATTATGAACACAGCCTGGAAACGGTGGCTTGTGTAGGGTCTTGTGCCCTGGCCCCAGTGGTCGTAGTCAACGATCACGTTCACGGCCAGGTGGAAACCGGCAAAATTGACAAAATTCTTGAACAAAGCATCAAGGATTAAGGAGGTTTACAAACTATGCAGAAGGTAAACTCACCAGCCGATGTTGCGAAAATGCGAGACTACTGTCAGGCTGCATTCGCCAGGCGGAAACTTCGTTTTCTCGTATGTGCGGGAACCGGCTGTATTGCCGGTGGATCGCTCGAGGTATATGAGGAATTCAAGCGTGTGATAAGTGAGAGGGGCATCGACATCAATGTTGATCTTCTTTTTGAGGGTCAGGAAAGCGAAGCAGGAACCGTTACCAGCGGCTGTCACGGCTTCTGCCAGATGGGACCGCTGGTCCGCGTTGAACCCATGGGCACGTTTTATACCAAAGTAAAAGCCAAGGACGTTGAGGAAATCGTCACCGCCACCATGGATGAAAACACGGTGGTCGAGCGCCTGCTCTACGAAAAAGACGATGGCAGTCACGCCACTACCGAACTCGATGTTGACTTCTATAACCGCCAGCAGCGCATCGTGCTGGGCGGATGCGGGACCATCGATGCCGAAGATATCAGAGAATATTTTGCGGTGGACGGCTTTAAGGCCCTGGCCACGATCCTTCAGGATCTCTCTCCCGAACAGGTCATCGAGATTGTCAAGGATTCGGGCTTACGGGGACGCGGTGGCGGCGGTTTTCCAGCCGGCAGAAAATGGGAAGCCGGTCGCAATGCCAAGGCCACCCCCAAATACGTAGTCTGCAACGGGGACGAAGGAGATCCCGGCGCCTTCATGGACCGTTCTGTACTGGAGGCAAATCCCCAATCGGTCATAGAGGGCATGACGATCGCCGCCTACGCGATCGGGGCTGAATTCGGTGTTGTCTATGTTCGGGCTGAATATCCCCTGGCCGTCGTCAGGCTCCTGAAGGCCATCGAACAGGCCAAAGAATACGGGGTGCTCGGCGACAATATCATGGGCACCGGTTTCAATTTCGATATCGAAGTGTTTCAGGGCGCGGGCGCCTTCGTTTGCGGCGAATCCACCGCCCTCACCTTGTCAATCGAAGGAAAGCGGGGAATGCCGAGGGTTGCTCCCCGGCCGAGAACCACCGAGGTCGGGCTTTACGATAAACCCACCCTGCTCAACAATGTTAAATCATTCGCCTATGTGCCTGACATCATAAGAGAAGGTGCCGAGTGGTTCAAGGGTATCGGAACCGAAAGCAGTTCTGGTACGGCTGTGTTCGCGCTCACCGGCAACATCGTTAACGCCGGCCTGATTGAGGTCCCGATGGGCATCAAGCTGCGGGAAATCATTTACGACATTGGCGGCGGCATCCCCAAGGGGGGGACCTTCAAAGCGGTCCAGACCGGCGGTCCTTCGGGCGGTTGTCTGCCCGAGTCGCTGCTGGATACGCCCATCGACTACGATTCACTTGATGAAGCCGGCTCGATCATGGGGTCCGGCGGCATGGTGGTCATGGACGAGCGGACCTGCATGGTCGATGTGGCCCGCTATTTTCTCAATTTCACTGAAGAGGAATCATGCGGCCAATGCGTGCCCTGCAGGCTCGGAACCAAGCAGCTGCTGGAAATCCTCAATGACATTTGCGCGGGCAAAGGCAAGAAACAAGACATCGACCTGCTGATCGAGCTCAGTCACTCGATCCACGGCGGGTCAGTCTGCGGACTGGGGCAGACGGCGGCCAATCCGGTTCTGACCACACTCAGATACTTCAAGGATGAGTACGAAGCGCATATTAACGACAAGTGCTGTCCTGCCAGAGTCTGTAAGGATCTGATCTCCTTCAGAATCAATGAAGACAAATGCAAGGGCTGCACCCTGTGCGCCAGGGCCTGTCCGGTAAGCGCAATCAGCGGTGAGAAAAAAGAGGTGCATGTGATAGACCAGGGTCTCTGCATACAATGCGGGGTCTGTATGGAAAAATGCCCGAATAAATTCAGCGCAGTTGAATGCGTATCACCGAAAATTCCTGTACCAGCCAAAGAGAAAACGGAGGTGCCTGCATGAGTAAAGTCACCATAACCATAGATGGACTGCAGATTAGTGCTGACCAGGGAATGACGGTTCTGGAGGCGGCCCAGGCCAACGGGCTTTATATCCCGAACCTCTGCAACCACCCTGATTTAAAGCCGGCCGGGCTATGCCGGGTCTGTGTCGTGAAGATGGACGATTGGAAGATCGCCATCTCCTGCAAGCAGCCGGTCAAGGACGGCATGGTCATCAGCACCGAGGACCCCGAAGTTCAGCAGATCCGCAAGAACACCGTGGAACTGATTGTCGCCGACCACCCGATGACCTGCCTGACCTGCGAGGCAGACGGCAAGTGTGAACTGCAGCGGGTGGCCCATTATGTCGGTATCACCCCGGAAGGCCTCAACCGCTATCGGCGTAAGGTGCGGGCCATTCCAATTGACAGATCCAACCCGTTTTTCGACGTAGATCACAGCAAGTGTATCCTCTGCGGGATCTGTGTTCGTACCTGTGACGAACTCCAGAACATCAACGCCATTGATTACGCCCAACGCGGCGTGGCCAGCTTTATCTCCACCCTTGGTGCTAAACCGATTGCCGACTCGCGCTGTGAATCCTGCGGGGAATGCGTGGTCAGGTGTCCGGTTGCCGCACTGGCCCCCAAGGGCGCTCAGGAGCCGATGCGTGAAGTCAAGTCCATCTGCGCGTATTGCGGCGTCGGCTGCGGAGTCATGCTTGGTGTCCGCGGTCAGAAGGTGGTCAGTGTCCAGGGCGACAGAGACAATCCTGTAAACAAGGGTTCACTCTGTGTCAAAGGCCGATTTGGTTATAAATTCATCAATCATCCCGAACGCCTCAAGACACCGCTTATCAAGAAAAACGGCAAGCTCGAAGAGGCTACCTGGGATGAGGCGCTGGAGTTGGTGGCCGATAAATTCTCCAAGAGTAAAGGAGACAAATTCGCCGCTCTGGCCTCTGCCCGAATCACCAACGAGGACAATTATCTGATTCAGAAATTTACCCGGGCGGTGATGGGCACCAACAATATTGACCATTGCGCTCGGCTCTGACACTCCCCAACTGTGGCCGGTCTGGCCACCAGCTTGGGAAGCGGCGCAATGACCAACTCGATTGCAGAAATCAGTGGAGCCTCAACCATTTTTGCCATTGGCACCAACACCACCCAGGCCCATCCGGTTCTGGCCCTGCAGGCCAAGAAGGCGGCCCGGGAAGGCGCCAATCTGATCGTCGCCAACCCCAAAGAAATCGATCTCTGCCGGCACGCCACCATCCATCTGCAGCACCGTCCCGGCACCGACGTCGCTCTGGTTATGGGCATGATCAAGGTGATCGTGGATGCAGGCCTGGCCGACATGGATTTTATCAGCAGCCGCTGTGAAAACTATGACGGTTTCGTCGACTCCCTCAAAGAGTTCGATCTGGCCACCGCCGAGAAGATTACCGGGGTACCCGGCGAGCTGATCAGCAAGGCAGCTAAGATGTATGCCGGTGAAGGCCCGTCATCGATTCTCTACTGCATGGGCATCACCCAACACTGCCACGGAACCGACAACGTCTGGTCCCTGAGCAACCTGGCTCTGGTCACCGGCAACATTGGCAAAGCTTCTGCCGGGGTCAATCCGCTGCGCGGCCAGAACAACGTCCAGGGCTCCTGTGACATGGGTGCCCTGCCCGATGTCTATCCTGGCTATCAGAAAGTCGCCAAGGCCGAGAATAAGCAGAAGTTCGAGGCTGCCTGGGGTGTGAGTCTCTCCGACAAGGAAGGATTAACCCATTCGGAGATCTTTGACGACATCCACGATGGCGAAATCACTGCCCTCTACCTGATTGGGGAAAACCCCTATCTCAGTGAGGCCAACGCTAACCATGCCATCGAGTCGATGAATCGTCTTGATTTCCTGGTCGTGCAGGACATCTTCCTGACCGAAACCGCAGAGCTGGCCGATGTGGTCCTTCCGGCCTCGTCGTTCGCCGAGAAGGACGGGACCTTCTCCAATACCGAGCGCCGCATCCAGCGTGTGCGCAAGGCCATTGACTCTCCCGGCGAAGCCAAACCGGACTGGCGGATTGTTGCCGACATAGCCGCCGAGATGGGGGCTGAAGGCTTCGATTTTGAAGACGAAGCTCAGATCATGGCAGAGATTTCCTCCTTAACCCCGAGCTATGGCGGCATTACCTATGAGCGGATAGAAGATGTCGGTCTGCAGTGGCCGTGTCCGACCCAGGACCATCCGGGTACTCCGACTCTGCATACTGAGAAGTTCGGTACTCCCAGCGGCAAAGCTCGGTTTATGCCGCTTTCATTCCGGGATTCTGCAGAACTCCCGGACGAAGAGTATCCGTTCCTGCTGACCACGGACCGCAGCCTGTTCCATTATCATACCGGCAGCATGACCCGCCGGGTTGACGGCCTCGAACAACTCGATAGTGAGGAGTTCCTGAAAATCAACCCCAAGGATGCAGCCAGCCTCGGCCTCGAAGACAACGAGATGGTGCAGATTGCCTCTCGCCGAGGTCAAACCCAGGCCAAAACCAAGGTCACCAAAATCTGTCCGCCCGGCCTGGTATCGATGACCTTTCACTTCGCTGAAAGTCCTACCAACGTCTTGACCAGCCCGGCGCTTGACCCGGTGGCCAAGATACCTGAAACCAAAGTCTGCGCGGTAAAGCTAGAAAAGGCATAGACGTTAACCGCGCTCACTATTAGCAAAAGGGTCGAATCCTAGTGATTCGACCCTTTTTTTTTGAAAACGAGTTGGACCAGCTCAGGCGTTTGCTATTCCAAGGGTTGTTGAAGGGTGTAGTGCGAAAGGTGTTTTGCGGCAGCAGACTGACTCAGGCTGCATCGCGGAGGCCCGTTGCAGCAGTGAAAACGCTCGTCGATGGCCACAGGCCGAAGGCCGTCATCCCATCGACTTTTTACTGCTGCGGCGATAAGCCCGCAGAGCAGCAGCATGTGGCAGCCCACTGCCGTACTTACCGGGTTTAAACCGGAGATGGGTTTAATGTGAATGAAGTAAGAGAATTAAAATCAGTCGAACACTACTTTGCAGAAGCGCCGCTTTCCGACTTTAAGAATGAGATCTCCTGCGGGTTCAACCGCAAAGTTGGTGTCACCGACCTTTTCGCCGTCGATGCTCACCGCATTCTGTTTGATCATCCGCCTGCCGTCGGAGGTTGAAGAAACCATCCCGCTGTCGACCATTAGTTTCGGCAGCCAGACCGGCTCGTCTGAGCTCAGCTTAAACTCGGGCAGATCATCCGGCAGATCATGCTTGGCAAAGACATTCTCAAAATTCTGCTGGGCCTTGACTGCCTCTTCTTCCGAATGGAATCTGGCCGTTAATTCGCGGGCCAGCTTCTGCTTGATTTCCTTGGGATGCAGTGCGCCCTGCTCGAGTCCCTGCTTCAACTTGTCGATTTCATAACTGGTGAGGTCACTGAGCAGTTCGTAATAACGAAACATCAGCTCGTCGGTAACCGACATGGTCTTACCATAGATATCGTTGGCTGGGTCGGTAATGCCAATATAGTTGCCAAGCGACTTGCTCATCTTGTTGATTCCGTCAAGGCCCTCGAGCAGCGGCATGGTCAAGACGATTTGCGGTTCCTGTCCCCGGGAGCGCTGCAGATCGCGACCGACCAGCAGGTTGAAGAGCTGATCAGTACCGCCAAGTTCGACATCGGCTTCCATGGCGACACTGTCGTAACCTTGAATCAACGGATAGAGGAATTCGTGGATAGAAATCGGCCTGCCGCCCTCAAAACGCTTCTTGAAATCATCACGCTCCAGCATCCGGGCTACAGTGAGCTCAGAGGCCAGCCGGATCATGTCAAATGAGTCGATTTTTCCAAGCCATTCACTGTTGAAGGCAATCTTGGTCTTTTCCGGGTCGAGGATCTTGAAGACTTGTTCCTTGTAGGTTTCAGCGTTTTTGGCAATATCCTCTCTGGTCAGAGGTTTACGAGTTTCTGATTTACCTGTCGGATCACCTATAAAGCCGGTAAAATCACCGATCAGAAAGTAGACCTCATGGCCCAGGTCCTGGAAATGTTTCATCTTCTGGAGCAGTACTGTGTGACCCACATGCAGATCGGGAGCGGTGGGGTCAAACCCGGCTTTGATTTTCAGAGGTTTGCCAGTCTTGGCTGATCTCGCCAGCTTATTTTTCAGTTCTTCCCGGGAAATACAGTCGACCACTCCCCGCTCTATCAGTTCCAGTTGCTCTTCTACCGCGATCATATTGACTTGTTATCGTTGGTTGCTGACTAATTATTTTGCGTACTCAACCGCCCTGGTTTCCCGGATGACGGTCACTCGGATCTGTCCAGGGTAGGTGAGTTTTTCTTCGATCGATTTGGCAATATCCTGGCTCAACATCACCGCATCACTGTCTCTCACAGACTCGGAGTTGGCGATGATACGCAATTCCCGCCCGGCCTGGATGGCATATGACTTGTCTACCCCATCAAAGGAGTTGGCAATCGCTTCGAGGTCTTCGAGCCGCTTGACATAGCTCTGCAGCATCTCTTTTCTGGCTCCGGGCCTCGCCCCTGAAAGGGCATCGGCGGACTGTACCAGCACATCGAGTACGCTCAGGATCGGCACATCTTCATGGTGGGCGCCAATGGAGTAGGATATCTCTTCCTGCTCACCATACTTCTTGGCCAGGTCCCTACCAATTATGGCATGGGAACCCTCTACTTCATGATCGACCGCCTTGCCTATGTCATGGAGCAAGCCGGCCCGCTTGGCCAGTTTGACGTCGAGCCCCAGTTCCGCAGCCATGATACCAGCCAGAAATGCCACTTCAAGAGAGTGCTGCAGGACGTTCTGGCCGTAGCTGGTGCGGTACTTGAGACGCCCCAGAATCTTGATGAGCTCGACATGAACGCCGTGGGCACCAACATCAAAGGTGGCCTGTTCACCGGCTTCCCGCATGTCTGTTTCCAAATCCTTGGTAACTTTGGCCACCACCTCCTCGATGCGTCCCGGATGAATGCGCCCATCGTTGATCAACTGGTGCAGGGCCAGTCTGGCAATCTCCCTTCGCACCGGATTAAATCCAGACAGGATTACTGCTTCCGGGGTATCGTCAATGATGATATCGATTCCGGTAGCAGCCTCTATCGCCCTGATATTCCGCCCTTCCCGGCCGATGATTCTACCTTTCATTTCATCGGAGGGAAGCGGGACCATCGACACGGTCCTGTCCGCCACATAATCTCCGGCATAGCGTGAGATGGAAAGGGCAATGATATTTTTTGCCTTGCGGTCCGCCTCCATCTTCATTTCGTTTTCTATTTTCGCCAGCTGCTTGGCGGCATCCATACGGGCCTGGCTTTCCAGCGAGGCCATCAGCATTTTTTTGGCCTCATCCTGGCTGACCCCGGCCACCCTGGATAATTCATAGCGCTGCTTGCCGATGAGATTGTCTACCTCTTTGTGTTTGTCTTCAATCTCGAGCTCCCTGTTGGCCAGCTTGCTATCCAGGGACTGGACCTCGCTACGCTTACGGTCAAGGCTCTCCCATTCACTCTTTAACTGATCCCGGGATTTCTTCAGCTGTTGACGCTCATCTTTGAGTTCACGCCGGTCGGCTTTGAGTTCCTCTTCAGCGGCCTGTTTGACCTGATAGGCGTCTTCCTTACTCTGAAGCTGAGCCTCTTTTTTAAGTTGTTCCGCTTCTACAATGGCCGTCTCGATCAGCTGTTTGGCCTGCTCTCTGATGTTTTGCTGGTGCCCTTCAACGAAGCGCTTGCGCAAAACAAAACCGAGAATCAGGCCCACCAGAAGTCCGGCGGACACAAATATGGAGGGATGATTGAACAAATCCATAAAAACATCCTCTGTCTGTCGATCAATTACAGGCCGCCCGATTAATGGACATTGGGCATGGGGAAGGAAAAGCCATCGGCAGGAAACGGTTTTACAGCGCTAGGTATTACTGCAAAACCTGCTGAAAAATCCAGTAGTTCCGGACCTCCAATCGATCTCTATTTCATGAGCTGCCGTGCTGCCGCAACTCTGGAACGGGACCGGCTGGTCTCAGCATGTATGTAAAATCAGTCCACAAGTGCCGGTGCGTTCGATATAAATCGATCAAATACGCTGGGCTGGCACCAGTTGAACTGATGAACTCCTCGACAGAATTCTTTACACCTCATCCGAAGGCGCTTATGTAATTAACCGCTGTTACGCCTCAAAGGCAGTCGAGTTTCTGCAGCGACTGCCGTCTATATAGTAAAACGATGACCAGCCTTCCCGCCGCTCATCGTAGCATAAGATAATTCCCCACCCTGCCGTGTCTATAGGACAAGTTAAACCTATCGTAATAGGTGGGACTCGCATGAAGACCTCTGGTAAGTCTTACGACCTTCCATCCGAAAACAGTGGTAAGTCCCTTTTTTTGGGAGTTGGCTCAACAACACTACAAATCACCAACAGCGCAGGGAAAATCCAAACCTGGGCCGGATTCCGGTCCGGTCGTTGGTACACCACTCTTTATTTCAAAATTACAACGCTATAGCAAAAGTCCCGAAGATCTCTTTACCAATATTGTAGCAGATTTACACCAAAACGAAAGCAAAAACTCCGGGCCCCTATCCCTCATCCACCAGAACGAAATCAAGTCGATTGCTGAGTTCCTCGAGTTTGGCTGCAGTGTCTTGTTTATAGCTGCTATGTTCCTGTTTCAACTTAATATAATTTGAAGCAAGATTGAGACAGGCCATCACCGCAATTTTACTAACCGGTATTGTTCCCCCGGGCTTATCCCCACCCCCGATCGATTCAATCTGCTCTCTGACCATTGACAGGATACTCTCCATCTCTTCTTCAGAAGCACCAGTGTAAAAGGCAAAGTTCTGACCCAGAAGGGTGAATTTTACCAATCTCTCGGACTCTGACATGGTCTATTGACGTATTTTGTTCCCTTTTTCAGGTTGGTCTGACAATGTGCTATCAGGTCAACCGCTGAACAGCTTCTTCTGGGCTTTGGCGCCACGATCTGCTTTTTTCTTCTTTTCCGCCGGCGGTTCCTCGTCCTCCGCATCTTCCTCAGAGTCGTCCTCTTGACCTTCATCAGCCGAGGATTTGTCACTGCCCTCTACCTCTTCGAGCTCCGTCTCCCACTGTTCAATCTGACCGATGAGACTGTTGACACGGTCACGCATTAGGCCCCGATCAGAGTCAAGTGAGTCAAGTTCCTGCTTGTATTTCTCGTTTTCCGTCTGCAGTTCAACAAGGCGTGTTTCGATATTCTGCTTTTCCTTCTTCAATTCTGCATAGCCGGACAGCAATCGCTCAATATACTGTTCCAGACGGATAAGTTCGTTATCGCTTCCCATATTTTTCCCTCAATTGTTCATTGACGATAAATTTGACTATACCACGGTACTTGAACACCGCAACCTCTATTGGAAGGCACTTCAAAGTTGTCGATTGGCCCCTCATCTGACGTAACTCCAGCTCAATGGTTTATGATTCTCATAGGGCATATACCCGTGAAAAATTCTAGGATCTTCATCGAAAACCAAAGGCAGAAAATATTTATCCCCTTCCCACATCGGCAAACTCAGAAGTTTGTCAACTTCATACCAAAGAAGACTCCCCTCCTTGTTCGTTGAATAAAGTGCGCCGCTGAATTTTTCTATCCGATAAATAAAACCGAACCAGTCCTCTCCCTCAGGACCGAATCCGGTCCAGTTTATTGTCCCCCTGAGCACGACCTCATCGCAGATGATACCGGCCTCCTCCTTTATTTCTCTGCAGATGCAGTCATGAATGGATTCCTGAGCTTCCATCTTACCGCCAAGCCCGTTGAACTTGCCGAAATGGGGGTCGTCTTTTCTAGAGTTACGGTGGACAAGAAGGGTTTCCTTCCTGTCTTCCGATAAGATGTAACCAAGAGTCGCCATTATCGGGGTGTACACGTCATCACCTTGTAAATAGTTTGGTCGCAGATGACCTATTTTTTTAGTTATTTATGTTATTTAGCAATTATTTCTTGGGGTGGGGTTGCTGATTTTAGCCCGAGCCAGGCTAAAATTCCATTTGTGGTACTTATTTTGGGGAAGCACTTTTGTCAAGATTCTTGAAAAATCTGATCTATCTCTTCCAGTGCGTCTTTGTAATCTGCATATTTATCTTTAAGTGCGCTGCGGCTGCGCTTTGTTTTCGCTGCCACGATATCAACAGCAGAATCTAGAGACTTACCTTTTTTGACGAGCCTATGAATTTGCTCTACTTCCTCGATCTCAACGATCCAACCCTCTGGCTGGCGACTTCTGTCTTTAATCAGGTTGATCAGATAACTTCGAAGTTGCTTGTCTAACAGATCATTAGACTTGTTCAGTCTATTAATTTGCGACAACAGCATATTTTTGAAGGAAGGCTCTTTCATATTCTGGGCCTCATAGACAAAAATTAGATGATAGATCGACCTTGCCAATAATTCTACTTTGCCCTTATTCTGTAGTCAATTTTATCTGTGTGCCCCCCATAAGACTGTAAAATAAATTCGAACCCGCCTCAGGTTTAAAAATAGTTGGGCAGCAGACTGATCTATTAAGACTTAATCCACTATTTGATAGTAAAATCTGTAGCCATAGATCGAACCTGGTTCCAGGAAGTATGTCGACTTGTAGTCAAGCTATGTGGCCGATGACAGCCCTTCTCACCATTCTGTGAACAGGTTTTTTTGTGCCACAATGGGATAATTTATGCTTGAAAATTGTTATCTTAAATAGTTTTACCCCCCTATGGACAAAGGGATTCAGAAGGAACGCCCAGGCTAAAAACTTCCCTCTATATCGGTGATTTTATTTGATTTAATACAAAATATCAGCTTGTTATTGTTATAAATTGCATTACAATTGTCTGCACCGATTGACGAGTTGTTTTTTCGGTAGGGAACAAAGATATATAAACCG
>NODE-518-length-13763-cov-10.416_pt1 | contig 13763 bp, 11 predicted proteins | sample MGYA00139097_ERZ477577 | MGnify/ENA metagenome assembly ERZ477577 | reverse complement strand
CCCTCCTGGACTGTGGGGCTTTTTTCTTATAAGTCAGCATATATAAAACACGAAAGCCCTCAATCTTAGGATTGGGGGCTTTTTATATTACAGAAGTTTTAAAATGAGCAAGACTTGACATTAGAAGTAAACAAGATAGATGTAAATATGATGTTAAAAAAAACCAAAGGAGATTGTTATGGCAGAGAAAGAATGGACAGATATGGCGATTGAACTCTATGATAAACTCACAGGCCGAGGAGCTGAAATATCTTACGAGTTCGACAAAATGGAAATCTCTATTCCTACGGGAACAGGAGAAGAATCAAGCTATGCCCTCTGGAAAATTAACGGAACATTAAAAATTAGATCAAGAGATGCTGCAAAAGGAAAATAGGATTCGATGATTATGCCTTTGGATGTCACTGCACAATTATCTCTTAGTGACAAGAGCGGTAAAGAGATTTCGGTGTGTGCTCAAAATGGAGTAGTTTCAATTGTTCTCCCAAGCCTTTGGGCTCAATATCCTTTTAAAAAGCCATTTGTCGAGAGGCGGCAGCGTGAAAGTTTATTGCGAGTCTTGCATCAAGGCTTGCAAGATATTGATTTAAATATTGAGCTTCGAGTTGCACACAGAATAATTGCTCTTATTGGACCAAAAACACAAGCTGGGTTTATATCTAAGATATTAGGCTTTGGTCCGGTTAAGCTAAGAGTCACATCAATTATGTTGTCTTTATTTAGAAAATAGTTTTTGCAGTGAATTTTTTCTACTTTTTATAGCTGTTATGGTCATTTGTAAACAAATGGCCTTTTTTATTTGTCACGACTTAAGGGAAGAAAAACGGCTTCTTATTGATAGAGGTATTCAGTAAGCTCTTTAATACACAAAAATAAGGACAAAGCCCCCTCTTGACTTCCTGATGACGAAATAGGTAGTATTTAGTTGTAGCAAGGTAGTGAACTTGCTGTAACGTCAAACCTGCCCCACAGTCTTTCCCCCCTCCTGGACTGTGGGGCTTTTTTATTACAAGTCAGGGGATGTGAAAATTATTCCATTGAGCCTGTTTTTTTAATAAAGGAGATTTTTAAATGGAAGATGTAATCGGCGTCATAGTTGTCCTGGTTGCAGTATTTGTGTTGGCTTTTTTCCTTTTCCGAGGGAGGTGATCTTTTGGGAATTGAAGGTTTTATTCTTGCTGTATTTGTTCTTTTAATCATTTGTGTTTCGGCTTTTGGGTATTTACATCGAGACCTCCGCTGCCCAGAGTGTGGCGAAAAAATGATCCGAGATAAGAACAAAACATGGGTATGTGAATCCTGCCAAGCAAGGCATCCATGAAGATCAGACACTTTTTTATAATTCACGATTAATAAGATGAAAAAATGGTCCTTCCACTCAGGAGGGGCCATTCTCGTATTGCTGTAAAAAATGGACTTGGATTGGACTGGTATGAACGAGATGTGATAAGTTTTACATGTTACATATTCCAACAAGAAACACGAAAGAGGTGACGCATGGATAATAAGATTTGGATGTACAGCGTCTTTATTTTTCTCGTCTTGATTGCTCCAGTATTTTTAATCATGATGCTATTGGTTTTAACAAATATCCCGCTATATTTTGCATTTTTGGCTTGGCTGCCAATTGCTATTGCAGGAAGTTGGTTGATGATTAAATGGGCTCGCCGTGAAAGCGATAAACTGTTCGATCAAAAAAACAATGGTCTTGTTTAAGTTCGATATGGGGCGATAAATTTAAGCAGGATAGAAATATGTGAATTCTATGGCCACTGATTTTTTTGATCAGGGGTTTTTCTCACATCTAACGACTTCTGAGAAGAAAAATGGCTTCTTGATAGAGGTATTTAGTAAGATCTTTATCACACAAAATGGTGGCCACTAGGGTTCGATCCTTTGTGGCCGTTTTTGTTTTCATTTATCGGTTGACATATCTGACCGAATTGGTAATATATTGCCAACACAAACAATTGGTGATTTCTTAACCCTAAGAATAATCCTTAACACTGCCCCACAGTCTATCCCCCATAGCTGTGGGGCTTTCTTATAAACGACCATTTATAAGTCAAATTTGTGAACGTTATATATGGGATAATCTTTAATCAGCACTCGAAATGATTGTTACTGGGGCATTTATCGAGACGATATGAAAGCGACAGGATATGCTGACTATTTTTACCTAGTGGAGAGTTAATCATGACACAGGAACGCGCAGTGCTTGCAGGTGGCTGCTTTTGGGGCATGCAGGATCTAATACGTAAATTGCCGGGGGTCGAGGCAACTCAGGTGGGCTACACAGGTGGTGACGTGCCCAACGCCACCTATCGCAACCACGGAACGCATGCTGAGGGTATCGAGATTCTGTTCGATGCGGATAGGATCTCATATCGCCGTCTGTTGGAGTATTTCTTTCAGATCCACGACCCCACTACTCTCAATCGTCAGGGTAATGACCGGGGCACGTCCTACCGTTCAGCTATCTATTATGTCAGCGAAGCGCAGAAACAAACTGCTCTAGAAACGATTGCCGATGTCGACGCTTCGGGTCTGTGGCCTGGCAAGGTCATCACACAGGTCGAGCCCGTCGGTTCTTTCTGGGAGGCGGAACCTGAGCACCAAGACTACCTGGAGCGCATACCTCACGGCTACACTTGTCATTATCCACGCCCAGGTTGGGCGTTGCCCCAACGAGCACCGAAGTGACAGCCTGTGTGTGAGGAATTGGCGAACGTGACCGGTTCACTAACGAACTGGGCCGTTTTCTAAAAATTCACGACTTATAGAATGGAAAATGGCCACCTGGAAACGGGTGGCCATCTCTTTTTGTAGTAGTATTGGGCTAAGAGTAAAGACTCTAAGGAATGGGGGTTGTTTATGTTTGAAAATTTCAGGCGGGAAAAGATTGCTATTGACGATATTGAGATCAACCTTGTCGTTGGGGGCAGTGGACCACCGCTGCTCCTTCTTCATGGGTATCCCCAAACTCATATTATTTGGCGAATGATAGCCCCTAGACTAGCCCAGTCTTTTACTGTAATAGCCACAGACCTTCGTGGTTACGGTGATTCGTCGAAACCTCCAGGGTTGTCAGATCACAGCAATTATTCCAAACGTGCCATGGCGGATGACCAGGTCGAGGTGATGCGCCAATTGGGCTTCAACACTTTCTTGCTGTGTGGACATGACCGAGGCGGGAGGGTCGGGCATCGTCTAGCGACCGATTACCCTGAATTGGTTGAAAAACTTGTCGTGCTCGACATTGCACCGACCAAGGCAATGTACGAGGGGACCACCATGACATTTGCCAGGGCTTATTATCATTGGTTCTTTTTGATTCAGGCTGCTCCTTATCCGGAGACCCTAATAGGTCGGGCACCAGAAGCTTTTTTGCATCACCATATGACCAGATTTGCCGGGATGGAACCCTTCATGCCTGATGCTTGGCCTGAGTACGTTCGACACTTCAGCGACCCAGCAACCATTCATGCTACTTGCGAAGACTATCGAGCTGCGGCATCGATTGATCTGAACCATGCAGCGACTGACATAAGAGAAGGTCGTAAAGTAACCTGCCCATTGCTTGCATTGTGGGGCGGTGATGGCATCGTTGAGCGTTGTTTCAATCCGGTTGAAGAATGGGAAAAAGTGGCATCATCTGTAAAGGGCAAGGCGATGCCTTGTGGACATTACATCCCAGAAGAAGCCCCTGATTCGCTCTATGATGAGCTTATGGCGTTCTTGTGAGCAGAGTTTTTTGGATAACGCTATATTCTTAAAAGTCACGATTCCTGAGAAGAAAATCGGCTTCTTATTGATACAGATATATAGGAAGCTCGTTAATACACAAAACTATGGCCACCAGGGTTCGATCCTTGGTGGCCTTTTATTGTTTATCAGCATTTTCAGAAAGTATTAGCCCCTCCCTGCCTCTCAGGGTAGGGGCTTTCCTATATAAGTATTGCTGCAACTCATTCTTATATTATCTAAGGATATTTAGTATGCGGCGTGCGTGGAATAAAACCAGACACTGCCTGTCAAGTTCCGATGACTATACCTCTCATGTAGGGTTGCAACATCAAACCATTTAACACATATCAGCTGGATTCGCGAACAGAGCCTTTTTATAAGGTGTGTGCAGCACCTCTTTTCTCCTTCTCTGGACCCTCCCCCAACTATCCTGGCTCGCTATAGCCTTTGACCGTCGCTGGCAAACAAGCTAAACTCTTCGTGTAGAAAAACTACTCACAATTGTATGTTGAAGCCTTCTGGAGTGCGTATGAACAACTCGGCACGTGTCGCAGAGAATTTGCAGAAGATCAGAAATCACGGCAAAGAAAACCTTGCCGATATTCTGCATGAAATTGGTGAAGCGGTCCCTCTGATTACCGGCAAATCGCGTTTTCGTCTCTACCTGGAAGATTTGACCGGAGGTATCCTGAGCTGCGTGCTGACCACCGGACGTAGCCGGCAGTCAGTTCGCGATTATGTCTTCTCCCTCACCGATGAAAACTACCTGGTTTCCCGAGTCTATATTGAGCAGCAGGATGCCGAGTTTGACGATCGGCAACGCCTGCCGCCTCAGGCACGACAGCTCGCTGAAGATTTTGGGCTCATGGCTTCAACCCAGTTGCCGCTGGTGCATAAGGAACGCTCTATCGGTGTCGTCTGTGTAGATAGTACCCGAACCGGCCGCACGTTGAATGAGGGCGGCCGCCAGGATTTGCTGGAGTTCTTTGCTTCTGTGGTCCCTGTTCTCGATCAGGCCCGTAAATATCATCAACAGATCATCGTGGCGCGCATGATTGACAGTTCAAAAAAGAAAGAAGCCGCCCGAACAATGGTGCGTTCCGCCGTAAAGTTGATCGATAAGCTCTCTCTGGCATCGGTGCTGGTGCCGTCACGTATCGGCGCTGAAGATGACGGCCGCGGTCTTCAGGTGCTTGCCTCTTACGCCCAGGATAAAGAAATCCAGCGCCTCTACGAGGATGAAAAGCTGATTGACTTGAGCTCCGGCAAGTCTCTGCTCTCCCAGTATATCAACGAGGAGGGTGTGATCACCGATGAGACTTTATTGCGGCCGCTCTACCTGCCCAGCCTCAAAGCCCAGTCGCTGCAAAAACGCTATCTTACCGAGCAAATCGGCCTGACCTCCCTGTATGTGGTGCCGCGTTATGATGGCCGTACAAGACGTATTACCTGCCTGGTTAATTACTTTACCCGTGAACCCTATCGTTTCAGTGATTTTGAGCGCGGGCTGTTGGAAGCGCATGCCGAAATGGCCGAACGGGTGATCCAGGAAATCGGTGATGAACACATGGAGATCCAGGTCCTTTCGGAAATCAATGATCTGCTCCAGGAGCATTTCGAGGGCACACAGCCTTTTTTGAATCGGGTTCTGGCTAAAGCAACGGAGCTGATCGGTGCTGATACCGGCAGTATTGCGTTGGTGCAGGAGCGTGAAAGCAATGATTGGCTCATTGTTGAAGAAGAAGATGGCACACTGGTGGGTGCCAAAAGTAAGGAATGGTTGAAAAAAAATATCCCTGTGATGCCGATCGGAGGGTTAGAACTTTCTCGAGCCGAGCGCAGTTTGACAGGCTATGTTGCTTCAACACGCAAGCCAATGATCGTGGATGATTCTTCTCTGGAGATGGCCAGAGACGGTTTCTACCGTCAGGTTACCCAGGATATCCGCAGCGAAATTGCCGTACCGGTAACCGTGGAAGAAAAAGTTCTGGCGGTCGTTTGTTTGAGCAGTTTGACCTCTCACTATTTCACCGATGAGCATCAACGTATTCTGCAGATCATCGTGCAGATGATCGCCCGTCACCTGGCTGGTCTGCTGCAGATAGAGCGTTTGACTTCGGAAGTTCACAGGCTGCAGTCGGATGTCACCTATCGTGACCCGAAAATCTCCTCGTATCGGCTTGGCAACGTCATTGGCAATTCTAGCAAGGCCGGGGAAATTGTTTCGACGATCGAGACCATCACCCCACCACTCTACCGGCGCATCCTCATGTGGCAGCGAGCTGATTTGCGTGAAGCGGTTCTGGGGTTGCCGACTGTACTGATTACCGGAGATACCGGCAGCGGCAAGGAGTTTCTCTTCAACAACCTTTACTCCCGTCTTAACGAGATGCATCGCGCCGGCTCAGCCTCAGCCAAGGAGCTGCCGGTGACCAAGACCAATATCGCTGCCTACAGCGGAGAGCTGACCTACTCGGAACTCTTTGGCCACAAACGTGGCGCCTTCACCGGCGCACACGCTGATCGTTATGGCATCATTGAAGAGGCCAGCGGTGGCGTGGTGTTCCTCGATGAAATCGGTGATGCTGACCCGAAAACCCAGGTGCAACTGTTGCGTTTCCTCGATAATGGCGGCTTCGTTCGCCTCGGTGACAATCAGACCCGTTTCGCCAGGGTGTTGTTGGTCGCCGCGACCAACCAGGATCTGCCGCGGCTGATTGCAGAAGGGCGCTTCCGGGCTGATCTCTATCATCGACTGTCGGAGTTGACTATCGCTGTGCCATCCTTGAACCAGCGCCGGGAGGATATCCCTGATCTTGCAGTTCACTTCCTTGGCCAACTCTACCGCATCTATCGTCTTGCCGATGAACCGGTCGACCGGGTGCCAACGATCAGCGTGGAGGCTCAAGGTCTCCTGACTACGCATGATTACACAGGTAATATCAGGGAGTTACGCTCAATTCTCCTGCGTGCCCTGCTCTTTCGTCAGGGGCCGATCATCACAGGTGAAGACCTCCGGAAAGCCCTGGCTTCAGGGCATCAGCCTGTTGTCTCAGAAGATACGGAACAAGACCCTGTTCGCCGTATACAGAGAGCTCTGCAGGAGGGAGACGGAGACTTCTGGAGCCTGGTGCACCGACCGTTTATCGATAATCAGCTGACCAGGGATACTGTCTGTGCGCTGGTTGACGCAACGCGACGTGACGGCGCGCGCAACATGCCTGACATCGCTGCTGCACTCAGGGCGTGTGAAGCGCATTCCCGGAATGCAGACGAACAGCGCAGATTCTACAAGTTCAAGAATTTCCTCTACAAAACAGTGAAGATTTAGCAACTTGTAAACCTTTAAGGGGGCGGCTGAAAACTTGACATGGGGCTTATCTTGTTTATATTGGAGACTAATAATTAATAGCAGCTAAGCTTCTGGCAAAGCCAACCCTTCCGTGAGGAGGGCTACGGAAAGCCACGGGTCTTGTCTTCGAGATAGCCGGGTTGCCAGGAAGAATTCGGGGTGGCCGGGTTCATTCTCAGCACCCGGTTTTTTTTGTCAGCTAAAGATCAGGTGGGATGATGGTGTTTAGGGCCTTCAGCAAAAGTCTGATCAGCAAGTATATCCTCAGGACCGGCGTCGTACTGCTGGTCACCATTTCGCTCTTTGCCTTTTTTAATATCAGCACCCTCAAAGAGCTTTTTCTGCAGGACGCCAAGGATGATATTGAGACTGTCAGCGAAATCATCTTGCACACCACGCACTTCCAAATGCTGAAAGACAATCGTCTCCAGGTTTACGAAATGATCAATGAGGTCTGCTCCCATGAAAAAATAGACCGTATCCGCCTCTTCAGCACGGCAGGGCATGTCCACTTTTCTACCCTCGAAGATGAAATAGGCAAGGGCATGGAAGAGATCAATACTCCCTGCGAGGAATGTAACAGTGACGTATTTTTACCTGATAGCCATCCCTTGGGAGACAGCCGGAGAATCTTCCGTAATGCCCTTGGCGAAGAGATTCTCAGCGTTACGACCGAGATTCGTAACAAGCCCAGTTGCTATACGGCGGCCTGTCATGTTCATCCGCCAGACGTCAAAATCCTTGGTTTTCTCGAGGTCCAAGGATCTTTGGCCAACATCGGAGTGCAGGCCAGTTCTTATCGCAACAGCATTGCGACCTTTGGCGTGACCCTCCTGCTGCTGGTGATTATCTGTCTGAGCTGGATGACGCAGAGCATGGTTGTAACTCCCGTACACGATCTTTTGCTGCACGCCGAAAAGGTCTCGAATATGGAGCTCGACAGTCAGCTGCCCTTGAAATCAAACGATGAAATCGGTGAACTCTCCGAAGCCTTTAACTTCATGACGCTGAAGTTAAAGGAAACACGAGACGAGTACCGAGAACTGACAGAAACCCTAGAGGCCAAGGTCATCGAGAGGACGGAACAGATCGCCAGCGTCAGCGATCAGCTGGTTCGCTCTGAAAAGCTGGCTTCACTCGGTCAGATGGTTGCCGGTATTGCCCATGAGATCAATAATCCACTGGCAGGCATCTTGATGTTCGCCAATCTCTTTGCTGATGACAAAAGGCTTGATGAAGCACAACGCGAGGATGCCCTGATAATTGTGCACGAGACCAACCGCTGTGCCGATATCGTTAAACGGCTGTTGGATTTTTCATGCACCTCCATACCCGATAAGCGGCTCAGATCCCTGTCCGAGATCATGGAAAGTACCCTGGCCCTGGTCAGCCATCATGCCAGCGTCAACGATGTCGATATCGTGCGTCATTATGGCGTTAACCTGCCGGAGATTGAAGTGGATCCAACGCAAATGGAGCAGGTGTTTATCAATCTTCTGGTCAATGCCTGTCATGCCATGCCCCTCGGCGGGCGCATGACGATCATCATGCGGACCGATCTAAAACGCGACCGCCTGATTACGACGATAGAAGATACTGGCCAAGGTATCGCCGAAGAGAATCTGGGCAGAATTTTTGACCCGTTCTTCACCACAAAAAACCAGGACCTTAATGGTGTCGCCGGGACGGGGCTCGGTCTGTCGGTTTCCTACGGCATTGTCGAAAACCATGGTGGACAGATACTGGTACAAAGTTCCGTAGGCCAGGGTTCAGTTTTCACGGTTGAACTGCCGATCTCTTCGCTGCTGCGCACCGATGACGGTGATTTATTGTCTGAAGATAAGGCGTTGTTTGCATAGCTTTTGTGTTCGTTTGCCAAGCTGTTGACGTAAAGTTTGGATCAAGACTTTCCATATCGACCAAGAGGGCTCTATGAACAAGGGAATTGAACGGATTCTGGTAGCAGATGATGATGCGGTTATTCGGGAGGGTTTGCGGCGCATACTTGCTGCCGAAGGCTACGAGGTCGAAGTTGTCAGTAACGGACGTGCCGCACTGGACCGTCTGGATGAGGAGAACTTCAAGTTGCTGATAACCGATTTGAAGATGCCGGGGATGAGTGGCCTGGAAGTACTGCAGGCGATAAGGGTCTGCCAGCCGGAGCTGCCGGTGGTTCTGATTACCGGGTATGCGGCGATCGATAATGCTGTTGAGGCCATGAAGAATGGAGCGACCGACTACCTCTCCAAGCCTTTCGGCAATGATGAAATTATCAGCAAGGTCAAGCACGCTATGGAATCGAGGGCTGTACTCATCGATGATATCTGTCTGTGGAGGGAAATGAATAAGAACCACGGTTTTGATCAACTGCTTGGTGACAGTCGCGAGATGAAACGACTTTATCAGCGCATCATGCAGGTGGCCCCTACAGACAGCACAGTCATGATCAGCGGCGAAAGCGGTACGGGTAAAGAATTGGTCGCACGGGCTATTCACACTCACAGCTCGCGGTGTTCAGAGCCTTTTGTGGCCATAGATTGCACTGCTTTGGCAGAAACCCTCCTGGAAAGTGAACTGTTTGGTCACGTCAAAGGTTCTTTTACCGGCGCTATCCAGACCAAGCGTGGGCTGTTCGAGGTTGCAGAAGGTGGGACCCTGCTCCTTGATGAGGTCGGCAATATCAGCCTGTCGACCCAGGCAAAATTGTTGCGGGTGTTGCAAGAGCGCGTTGTGACGCCCATCGGCGGAACCACGCCAATCAAAATCGATATTCGTCTGGTTGCAGCGACAAACGCCAATTTGCGGGAGATGGTCACGAAGGGGACTTTCCGTGACGATCTTTTCTTCCGACTTAATATCATCCCGATCGAACTCCCTCCCCTGCGCGAACGCAAAGGTGATCTGATGCTTCTGGCGAGCCAGTTTCTCAAGCGTTTTGCAGAGGAGAATGGCAAAGAAATAAGAGGTTTCAGTCCCGACGTGATTGAACAGCTGGAGAACTATGGTTTCCCCGGTAATGTACGCGAACTGGAAAATCTAATTGAGCGGGCAGTGGTCCTTTCTCAGTCAGATCTTCTACAGCGACAGGATCTGGGATTACCGGGGGATGGACAACGCTCGGTTGCAGTCGCCGGTCAGGCGGTGCCACTCGATGCAAATGAGCTGAAAGCCCGCAAGCAGTTGCTCAGGGAGGAGGCCGTTGTGCCCTTGGAACGGGCCTTTTTACTCAGTGCCCTTGACCGCAATGACTGGAATATCACCAGGGCGGCGCAAGAGGTCGGCATGCAGAGACCAAACTTCCAGGCCATGCTGAAAAAGCAGGGTATCAGTGCCCGTATGCGGGTGGTCGAGTAGCATGGCTCCTTAAATATCAGGAGCAGTAATAATTTCGCACTTTAGCCAATCTGAGCATGTCCAAACAATGTAGGAGGATTTATAAGAAGGATACCTTTGCATGTCGTCATTTCTATAGTTAGCTATGTTGAGATAGAGGTGTAGACCGGAATCGCCCAAAATCTGGTGACACTAAGGATTGCAACAAGCTGTCTGCCACTTGCTGCACAATTCCCTTTATTCAGAGCTTCAACTTTGCATAAAACTACCGACTGGTTATAATTTGTCTGCGATATTTATTTAACGGAAGGAGACAATTTTTATGTTTAGAAGACGGTTATTAGGGCCCGGACTCCTCTGCCTTCTTGTGTTGATTGCTCCGGCATGCAATGAACGGAGTGAGCAAACATCAAAAGCTCCTTCCGTACAGAATAGTCAAATGATGCGGGGTCAAGAAATCTACTTGCAGAAATGTGCAGCCTGCCATGGAACCGGAGTATCCGGAGCTCCAAAGTTTAGAGACAAGGAAGCTTGGGCCCCGCGGATAACTCTGGGTATGGACCATCTTGTTCAAAGTGCAATTCAAGGTAAGGGAAATATGCCAGCACAAGGAGGGAAGACAGGGTTGGGAGACGACAAAATACGAGCGGCCATCAGTTACATGGTAGAAAATAGCAAGTAGTCACAGAAAGAGTTAGGGCATTAATGCTGAAGTTGGTCATTTCGTTTGATCGCCCAAAGGCTAATGCTGCTTAAGTCACGACTTCTAAGAAGAAAAGCGGCTTCTTATTGATAGAGGTATTCAGGAAGCTATTTAATACACAAAACGATGGCCACCAGGGTTCGATTTTTGGTGGCCTTTTTTATTTTCAATTATCTGTTGACATACCTGACAAAATAAGTAAGATATTAATCACAGAAGATAATTCTTCATCTTCTACCTCCTAAAAAGCAAAACCCATAGAACCCGTTGCCCCACAGACCCCTCCTGGCTGTGGGGCTTTTTTTGTTATAAGTCAGGGTTTTTTAAAATTCCGTTTAAGATCCGTAAAATGTTCAGTCTTGCAGATGGGCCAGATTGTAATCTTCGGTGAGCACATCCAAGTGAGTATGGGTCATGCGGGCGTTGCTCAGATAAACTTCGCGCACAGCTACATCTTCAATCTGCTCGGCAATCGATCGTAATTCTTCTTCCAGAGCTTGTTCAAGCTCCATCGCCAGAGCCAGTGCTTGTTTTTCGTCAAAATCTCCAAGCATAGCTTCCTTCAGCTCTTTCAGCCAGATTGAGTCGGCGTCTGGTGGGGCGGCTATCATGGTGTCAAACGGGGGCAGATCGTCCCAGCTGTAAGCCTCGTAGAAGGAGCGGGCGTGCTCACGTTCTTCATGTGCCAGCAGCTTGAAGGTCAGGCGCGGACGCTCGTTGTACATCTCCTCGCCAGCCAGACGATAAAAATCCATGGCATCCTTTTCAGTCTGGATGGAATCATTAATCGCCTGCTTGAGCTGCTCTTCACGCAGGATAGATACTTTTCGTCGCCACATGACATCTCCTCCGTAACATTTGTCCCCCGATCTGGCTCAGTTTAAAAAAACGTGTATTAAATCCTCGGTCAACAAGACAAAAACTACTCTGAATTAGTCAATTTTACCACTTGCATATCAGGTCGCTAATTTTCTCAAATATAAGCAGTTGTGTCAGTAGGCCGATATAACCGGCAAGCCCCTTCATTTCGCAACTATACTGTCACAGAGGTTGTCATATATCTATGGGAGTTTTGGCAGGTGAATGACTGTCCGATAAGTCACGACTTCTGAGAAGAAAAAAGGCTTCTTATTGATAGAGGTATTCAGTAAGCTCTTTCATACACAAAACTATGGAACGATGGCCACCTGGATCTATTCCGAGTGGCCATTTATTATTTATCAGGGGCAGTAAGAATTTCAAATCTTATGAGTAGTTACAATACGCCATCGACTTCTCCGTGTATTTTTTATGGCAAAGACACATAATACAGGTCCGTCTTGCGCCCGTCTGTATTGAAGATTTGTAGCCTCAAGTCTTTGGCTCGGGAAGTGCGGTAACGGTGATAGATCAAGGTCTGGCAATCAACATAGATCAATCTATCCCCTTGCGGTGAGATACTAACCTGTGACGCGGCACTTTTGGGGGACACGGAGGAGAGTTGCTGATAGGTCTGGCCAAGAGCGCTGTCTTCCGGTTCCTTGACCACAAGAGTTGAATTGAATAGGAAATTCTTTCCATGAATGATTACTTCATAATAACTTACGAAGTCAGCACCCTGTTCGACATTATCGATTTCCGGGGTGCTATTGACCCAAAGAGAATGGGGCAGAGACGTCGCACCCTCCTGGTTCCTAACCGAAACGCCATACACTCCAGGTTCCTGGAATCCCGGCAATTGAGCTTCAATACTGGTTGAGCTGATGACACGGCTCGGCACCACACGGTCGTTAACCAACAGGACAGCACCTGGCAGAAAGTTGCGTCCATTGATTTGTAGATGGTTTAGGGGTTCTATGGAGCAGGCATCGAGGATGCTCGGATTTATATTGGTCACTTGAGGCGTCGGAGCTAGCACCTCGAATTGATAGGTTTGCACTGCAACCATGGTGTTGTCTTGAACTGACAGGATATAAACACCTGGGGTTAAATAGGGGACCGTGAATTCCATGTAGTTTTTTAAGGTTATCCGGGGAGCGACATACTGCTCGCCCAGAAAAGGTTGAGTCTGTGGTGAAAATGGTCCTCCACTGATACCCACCAGCGTCCCTGGTGTCCCGCTTACAGGAGTGAGAGAAGTAATCTCGAGGGCGAATGTTTGCCCTGTTATTAGAGCTATACAGACAAACGTTACCCATGGGATCCTTTTCATCTTCATCTCCGCGTTTCTCAGATGCTTAATTTTAACAGAGTAATGCCCATCTTGCAGAAAAGAAAGATACCCGGTTCGGTCCTTGGTGTTTCTTATTTGTCAGGGGTCGTAAGAATTTCGCATTTCTGCCAATTTCACATCCACCAAACAATGCAGTAGTATAAATAAGATTTTCTGCTGTCATTACTCAAAACAAAAAACCGCCCCTTTTCAGAGGCATACACCACCAATAAATACAGGAGATGTGATGCAGAAGTGGGAATACACAAAACAATCAGTTTGGACAGATGAGGATATGGCTAAGGCAGCTGAATTAGGAGAAGAGGGTTGGGAGCTAGTGAGTGTTTGTAATGATGGTAATGGTGCAGACAACCACCCCACTGGTTATTTCAAAAGGCCACTTGATGGGTATTTCAAAAGGCCACATGAGGGGTATA
>NODE-517-length-13764-cov-7.26413_pt1 | contig 13764 bp, 15 predicted proteins | sample MGYA00139097_ERZ477577 | MGnify/ENA metagenome assembly ERZ477577 | reverse complement strand
GCTTCAAATTGAACAGTGTTTTGATTACCCTGCAGAACAAAAAAAACCTTGTCATCCCGTCTGGCAACCAGTTATTAACTCTCTACTATCTTTAAATCCAGTTTTCTATTCCTTATCGACCCGGAAGGACAGGCGCTGTCTGTAAGAATATATTTGCCGGATTTTATTTCATTGATGCGGACTTTATAAATTTTCTCTCTGCATTCCATAAACAAATCAAACGCGGCGAGCATGGCGAGATCTACCGCAAATTCAAAATCATATAACTCATTGACAAGATTTTTAGTTTCCTTGTCAGAAGCAAGTATTTCTCTGGTGATGTGCTTGACGGCATTCAATGGTGACACCGCCTGCGAGGGGGAAAAATCCTGAACTGACCGAAGATGCATCATTTTGGATATTGGTTCATTATACGTTGCTGCATCTCCGCCCTGCAAGAGAAGGGGAAAGAGTTCTTTTAATGCGGAACGAATGGTACCGCCTATCGGGTTGGAAAAAGCGTCTTTTTCTTTCTTGAAAAAGCTTGAAGACTCATAGGTTGACAGGGTGTAATCAACCCACCGATCAACAATTTTATACCTGTTATTATGAAGCGCTTCTCCAAGCTCCATGGCTCTCAACCTTCCCTCATATCGTTTTGATATTACGTAAAATTTTAATTTTTCAAAGCATAATGAATGAATGACCATTCACAAAAAGAGATTTCTAGCATCTTTACGTCTCTTTTTCAAGACTAATTTATTGAGACAGTGTTGAAGATATGGTTCGAATTACCGGGTTCTCTAGAGGTTACCGGGTAATCTGGGTCACAAGATCATTAATGATCATTTCCGCTTCAGTTACGTATGGATCATTTTTCAACTCCTCAAGCCATTCAACGCCAGCTCCCGCATCGTCACGGACCGGGTCCTGGCTGATATCCTGGGAGTCATTGTCCTGTTCACCTTGCAACAGATTGTAATGGTTACCTACTTTTTCACGAGCTTGGCGCTCCTCTTTTCGCTTTGCTCTCATTGAATCAAGATTCACACTTACGAGTGTCTGCTTGCTGAGCTCCGCGGAGCGTGCAGCCTCTTCCTTTATCAGTTGAAGGCCTTCAGATTCTGCAGTCCGTTTACGACTGCGCTCGATGATTGTCTCCAGGTTGGTAATCTTATCAGAATATTTTTCATACTCTGCAGGCTCATCCTGGTCCCAGGGAAGTGAGTAATCAAGATATTGTTCACCAGACTCAAGATGTTGGAAAAGACTGGGCAGGACAATATCCGGCTCAACACCGCGATATTGAGTTGAGCCGCCGTTAATCCGATAAAATTTTTGAATTGTCGCCTTGAGTGCCCCAAGGTCATCATAACGCTTCAAATGGAGCAGTGGTATATTCTCGTTCAGATCGATAATCGTCTGCACTGTTCCCTTGCCATGGGTATGTTTACCACCCACGATTACTGCACGCTGATAGTCCTGCAGCGCTGCCGCAACAATCTCTGATGCCGAGGCGGAAAATTGATTTACCAGAACAACAAGGGGCCCCCCATAAACCAGTGTCGGATCATCATCGTCAAGTATCCGCTTGAGTCCATAACTGTTTTTTACCTGAACAACAGGACCTCCGGCGATAAACAGCCCGGCGATATCAACCGCGTCAACCAGCGAACCACCACCATTATTTCTTAAATCAAGGACGATTCCCTCGATGCCCTCTTCTCTAAGGGCAAATATCGCCGCTCTGGTATCATCGGTGGAATTTCGACCACCAGCTGCAGTCCGGCTTTTTTCAAAATCCCGATAGAAACTTGGAATAAGGATATAACCGAATTTTTTTCCATCGACATCGAGAACCGTATGCTTTACAAATGCCTCCTCAATCTGAACCACATCCCTGGTTATCGGAATGATATCTTTGGTTCCGCTTGGTTTTCTTATCGTAAGCTGAACCTCGGTACCTTTCGGTCCCCGGATCAGTCTTACAGCATCACGAAGACGCATATCGGTAATTTCAACCGGTTCCTCATCTTTTTCCCCGACGGCAAGAATTATATCTTCGGCTTCCAGTCGTCCCTGCCGGGCTGAAGCACTCCCCGGGATAATGCGCACGACCTTGATATATCCATCCTCTTCCCTGAGCAGGGCTCCGATTCCTTCCAGACTTCCCCTCATCTGAATATCAAAATCTTCCTTTCGGGACGGTGCCATGTAATTGGTATGAGGGTCAAACGCCCGGGCTACGGCGTTAAAGAAGCGATCATAATGGTCCTGGAGCGTCTCCTGGTGCAACCTGTTAAAAAAATCATTGAACCGCTTGGCCACCTTACTGCTTGCCTCTTCCCAGAGTTTCTGCCGGTCGATTTCTTTGCCGTCTTCGAGATACTCTTCTTCAAGGTCCAGATAGCGATTAATGATCTGGGCTCTTATAATCTGGCGCCACCTGTTTTTTAACCCGGCAAGATCGACAACATAATCGAGCTTTTCAGGATCTGCCTCCATCATCTCATCACTGTCCGGATCCATCTTCTCGAGCTGTAATTCGGAAACAATGGCTTCAACCTGACTGATCCGTTCGTTAAGAATATCATAACCGGTTGCTGGAAGCAGAATAGTTCCGCGAGCGAGGTTATCGTCAATAATCTCTGCAAACGATTGTAACTGTTCAACATCAGATCTCAGCAAAAAACGTTTCTGAAAATCAAGCTGCTTCAGGTAAAGATCAAATGCCGCCAGTGCCAGTTCATCGTCAACCTCCTTGTCACTGAAATGCAGCGATGGTAACTGCTTGCTGAGCATGTAGCCAATAAGTTTGTTACGTTTCTGGTCAACATCCTGAGCAGTATCGGTATATCCGCTCCCGACAGTCAGAAACAGGGTAAGCGGGAGTATTATAAAAAAGGAAAGATATTTGATATTTTTCATGAATTTATTTAGATAGAATTTATTGAATCAGGAAACCTGGCTACCTGACAGCGGTGTCACGACAAAAGTCATACCAAAAGCAGTGGACAAATACCATGACAAAGACAAGCAGGGTAGAAAAATTACAGGAAGCACTCTCAATATTTGCCAAAGAAAGGCACTGGGAGAAATTCCATTCACCCAAAAATCTAGCAATGGCTCTTTCTGTGGAGTGTTCAGAGCTCCTTGAAATTTTTCAGTGGATGACAGCTGAACAATCTCAACATCCGGATGCAAAAACCAGAGCCCATATCCGTGAAGAAATCGGCGATATCATGATCTATCTCTCTATGGTTTGTTCAAAACTTGGTATCGATCCGGTTGATGCCGCACGCTCCAAGCTTGAAGAAAACAAAATCAGGTATCCGGTTCCCGCACCTGACGGCAAACAATGTTAAAGAGACAACCTCAAGATTTAGGACAGAGATCCACCAGGCCCTCTGGCAACATCGAAGCAGTAAGACCAAGTCTTGTGGCAAAGGTACGTAGCTCGGCATATGTACAATTTAACACAGATGCGCGCCTGCCTTGCGCCATATCAACCACTTCCTCGGAAAGAAAGGCCAGCAGGGCGGCAGCTACCTCATGTCTGAACGAGGTAGAATCAACCTGTTGACGCAGGCAGAATTTCTCGTACCGGTACCAGTTGACGATAGAACGTTTTGGACCTCGATAGATTCGTTTCTCACGGTTTGCGTGATGCAGGTCACGAAGAACGATTTCCCTGAAACGCAGTTCTGCCGCTTCAACAAGCATTCGGCTCTGGGCAACACTTAACGCTCTTCGGGGACCATTACGATCTTCAGCCAGATAATACAATGTCGAACAGAGGGCAATTTCAGGAATCTCCCCTGAATGGCGAACAACGTACCACTCATCTTCAAAAATTCTCTCAAATTCAGCGCTGCTGATTGTCATCTTCAAGGCCGAAAATCGTTCTGATGATATCTACCTTGGCATCATCCGCACCACGGCAGGATTCACTTTTCAGATAAATCAGCGGATCGTGTAATAGTTTTGCTGAAATAGCCAGGGCCAGTTTTTCGACCTTTTTACGGTCATTGTCATCTAATTCCAGCTTTGACAGGGTTTTGCTCAGTTCCTGCTGGCAGATATCATCGGCTTTACGGCGCATTGCCGTAATTGTTGGTGTTACCGTCATATTCTGCTGCCAACGACCAAACTTGAGTGTTTCTTCCTCTACAATCCGATGGGCTTTTACCGCTTCCTTTTCACGCTCAACCCTGTTCATTTCCACGACCTGGCTGAGATCGTCGATGTCATAGAGAAAGACATTGTCAATATCGTTTAACGCAGGGTCGAGATCTCGCGGTACAGCGATGTCTATAAAAAAGAGCGGCCGGTTTCTCCTGGTGCGCATCAGCGGTTTGACGTCATCACCTTTAATTATTAATCCGGTAGCCCCGGTAGATGAAATGATTATATCAACCTGCTCAAGCTGTGAAGACAGCTCTTCAAGCTTACAGGATGAGCCGTTAAAGCGTTTGGCAAGATCAACTGCACGTGACAGTGTGCGATTGGCAACGACGACTCCCCCAACCCCCTGGCCAACGAGATGCTCGGCAGCGAGTTCTGCCATCTCACCCGCTCCTATCAACATGACCTTTTTGTCATCAAGGTGGCCGAAGATCTTTTTGGCGAGCTGCACCGCGGCATAACTGATTGATACGGCAGAAGAACCTATCCCGGTTTCACTGCGCACCCGTTTGGCTACAGTGAAAGATTTATGCATCAGTTTATTGAGCAGCGGTCCGGTGCAGCCAAGCCTGGAAGCATACCGATACGCCTCTTTTATCTGGCCAAGGATCTGAGTTTCCCCAACAACCATGGAATCAAGAGATGCCGAAACTTGAAAAAGATGGTTCACCGCCTCAGTGTCATGGTAAAGGTATGAGTATTGACTTCTTTGCTCTGGTTTCACTGAATCGCCAAAAAGAAACTTCAGCATGGCCTCATCAGATTCATTTCCGGGCTCGGATACGAAAAGAAGTTCAACCCGGTTACAGGTGGACAGCAAAAAATATTCAGAACAGCCAGGAATCTTTCGCAGGGCATTTAACGGTTCCTCGTACCCTTCGGCAAAAGCCATTTTCTCGCGCACTGCCAATGGCGTGGTCTTATGGTTAACACCGAGCAGTGATATACGTTTCATGGTCATATCAGTGTTCTCCTGCCATCATGTGATTACCAGCCACAACGTGACAAGTACCACGACAAAACCGATTACGACCATAACTGCCGCTCTTCTTCCCCTCCACCCGACAGTGAAACGCTGGTGGATCTGAACAAGGTAGATGAGCCAGATGATCAAGGTACAAACTTCTTTCGGATTCCAGCGCCAGTATGTTCCCCAGGCCTGTTTGGACCAGAATGACCCACTGACCATCCCCAGACAGAGAACGGCGAAACCAACGGCAAGGCAGTGTGAATTAAGTTGATCCAGGGCGTCAAGGGATGGCAGGCGGGTGAAAAAATAGCCCAGCCTTCTGCTTTTAAGTTCCCGTTCCTGGAGCAGGTACATCAGCCCACCGCAGAACGCCAGGGCCAGAAAACCATAGGCGACAAGGGATAACCCCACATGTACCGGGAGCCAAAGACTCTGTAGCGCAGGCTCAAGGGGTATCAGATCCTTTGGCGCTATAGCCGCAACAACAAGAAGGGATAAAATCAGCAGCGACACAAAGGTGCCAAAGTTTTTTACACTGTAGCGCCAGCGAAATGACAGATACGCAGCCGTGGTTGCCCAGGCGAAGAAGAAGACCGCTTCATGGTGAGTCGTCACCGGGGTATTGCCGGCCAGATAATACCTTGAAGCGATATAAAGCGTCTGCATGACCCAGGAAACCAGGAGAATATATCGCGCCAGTTTCCTTATTTTTTCATTCTGGGTTATAAAAAAAACCAGGTAACCTGCACATGATATGAAGGTTATCCCCAGGGTCGCCTGAAATAATAAGAAACTGATTTCACTGATCATGAGTTGATATCCTGCCTTCTGGTTTTTGCTGGTAACGATAATCTGTCATTGCCTGCAGTCCGCTTACGAGAGACGCACAGTCAACATTTTCAGGAAGAATTGCTTTCAGGCTGGTCTGGAGATCCTCCCACAGTTCGTCTCTGATCATCTCAAGCAGCGGCTGTTCCAACAATTGCTGGAACAGTTCTCTGTTTACGTCTGACTCCCCGGAACTACCGACAACCTGACTCCGTATTTTAGCCAGCAGATCAACCAGAATTCCATACTCTGGACCAAAATCAAGGTAAAGACGATGTTTAATCCGGGTGGACAGTGCGGGGCTGGCCCCGCCGGTTGATACCGCTATCAGCAGATCTCCACGCCTAATTTTTGCAGGAACCTGGAAATCGCACTGACCGGGGCTGTCAACACTGTTCATAAGAACTCCTGAATTCTGGGCCTGCAGCGCTATCTGTCTCTGAACAGCCGGTTGGTTTGTTGCAGCAAAGAGAAGAAAAACACCTTCCAGATCGCTGTCCCGGTACTCACGCCTGACCCACTCTATCTGGTCACGCCCTGCGTACTCCGATATTTTTCTGCAAACCTCAGGGCTTACAACCCGGACTCGTGCTTCACTGAACAGCAGTGCCTCTATTTTCCTGGCGGCAACAGCGCCACCTCCAACAACCAGGCAGAGGCGTTTAGAAATATTCAAATTTATCGGATAAAAAGCCATATCAACAGCCTGGTCTCTCTTTTGACGTTATCGTCACAAGCCGTTCTCACTTACGCTGCAGTCGATTTACGAGAATGTCAATTGTTTCTCCATCCCTTCTCATAGATTGTTTTCTGCTGCCGACATGAAAATCACGCTCAGCTTTTTCCAGAAAGATCGGCAGACACTTTCTCCGGACATCATGAGCGAGGTAAATGGTACCGCCATCTACCAGGTAGTTTTTGCATATATCGAGCAGGGGATCAAGAAATTCTTCATTGGAAAGGATTTCTGCCCCTCCAATAACATCAAAAGAACCCATTTCAGGGGCAAGACTCCAGTCAAACAATAGATGTTTTATATGTTCATCTCCGTTTGCCGCCGCACTGACCTGCTGAAAGTCAAGTACCACCTGCTTGTTATCGGTCATTACAACCTCAAAACCCGCAGCCGAAGCGGCGATTCCTGCTAGGCCCAACCCTGCTCCCAGTTCCAAAAGGCGTTGCCCCTGCCTTTGAGGGACTGTAACAAGAAGATGAGCAAGTACAATTGATGATTCCCAGAGTTTTGCCCAAAATGGAAAGGTGCTCATATCTGAAAACGGATCCCGGCCATTCAAGAGCTCCTCCATGTCTGAAGGCTTCAGAAGACGAATGTTATAATCAGCAATTTTCAGCGATTCGAAATGGAGCGAATAACGTTTATTCAGAGTGTTGTAAACGGCACGGTCTCGATCAGGCAGTGTTCTTATGTCCATATGGTTATTCCAGGCCCCAATTTCAAATTGTTTCCTGCTTCTCCTGGAAACAGTTTGAGGAGCAGATTATTGAATTAGCAACGGTTAACGTAAAAATATAAAAGCAAGCCCCACAAAAGCGACAACAAGACAATAATAGCCAAACCAGGGCAGCCTGTTCTTTTTGATGACATCAAGAAGAAGAATAATTGCGAAGTAACCGGTCACTGCGGCCATTAACGTGCCTGCCACAAGATTAACCAGCGTTGAGCCGGCCGGCGGAAACATCATAACCTCTCTGAGGTTGAGCACTGCAGCACCGAGAATAGCCGGAAGAGACATGATAAATGAAAAGCGGGCCGCTGTTTCCCTGTTAACTCCCAGCAACATCCCCATAAAAATGGTGGAACCGGAACGTGACAGGCCGGGTAAAATGGCTCCTGCCTGGGCGCAGCCAATGAGCAGTGACCGACCACTGGTTATCCTGCCTCCGCGATCGGGCAGATATCTGCTTATTATCATCATACTGCCGGTGATTATTAGCATCAGGCATACCACCGTGGTCGACATAAATGTCTGTTCTATATAATCTTTAAATCCAAGCCCGATGATTACAGCTGGTATGGTTGCTATGATTACATAAATATCCCATAAAAAAGAATGACGTACTGCCTCACTGCGATCTCCCTGCATCATCTGAAAGGGCGCATAAATCATTGCCAGTAGCTCTTTTCGAAAAACAATTATCACCGACACCAGGGTCCCCAGGTGCAACATCACATCAAAGACGATGCCCTGCTCTTTGAACCCAAGAATATGGGAGCCAAGCACCAGGTGGCCGGAGCTTGATACGGGCAGGAACTCTGTCGCACCCTGGATAAATCCCAGTAAGACTGCTTTAAACAACTCCACAAATGAGCTCCAGGTGATACATTGTTAATCTACTCGGGTGGGGCAGGTTATGAGCGGCAGATAATCTGTTGATTTTCATAATTTCAAACGTTCATAATGAGATATAAAAAAAAGGTCGGTTGACTCTATTTGTCAACCGACCCCGCAAACTACAGAAAAACTGTTTTGCTGTCAATTAGCAACCTTCAATTGCTGCTCCTTTCTTTGGAGGAGAAATTTTTAGCTTGTCTCCTGCCTTCAGCTTGTCAGCTTTTTCGCAGGTCATGGTGACTTTGTCTCCATCAACACCATCAACGGTACACTTCAGCTTGGCAGCAACACTTACACCAGCAACACTTACAACAAAAAACAGCGCACAAAATCCTGCTACAATCTTCTTCATAGTCAATCTCCCATTATGAAAATTATCATTATTCCCGGAACAATGTTCCGATGCTTGACACCTCTCCACTCTTTATGTCGTGTCCATTAAAAACACGGACAGGAAAACCTATTTAAGTGGAATCTAACGTACCGTTTTTGTAAATCTTTGTCAAGAACCCGTTCACTGAAGAACCTGTTTAATATCTTTTATTAGTACCGAGTGTGGGATATATCCGGTATATTTCTTTACAACATTTCCTCTACTGTTTACCAGAAAGGAGGTGGGAATACCGTAAACCCCGCCAAAATCGCTTGTGACCCTGCTGTCGGCCATCATCACCGGGTAGTTGATCTTCTTCTTCTCGACCAGCTTTTTCACAAGCGTACTTCCCCCCTGGTCAACAGATAAAGCGACTACTGAGAATTTCTTGGGCCCAAACTCATTCTGCACCTCAATCAGGTTTGGAATCTCCTGGATACAGGGTGGGCACCAGGTGGCAAAAAAGGTGATCAGCAATGATTTACCTGCAAAAGTATCGCTGGCGACCTCCTCACCGGTTTTCACGTTCTCGAGAGAAAAGGCGGGCATTCTCGTTGCTGAGTAGGCCGGGATAATTAAAAATTGAAGAACTGTTATCAAAACAATAATAACAGGGGCAAAAAAGTAAGCTCTTTTACACATAGCTAATTCCTTATGACTTTAATATCTTTCTATACTATGATACCTATTGGTCACAGAATATTCCATATTATGAAGTTGTCAACAAATGAGAAGATGAGGTTTACGTGAAATTTCTTCACAAACCTTGTATATATTCTCTAGTTTCGCGCTGATTGCCCCATCCCCGGTATCAGTATTGAGAAGAATAAATATTAGAACTAAATTTACATTTCTACCATTTCGGGAATAACGCATGATCAAATTGCTCATATACATACGGCAGCTCAGATATAATATATTGGTTATTACCTCCATGCTGGCGGCAATCATAACACCCATATCAATTGCCCATTCTGAACTGATAGACCGGGTAGTCGCTGAAGTTAATGAAGATGTTATCACCTTGTCTGAAGTCAATGAAGAAGGTGAAACCTTCATTAGAAGAATCATCACCGAAGTCCCGGCAGAGGATCGAGAAATGGCGCTTCAACAGGCGTATAGCGACATCCTTGACGGGCTTATCGATAAGTTACTGATCACCCAGGAGGCTGCCAAGCAGGGGATTGTCGTTACCGACGAAGAGATAGAGGCTGCCATCAACAGAATTATCAGCCTCAGTAATTTGTCCCGCGAGGCATTCTTTGCAGAGCTCGAGAATAAGGGCGTTAACGAAGAAACCTATCTGAGTAACATACAAAGCCAGATCTATCAGAACAAAATTGTTACCCGCAATATCAGCTCAAAGATTATCATAACCGAAGAAATGATCCTTGATTATTATGATAACACCTATACGCGCCGCGTCGAAGAAGGTGGTTATTACCTTTTACAGATTGGCATGGACTGGGGTGACGGGGAGACCGATTTAGATTCTGCTGCACTCCAGAAAAACAAACAGGATGCTCTTCAAAGAGCGGAACGAGTTCATAAGCTTGCCCTCACCGGACAGGATTTCAAGGAGCTTGCCCGTAAGTTTTCAGATCTGCCTTCTGCAGCCGACGGAGGAGATATTGGTATCTTTCATCAAGACGACATGGCCTCTTATATGAAAAAGGCGGTATTGACCCTTGAGCCGGGATCGGTAAGTCCCATCATTGAGTCTCCGGTCGGATACCAGTTTTTCAAACTTCTCTCTAACCGGGAGGGTGGTATTGTTATGCAGGCACCGTATGATAGTGTTAAGGAAGAGATTCGGGAAGAATTATATAATCAGGCGATGCAGGAAGCATTTGTAAACTGGATTGATGAGATGAAGACAAAATCCTATATAAAGAAGTTATTGTAGTGTCAGATAAATTGGTAAAACGGTAATCGACAAACAGGGATACATCATGGAAAATAACGATTCTTCCACTGACTTTGAAACTCTCGGAGCCCTTTTCAGAAGACTGCGGCTGGAGCGATCCCTCGAGATCAATGATGTGGCGGAAGAGACAAGAATTCCCCCAAAGACAATCCGCGCTATTGAAACTGATGACTATGACCGATTACCCGCTCCCGCTTTTGCCCGTGGATTTTACAGCCTTTACGCCAAAATGCTTGACCTCAACCATGACGAAGTTATCCGACGCTATTACGAGGAGCGCAGTGAAAACAGCACAACAAAACCATCCAGTAAACTGCCTGCCCCAAGCTGGCAGCAGCATAAAAATATAGGGACAATGGCCGAGCGGCCATACCTGACACCCGGCTCGATCATCGGCTCTGCAATTCTCGTTTTAATACTCCTAGTATCAGGTATATTCTGGTATATCGGTTATAATCCGGCAACCCATATCAGTCAGTGGCTCAGAAACTTTCAGGAAGAGCCCACGGTCCAGGTACAACAAGAGACAGCTCAAGACCAGGCAGACCAGGAGATACAACCGGATAATTCACAGAATAACGAAGCTCAGGAGTTCCCGGTTCCTCAGAGTGCAGTCACGGTTGTCGAAAGCGGCAAGTATCAGCTGGCCGCAGAATTTCCATACAATACGCAGGTCAGCATCACTATCGACAAGGGTGAGCCCCAAAATATGCTGATCTCGGCCAACACCATAAAAACATGGCATGCGGAGGAAAACATCATTCTTGAGCTGCCGCCTCAAACAAAAGCAGAACTCTACCTCAATGGAGAACTGCTATCATTGCCTGCTACCTCTGACGACAAGATTACCATTTCAATACCACAGTAACCCGTTAATCAATAATGGTGACCATCCATACCGACCTGCCGGCAGTTGTCCTGGACAGCCGTGATCATGGTGAGTCTGATAAAATCATAACCCTTTTCTGCAAGGATATCGGAAAGCTGACGACCATTGCAAAGGGAGCACACCGCAGCAAAAAACGTTTTGTCAACAAGCTTGAACTTTTTTCATTCCTGCAGATCACTTATTCCCGATCTTCTCCTGCAAGTCTCGCCCTGCTCAATGATGGCGACCTCCTCAACAGTTTTATGGCCATACGGTCTTCCGTTTTACATTATCAGGCAGCGACCGTGATAAGAGAATTCACCCTGTTGGCAACAAGCGAACAATCGCCCGACAACGACTTGTTCACCCTGCTTTTATGGGCCCTTCATTCCCTCGACCAAGGTGAAGATTGTCGACCTACTATCGCGATATTCCTGGTAAAATTTTTTGACTCGATCGGATACCGGCCTGACTTTTCCTGTTGTCAAAGTTGCGGCCTGATGTATCAAAGCAGATCACCAGCAGTATTCAGCAACCAGGCGGGCGGGCTCATTTGTTCCACGTGTATGGCAGGGGGGGCCTATAGTGGACGAAGATTATCAACGGGAACAATCCGCGTTATTAACGCCATCCAGAGTCAATCCTTTAACAAACTGAAACGATTAAAACTTTCTGGCACTATTCTGAGTGACCTGCTCGATAACGCCTACCGGTATGGGCGTCACCTGTTCCAGCGGGAGATTATCTCCTGGAAATTTTTTTCAGATGGCAATTCAAGACCACCAGATCATCGCAGGTAACGGATTTCTCCGCTATGCTCGACAATTTCTGAGCCATCATCAAGTCTCAGCTGCAAGCCGCCAGTATCGCTGATTCCAGTGACGGTGGCCTGATATTGTGGATTATTCACGACATCAAATCCAAACAATACCCGGCGGCCTACCGAACTGCTTAACTCGCACCAACGATCGATTAGTGGATGATTATGCCGCATATGAGGCCACCCCCCGTCACCGAGAAAACAATCTTCACCATGGCACAGCAAGCCAAGGTTCCAGGTAAGTTTGGCCAGAAAACAGTATGTAAAGGTCTCCAGCTCAACAGAGCGGCCCAAAAAATCTCTTAGTGAAACGGCAAGATCCCTGATCTCTGCAGGAAAATCACTATTATTTACATTTATGCCGAAGCCAACAAGATTGTACTCTTCCTTTGAGAAAGAGCCGTAGAACCCCTCCAGCAAGATACCGGCAACCTTTTTTCCATCAATCAGCACATCATTTATCCACCGTATTTCAGCCCGCTCCGCCCCACTTTGCCGTAATGATTCACAACAGGAAATACCAACAGCAAGCGGCAAGAGGAGACGTGTTGCCGGTAAAAGAGTGGAAACATATATCATGGATCCCCACAGGCCACCCTCTGGTGCATGCCACTGTCTGACAAAACGTCCTTTTGAACGGTGCAAACGGTCGGCAAGGAAAGCCGTACCGCTTGACACCGATTTTCCGGTTCGTTCAAACTGATCGATATGAGATCGAGCATGGTCCATGGTCCTGCCCATACTCGTGCGGTGTTCGATGACTGATCCGACAAAGCTACCTTTACGAATTATTGTTTCTGCGAGGCCGGGTCCAATCTCTGCTGACCTGGCCGGCAATTCCACCTTCTGGATATAATGTCGCAGACTCTCAGGTGTAATTCGTGAAGTCAACACAGTAAGTCACGGTTAAGTGGTTCGTTAATAGGCACGCCCGAAGAGAACGACACAAGATATTTCCAGAATCATTTCACCGTTCATCAATCTGGATCAATCTCCGCAGAAACGTTCCTGCCTGAACAGTGGTGAATAGATGGTAATCACATATTATCCCACTCTGCCTTGACCCTTGTTATTACTTTCTGAATCAATGGCAACTTTTCAACAGCACAGACACCAACAAGCGGCTCACCCTCATCGATCGAGATTCCCGGCTTAAAATAGATGGAGTGTATCACCCCTTCTACACCAGAATAGTAGACGGGTGTATCCCGCTTCATCAGAGACATGGTGAAAACCTCTTCACCTGGCTTAATGGTTACCTCACGGGCACTTTTTTTATCTATCCGGGATTGAATGTCTAAAGAGAAAAAATATTTCGCTCTTTCCGGGGCCGGAAAGAGGTAGAGCACCTCTTTAAGAATGTTCTCTATGATCTCCTTTTTCTTTAACGGGTGACGAATCGTCATCAGCTTCTCGCCGGCCTCAACAAACTGCCCTTCCAGTGCTCCATGAAGTTCTGA
>NODE-516-length-13776-cov-3.1876_pt1 | contig 13776 bp, 15 predicted proteins | sample MGYA00139097_ERZ477577 | MGnify/ENA metagenome assembly ERZ477577 | reverse complement strand
GCTTTATTTTCTGTTCTTGGGATTTATTTTAATTGTTGGTCTGCATATCAGAAAACCTTATTTTTACTGGGTAAATTTTCTTATCGTGATTAAGTCATCTCTGGGATTCCTGGTTATACTTTTAACCATTTCCTGTTCTTCAAAAAAAAATACTACTGAAAAACCTGTTCCCGGATCAGAAATTTCCATTGCTTTTGGATCATGTAATAAAGTAGAACTAGAAAATTTACTTTGGGATGATATTAAAGACACAAATCCGGTTTTATGGATTTGGGGGGGTGATAATATTTATGCGGATACTGAAAATGTCGAGGAAATTCGTAAGATGTATGCCGCACAGAATCAGATAAAAGGCTATCGAAAGTTAAAAAATAATACCCAAGTAATTGGCACCTGGGATGATCACGACTATGGATTAAACGATGGAGGCGAAGAATATGTTTCAAAGCAGGAAAGTCAGCAAGCATTTTTGGATTTTATGGATGTGCCAGTCGATCATCCTCGACGAACTCAGGAAGGAGTATACCATGCCTATTCTTATAACGGAGAAATGGGGAGTGTAAAGATTATTGTTTTGGATACGCGTTATTTTCGAAGTCCTTTAATCCCAGACACCTTAACTGAAAAAAGAATTATGCCCAATGAATATGGAAAAGGGCAGTTGCTCGGAGAAAGTCAGTGGTCGTGGTTGACCAAAGAGCTTACTTCTTCAAAAGCCGATTTTAATATTATTGTTAGTAGTATTCAGTTCTTATCAAACGAGCATGGTTTTGAGTGTTGGGGTAATTTTCCTCATGAAGTAGATCGTTTCAAGGAATTGTTGATCGAATCAAGAGCGAAAGGGGTATTTATAATATCAGGAGATCGACATATTTCTGAATTTTCAAAATTAGACTTACCAGGATTGGCTTATCCCTTAATAGATTTTACCAGCAGTGGACTAACCCATGCCTATAGCGATTTTAAGGGAGAATCTAATCCATATCGAATTGGACATGTGGTCTCAACCGAAAGTTTTGGTCTTATTAAGCTCAATTTTATATCAAAAGAAGTGCAATTTCAAATTATTGAGGACCAGGGTAAGGTCCCTTTGGAAATAAGACAACAGTATTAATTTTGTAGGTTGCTATAAGAAAACGTATTTTTGCGCAAAATTTTACAAAAATGACAGAGAACAGAACATTCACCATGATTAAGCCAGATGCTGTTGAAAATGGACATATAGGGGCAATTTTAGAAAAAATTACTTCCGCTGGTTTTAAGATCGTGGCCATGAAATATACACAACTGAGCAAGAGAGATGCTCAAGAGTTCTATGCCATTCATCGTGAAAGACCATTTTTTGATGAATTGGTTTCTTTTATGACAAGAGGCCCTATAGTTTCAGCGATTTTGGAGAAAGATAATGCGGTTGAAGATTTTAGAGCTTTAATTGGCGCTACCAACCCAGAAGAAGCAGCGGAAGGTACCATCAGAAAATTATTTGCCAAGGATATTGGAGAGAATGCAGTTCATGGATCAGATAGTAACGAAAATGCCCTAATTGAAGGTAGTTTTCATTTTTCCGGTCGAGAGATCTATTAATTAAGTTACTAGCTGTTTAATTCTTTTTCTAAGATAAGAAATTAGTGCAGGGGAACATTATTGGAATTGGGGTTGATTATTTATCTTGGTAAAGATTTTGACAATCTTTATTTTGGCTTTTACCTTAAAACGAGCTTCTTTATAAGCTCTTTACCCAATTCTTCATTAAGCATTTCAATTATTTTTGAATTGCCCAGACTTAGTTCCTCCCTAAGTACAGAGGAAGAAAGTGCGACATAAAGTGTATCCCTTCTCAATTCAACAGCGGTGGTGTAGTTCATTACGCCTTTTCCCATTTTATTTTTCCATACCTCAAAAACAGTTACTTTATCAATCCCTGTCTGAAGGTTATTGGATTTGATAAAACTCTGAAGTACTTCACTTAGGGGTTGTTGCCCTTTTTTTTCCGCCATTTCTAATGTGGTTTATTAGGATTATATCTTTTGTAGAAATATATCAAGCCCTCTTTATTGCTTAAAGTTAATTCATTGTTGGATAATTCTATGATTTGCTCTTCCCAGGAAGATAGATCATTTTCATAATGAATCCAAAAAATATCATTGGCTTTTCGAACGTTAAAAGTTTCTGAATCATCAGTTACCGTAAACGTGCCATCCATCCTTGGTTTTACTTTTTTTCGATACCCTTGCATACCTTCATAATGAATATAATCAACGATTGGATTAATCTTATAGTCTTTGTCTTGTCCATCAGGGAAGGATACTTGTTTGATTTCCCAATATCCATTTAAATGGATTAAAGATTGCTCTGTTACTTTTTCAGAACAGGAAGTTAAGAATAGAAAGATAATTCCAATCAACAGTTTCATATTAAAGTTTAAATATTTTATAAGATTGATGAATTGATTTTACAACTTCTTCTGTTCGCTCCGGATGTGTATCACTAATAAAAATTTGACCAAAGTTTTCCCCATCTACCAAGCTAATAATATGTCTAACTCTTTGTTCATCTAATTTATCGAAGATGTCATCCAATAACATCAGTGGAGAAGAATTTGCATGAGACTTTAAAAACTGAAACTGAGCAAATTTCAAGGCTATAAGAAAAGACTTTTGTTGCCCTTGACTTCCGAACTTTTTTACAGGATAATCTTTTATTTCAAAACGAAGATCGTCTTTATGAATACCGGTAGTAGTATATTGGACTGCCTTGTCTTTTTCTAGACTTCTTTCAAATAAGTCTAAGAGACGATTTGTATGCAACTTACTATCATATTGCAACTTAACCTCTTCTTTTCCTCCGGAAATAGCTAGATATTGTTCTTTAAATATAGGGATAAACTCTTCAATAAAGGCCATTCTTTTTTCGAAGATTTCAGTACCATAGTCATCTAATTGCTCGTTGTAGATAGATAAGGTAGTAGGATCAAAAGTGTTATTGGCTGCAAAGTATTTAAGAAGGGTGTTTCTTTGCTGCAACGTCTTATTGTATTTAAGCAGAACTTCTAAATATTGACGATCTGATTGAGAAATTACGCCATCCATAAATTTTCTTCGGACATCACTGCCTTCAAGGATCAAATCTCTATCTACCGGGGATATAATTACAAGGGGTATTAAACCTATATGATCAGATAGTCTTTCGTAGACCTTGTTATTTCTTTTTATGATTTTTTTTATACCCTTTTTAAAGCTGCATACTATTTTCTCTTGTCTATCACTCACCACAAAAGTTCCATCAATCATAAAGAATTCTTCTCCATGCCTTATATTTTGACTTGCGAGAGGGTTAAAGTAGCTTTTGCCAAAGGCTAGATGGTAGATAGCATCCAAGATATTTGTTTTTCCCATCCCATTGGCACCAACAAAACAGTTGATTTTAGAATCAAAATCGAAGGTCTCAGATTCAAAGTTCTTATAATTAACAAGGGATAAATTTTTGAGAAACATGAGGAATTATAATTGGCAGTAAAAATGAAACATGCAAATTATCCAAAAATAACGAATAAATTGGCTTTTGGTTTTGGATAAAAACTTTATTTTTGCGCGACCAATAAAGAATAAGATGGCAACATATAAGAAAAGGGGTTACAAACCAAAGAACAAAGCCGAAGAGCATGAGTTGGATATGCAGAATAGCGCAACGGCTGAAGTATTTAGTAGCTTAGATGAAAGTGCCTCGAAATCAGAGCAGTGGGTAGCGAGAAATCAGAATTATATTCTGGGAGTGATAGGGGTAATAGCAGTGGCCGTTTTGGGATATCTGGCATACAATCAATTTATCCAGAAACCAAAAGAAACTATGGCTGCCAACGAAATGTATTATCCTCAACAATATTTTGAACAAGCGCTAAATAGTACAACTGAGAAAGACTCACTTTTTTATCTCTCTTTAAATGGGGCTGAAGGAAAATACGGTTTTCTGGATATTATAGATGAATATAAGGGAACAAAAGCTGCCAATCTTTCTAATTATTCCGCAGGAATGGCCTATTTGAATATGAAACAATACCAAGAAGCCATCGGATATCTTGAGAAGTTCTCTTCCGATGATGCTATATTAGGAGCCTTGGCCAAAGGAGGTATTGGAGATGCTTTTATGCAGTTAGATCAGCCTTCCGAAGCATTAGCATACTATGAATCTGCCTTTAAACACAATCTAAATGGTTTTACCACACCTAGATTCTTGTATAAATCTGGTGTTACTTCTTTAGAACTTGGACAGAATAAAAAGGCTTTAGATTATTTTACTCGAATCAAAGATGAATTCCCTGATTCAGAAGAGGCAAATACTATAGATGCTTTTATAGGAATGGCAAAAAACTAAAAAATGGCTACCGCAGGTAAGAATCTTTCGTTTTATGATAAAGAGAACTTGCCTGATGCAAGGAACTTGCGCATAGGCTTAGTAGTTTCGGAATGGAATTATGAAATCACGGAAGCTCTTTATGAAGGAGCCTTAAGTGCCTTGTTAGATTGCGAGATAAATCAAGATAATATATTTAGGTACAATGTTCCAGGAAGTTTTGAGCTGCCTTTTGGATGTAAAAAAATGATTTCAGAGAATGAGCTAGATGCTATTGTGGCTATCGGCAGCGTAATTCAAGGGGAAACCAAACATTTCGATTTCGTATGTAATGCTACGGCTCAAGGAATAATGGATGTAAATCTTCAAACCGATACGCCTGTTATTTTTTGTGTGCTTACTGATAATACATGGCAACAAGCTAAAGACCGCAGTGGAGGAAAGCATGGAAATAAAGGAGCTGAAGCAGCTATAGCAGCCATTAAAATGGCTACTCTTTAGTGCTTTTTTCTAAATATTTTTTAGAATTCACCTTAGTTTAGGCTTATTATTTATTTCAAAAACCTTAAAACCCGATCTTTTACTTAAAAGTGTTAACAATTTTTGGGAAGGATAACCCTTAGCTTTTTTTCATTTTAAGTAACTTTGAGACTATAAGTTTATGGGAAAGTTTTCAAAGCTAAGAAAAAACAGAAAGTATAATTATTCCCCCCGTTATTATGACGATAAAGGGGAGGGTAGTCCTTATAAAATACAGCCCAAACTTGATAAGTTTCGGAGCACTATAGATACACCAAGAGGTTTAAAAGGGAAGTTTAGTAATGCGATGTCAGATATCCGGAAAACAGGAGACCGAAATCTGACCATTAGAATGATTGTTATAACCGCTGTTCTTATATTGATTTTCCTATATATTATCGATTTTGACCTTAGCATATTTTTCGTAAAATAATGGCAGATATAATTCAGCTCTTGCCAGATCATGTGGCCAATCAAATAGCGGCAGGTGAAGTAGTTCAGCGTCCGGCTTCAGTAGTAAAAGAACTTCTGGAGAATGCTATTGATGCTCGAGCATCCATAATTAAGCTTATTGTTAAAGAAGGTGGCAAAACGCTTATCCAAGTAGTAGACAATGGCAACGGAATGAGTGTAACGGATGCTCGGATGAGTTTTGAACGTCATGCCACTTCCAAAATTAATTGTGCAGATGATCTATTTCATCTCCATACCAAGGGTTTTAGAGGGGAGGCATTAGCCTCTATAGCTGCCATAGCCCATTTAGAAATGCAGACAAGGCAAGAACAGGATGAAGTAGGTACTTTAATAAAGATTGAGGGAAGTAAAGTTATCTCTCAAGAAGTAAAAGTTTCTCCTAAAGGGACTTCAATTGCGGTTAAAAACCTTTTTTTTAATATTCCTGCCCGACGTAAATTTTTAAAGTCTACTCAGGTAGAACATCGACATATCGTAGATGAATTTCATAGGGTGGCAATTGCTCATCCATCAATTCAATTTTACTTTTTTGATGGGATTTTCGACCAACACTATTGTAAGGTGACAGAAGACTAATGAAAAGCTTGTTCCTGTTTCTGAGGAAACACAGCTTGTCAAAATAACCGGATTTGTTTGCAAACCTGAATATGCTAAAAAGAGCAGGGGAGAGCAGTTTTTCTTTGTAAATGATCGTTTTATAAAAAGCCCTTATTTACATCATGCAGTTACTTCTGCTTTTGAAGGTTTGTTAAAGCCCGATTTTTATCCGGGTTATTTTATATTCTTGGAAGTTGATCCGGGCTCCATTGATATTAACATTCATCCAACAAAAACGGAAATAAAGTTTGATGATGAACACAGCTTGTACGCCATTTTAAAATCATGTGTTAAACATAGCTTGGGACAGTTTAATGTTCGTCCTGCTTTGGATTTTGAAAAAGATCCTAATTTGGATACGCCCTATACTAGTACCCATCGAATGGGAATACAGCCGGCGGTAACGGTAGATCGCACATTTAACCCATTCAGTTCAAGGCCAGAGAAGAGCTTTTCAAAAGGTTTTTCAAAACCAACCGGAGAATGGGAAAGTTTGTACTTAGGACTAGATTCTGATGAATTCAAGGATAATGCTTTTAACTCTTTAACGGTTGAATCCGATGTAAATTCTGATTCAATATTTCAGGATTATGGAAGCTTAGAAAGGTCAGGAATACCAACTTTTCAACTTAGAAGAAAATATGTTGTATCTACTATTAAGTCAGGTATGTTAATAATTGATCAGGGCCGTGCACATCAGCGCGTATTGTATGAAAAATTGCTTGGTAATATTACTGTTAGAAAAACGATTAGCCAGCAATTATTATTTCCAATTCCCTTAAATTTCAGCAAGCCAGAAATAACCGTCTTAGAAGAAATTAAAGATAGTTTGTTGGCTTTAGGATTTGTTTTGAATTTTATCTCGGACACGATTTTGGAGGTAAGTGGCATTCCACAGTTAGTGCGAGAAAGTGAGCTGAGATCTATTTTGGATCAGCTAATTTCTGATTATCAGTACAATCTTACTTCGGAGGGTTTTTCTGAATCTGAAATACTTGCAAAGACTCTTTCTAAATCCCTTGCAGTTAAAACAGGGGAGGTATTAGATATTGACTCCCAACAGGCGTTAGTAAATTCTTTATTCGCTTGTAAAGAATCAAAAATTAGCCCTTTCAACAAGTTAATTTATGTGACTATAACAGATATGGAAATTGATAATAAATTTATATAAATGGGAAGACTTACCGATGCCATAAAGCATCTATTAATAATAAATGTGTTGTTTTTCATAGCAACTAATCTCTATGGAGAGCAGATGTACCAGTGGTTTTCACTTTGGTTTCCCGAAAACGAAAATTTTGGTCTATGGCAATTACTATCGCATATGTTTATGCATGGTGGATTTATGCATATCCTTTTTAATATGTACGCTTTGTGGGCTTTTGGTACCCCCTTGGAGAGAATGTGGGGACGGAATAAGTTTCTTTTCTTCTACTTTTCTGCAGGTTTAGGTGCTGCCTTAATTCATACCGGAGTTAATTACTATTACTTTAACCAGGGTATGGAGGTGCTAACTGGTGCCGGAATGGCAAAATCTCAGATTATCGATATCATCTCTCAAGGTCAGTATAGTCCCAATTGGTATAACCTAGCCTCTAAAAGCGTCATCGATAATTTCCTGAGTGCTTATAACACTCCTGCCGTAGGTGCTTCGGGTGCTATTTATGGAATACTAGTCGCCTTTGGAATGTCTTATCCCAATAGTGAGTTATTCCTTATTTTCCTACCTGTACCCATAAAGGCTAAATACTTTATACCAGTCTTAATAGGTTTGGATTTGTTTTCAGGAGTGACCGGTTATTCTATTTTTGGCAGCGGAATTGCCCATTTTGCACACGTTGGAGGAGCACTGTTTGGCTTCTTAATGATGTGGTACTGGAAAAAAAATCAGTTCAATAAAAACAGATGGAATTAAAATGAGCACTGGAAATTTGAAATATCAATATGCACGTCTAAGTTCTGCTGAGAAGCTTATTGCAATTAATGTAGCAGTCTTTATTGTAACTGCCCTTGTTACTTTTTTGATGGGATTTTCGACCAACACTATTGTAAGGTGGTTCGAATTACCTAAAGAGTTTAATGACTTTATTTTACAACCATGGTCCATTGTTACCTATTCATTTTTTCATGGAGGTATTTGGCATCTTTTCTGGAATATGATAATGCTATATTTTTCAGGAAGGATCTTTTTAAACCTTTTTGGCACCAAGAAATTTAATAATGTATATTTCTTAGGGGTTATAGCCGGAGGTTTAGTCTTTTTATTGAGTTATAATGTTTTTCCGGCATTTGTGGCAACCAATACTGCTCTAATTGGAGCTTCTGCAGGGGTAACCGCCGTATTGATTTTTGTCTGTACTTATATCCCAAATCAGGAGGTTCGCCTATTTATATTTAATATTAAACTATGGTATATTGGTGCTTTTATTGTCTTAGTTGATTTAATTCAAATCCCCAACAGTGGCAATGCCGGGGGACACCTTGCACATTTGGGAGGAGCTCTTTTGGGTTATGTTTATGCAAGGCAGCTCTTAAAAGGTAGTGATATTGGTGAAGGATTCGGACAGCTTACGGAAAGCTTTAATGGGTTCTTCAAACGAAAAGAAAAAAAGGCTCCTTTAAAAACGGTGTATCGAAATGTCAATAGGAATCCTAAGTCTAAAGTGGATTATGATAAAGAAAGCAAGCAGCGCAAAATTGATTCTATATTAGATAAAATCAGCAAGTCGGGTTATGAGAGTTTATCTCAGTTAGAAAAGGATTTTCTTTTTAAAGCAGGTAAAGACCAGTAAGTTGTGAGATACATTTTCTCAAAAAAGACCTTGTTATTCTTTATTAGCTTTCTTTTGGCATCACTACTGCTTGTTTCCTGTATTGCCTCCTTTATTCCTGTTAGGATATTTCCGCTTTTAGCTTTTTTAAGTTTAGTAGTACCCGTCTTGGTAGTTGGAAATATTATCTTTTTAGGATACTGGCTTCTTAAATGGAATAAAAGATTATTTGTCCCATTACTAAGTCTGGGGATTTCTTATATAGCTTTTGGACCACTTTTAAGACTTGAAAACCATACACAGCCAATATCCGATAAGGAGGATGAACTAACAGTAATGACCTTTAATACTGGTAGGTACAGGGACGATATTGAGGCTTATAAGAATGAGGAGAGCAATCCTTTACTATCCTTTTTAAGTAAAAGATCTCCAGATATTTTATGTTTACAGGAATCTTCTAGATACCGACATAAATTTTTAAAACAATATCCATATAAGTATGTCACACCAAAAAGTTCTACCAAATCGTTACAGGGGATCTTCTCTAAATATCCCATAGTAACCGGGGGGTCTTTGGAGTTTTCGGAAACAGCGAATAATGCTATTTATGCGGATATTGTTTATAAGAATGATACAATTAGAATATATAATCTTCACTTACAGTCTTTCAAGATAATACCAGGTCGAATTAAAAGATCTAAAAACCCCTTTAGATTTTACAATAGGATGGAAACTACTTTTTTAAAACAAGAAAAACAGTCCATCACCTTTAATAAGCATTTTAAAAGTTGTCCTTATCAAAAAATTGTCTGTGCAGACTTAAATAACACTCCTTTTTCATATGCCTACAGATTGGTTAAAGATGATTTAATCGACACTTTTGACGAAAAGGGATCTGGATTTGGGATGACCTATGATATCAATATTTTGCCATTTAGAATTGACTTTATTTTTGTCGATAAGGAAATGAGTGTAAAGTCACATGAAAATTTCAAAATCAAACTCTCAGATCATGAACCTGTTATGAGTTCAGTTCAATTCTAGGGATAAAAAATAGCAGTCGAGGCTATCGGCTATGATATGCAGAAGAAGTGCCAAGCCAATAATTCTTGTCTTTTTAATAATGAATAGAAGGAAATAGATGGCGATGGCCCAATAAGTATGCAAGGGATGAAAATTAATACTACACCTGTTTGGATCAAATATTGGATTTGCCCATAGATGATCAACGTCAATTAATATGGCAGAGAGAAGAATCAAAATGGCTACAAGAGTATTCTTTTTATAAAAAAAGCAAACCAACAATAACAGGAACTAGAAAGTGAAAACCATAGTGCAGGAAAAATCTAAGCATGGAGAAAGTTCAAGTTAATATTCTTTAAATAATCAGCTGCAGCCGTACCCTCATTAAACAACAAGTCAATTACACTACAATTCGGAATAAACCCGTGTTTTTCATGAAATACCTGCATATAGGATTCCTGTTCCAAAGCCAGCTGTTTTTTCGCATTTACCAAAAAACGAGCATCTATTAACTCATGTGCGCTTGCATGAAAATATTTTGTTTTATTTCCGTCTATTTCAATTTGTAAACAAGAGGCGAGTACTTCTATAGCAGCAAAATTAAAGTCCAATAAGAATTTAAACTTCTTACTAAAAAGAGGTTCTATTTCATCTTCATAATATTCAAAAAAAGGAGAGGTCCTATAGGCGGTTTGTAAGGTACGCCAATGTTGCCTTTGCCATCGTGAAGTATTTTCTAATTCGACATCTTTGTACAATTGTCGCCCTTGTTCTTTTCCCTTGTGAATGATAGGGATGCTAAGCATAAATCTGCCCTGATCTGTACAAATGTAACTGCGGTTTCTGTAGGTCTGTTTTTGATAATTATCATGAACTTCCCACAAAATTTTCTTTTGTGAAATTGCAGCGAAGCTAGCAATATTTGGCAAATAAGCAGGATGGATCAAAACGTCCATGTAAGTTATATTTAAAAGATTTCTTAAGGCTTATTCTTCTTTAGACCGCTTTCTCCTTTTCCAGAAATAATCGAAAGCAAACCAAGCCGCGAGAGCTATTAGAAAATACTTAAAATAGGACCGGGGTTCCCCATCTCCTCCAACAGTTGTGAATATTCTGTCCCATCTTGGTCGCCATTTTGTTATCCCTTGTTTAAAGTTATCAAAGCTCAACCAAATAAAAATTGGTTTTCCTACCACATGGTTAGCCGGAACATAACCCCAACTTCTACTATCTTCAGAATGATCTCTATTGTCTCCCATCATCCAATAATAATCTTGTTTAAAGGTATAGGTATCCGCAGATTTACCATTAATGCTTACCTGGTTGCCTATTATCGCCACAGAGTTATCTTCATAGTCACGAATAATTTTCTTGTATAGTGGCAACACCTCCGGACTTAAAGCAATAGTTGTTCCAGCTTTAGGAATATAAATAGGGCCAAAGTTGTCATTGTTCCAAGGATATCTTGGGTCATGTGGGAATATATTATATCCCGCTTCCCCCTTGGGTTCTATATGTTTCACTACAGAGTCAATACTACTATTAGCTCTTAGAGCCTCCACCATTCCATCTGTCATGGTAGCAGTTCTTTCTCTGCCAGTTTCTTCTTTTAAGGAGAGTCCTGCCTGCCTTATTACATTTGTTGGGATACCACTTGCTCTGGTGATAAGTTCAATTTCACCTTTAGCATTTTGACCACCCCCAACTAAATAACTGTTTATTGTTTCAAATTGAGCCTGGTTCAAAGGCCCTGAAATATACTTTCTGGTAAATTCTTCTATTCCCAAACTTAACAGCAATCTCGAAGAAACTCCTTTCTGAGCGTAAACAGTGTAGTCGTATTGAGGTTTGGCTCGATCCGATAGCTGTAAGACTTTTCCATCTATATAGACTATACCATCAATTACTGATAAAGAGTCTCCAGGAGCACCCACACATCGTTTAACATAATTTGATTTCTTGTCGATAGGCTTCTTTACACCTTCTTCTTTTTTAAAGAATACCCGAACAGTATCTGCCGGCCAGCTAAAAACAACGATGTCATTTTTTTTGACCTTCTCAAATCCAGGAAGCCTAAAATAAGGAAGTTGTGGTTTATTTAAATATGATCTAATCCCCAATACTGGAAGGGTGTCGTGTACCATTGGTGCAGCGACCGTAGTCATTGGAGCTCGGGCACCGTAATGAAATTTACTAACAAATAGCAAATCACCTACTCTAAGAGTTCTTTCTAAGGAACCAGTGGGTATAACATAAGGTTGTATAAAATAGGTGTGTACTAAGGTGGCGGCTACTACGGCAAAAACAATTGAACTTACCCATTCCCCTATAGCGCTCTTGGGATGCAAACTTCTATCCGGTACATAATTTACATCCAAGGCATAATTAACATAAAAGATATAAAAACCTAGTGTTAGTATCACTAACCAAGTTTCCATTAAACTATTTCTACCAAAACTTCTAATGGTTTCTACCCAGATTACGGGGAACATCAATAGGTTAATAATGGGGATAAATAGCAGAATTACCCACCATTTTGGTCTTTTTATGATTTGCATCAAGACTATAGCATTGTAAACGGGTATTGCAGCCTCCCAGGGTTTTCTTCCTGCCTTTATATAAAGCTTCCATGTCCCAAGAAAATGGATAAGTTGAATTATTAAAATAAAAAGAATCCAATTTGTACTATTCATAAGTTACTATTTCTTTGTTAAGACGTTTTCTAATTCGCGATGTTACTAAAATTAACCCAGATTTAACACATCTTTCATCGAGAATACTCCTTTTTTACCCAATAGCCACTCTGCTGCCACGACGGCTCCTAAGGCAAATCCTTCGCGATTATGGGCCTTGTGTATAATGGTCATTTCATCCACTTCTGACTGATATTTCACTTCGTGAGTACCAAAGTCGTTTCCTATCCTATGTGATTCAATACTAATATCATTACTGTCTGACGAGCCAAGTTTCCAGTCATTATAGGATGAATTCGAGATAATATCATTGGCCAAAGTAATAGCTGTGCCACTAGGAGCATCTAACTTATGAATGTGATGTGTTTCTTGCATAGATACTTTATATTCACTGTAACCTTTCATCATCTTGGCCAGATATCGATTCAATTCAAAAAATATATTGACCCCAAGGCTAAAGTTAGAAGCATAAATAAAAGCCCCATTATTTTTTTTGCATAAACTCACTACTTCCGGATAATTCTCTAACCAACCTGTGGTTCCCGAAATGACTGGGATATTATGCTCTATACAAGCCTTAATATTCTCAAAAGCGGCATCAGGATTACTAAAATCAATAGCTAAATCGATGGATGTAAAATCAATGCTTTTTGTGTCAATATCTATTTTTGCGGAAATGATATGATCTCTTTCTATGGCGATCTTTTCAATCATTTTGCCCATTTTACCATATCCAAACAATGCTATTCTCATTTTTTAAAATTTAATGGTGAGTGCCACTCCATAGGAAGGATTTGAATAAATAGGATCGTAATCTAAATAGGGTTGAATGTCCATACTGAGATCATCATCTACATTAAATTGCTTTAGATGGGCGTCTACATTAGCGTCTATTATGTTTAAGGCGTATAGACCGAGGGTTATAAAAAGAGCAAGATCTCTGTCTCTTTGATATCGTTCCTGCGCATCTTGCAGGGCTTCATCAGAAAGATCAGGACTCCCCGGTACAATACCTGAACCGTTGATATCATAGAACTCATCGTCTACAAATCCGGCTTTTCTGCGTTTGAAAGCAGTTCGGAAACGATCATATAAATCATCATTATACATATAGGCATAGACTCCTAATCCTATGGCTGCATAAACTATGGGTACTTTCCAATACCGTTTGTTGTAAATTTGTCCTAGTCCGGGTAAGATTGCCGAGTAAAAAGCCGCCTTACTGGGTGCTAAAGGATTAATATTATTTGATTTCTTTTTTTTCCCTTTAACTTTTATTCCTTCTTCTGCGACTATATCAGGTAAACTGTCTGATACTGTTACGTTCTTGTTTTCCTGTGCCGTTACAT
>NODE-515-length-13792-cov-4.81583_pt1 | contig 13792 bp, 12 predicted proteins | sample MGYA00139097_ERZ477577 | MGnify/ENA metagenome assembly ERZ477577 | reverse complement strand
CTTGTACATCTTTATCTTCTTTCACTTCATCTATTAAATCATATTTGGAGGGACCTAAAAATTGAGGGATAAGAGATATTGTATGAATATTAAATGCTTTACCTAAAAGCCACCCCTCTAAGGCCAGCGTATCTGTAATAATGAGATCTGGCATATTATCTAGCATGTGTTGGTAGGCCCCCTGATAAAGAGCTTTTGCTTTGATGGGGACTCGAAAAGCGGGAGCTTTGCGAGGCATTTCAATATAATAATTTTCAAGTGGAATGAGGGAAGCACCTATCTTTTTAATATCTTCCTTAGCGATTTTGTTTAAGGGGTGATCTTTATAACTAGAGAGGTAAAACGTTACTTGACTACCTTTTTGAATATAATCTGAAGCAAGTGAAAGATGGCGATTTAAATGTCCTCGAAACGGAGGTGTGAAAATGGCCACTTTCTGCTGTCCCATAGCGAGATTATAAAAAAGAAGAGTGAGGAGTGTGCCGACTATGTATTTTATTATTTTCATCTTTATCAAATCCTCTTTATGAATGAAAGGAACATACAACTATTCAATATTTTTTTAAAACTATTTTTTATTTCATTAATTTAAATCTATGCATCTTGCGGAATATAGTTTTTAATTAATTGAAAGAGAAACAAGGTTGATTTGTTTGTGAAAAAAATATTTTTTCTGGCCTATATTTTTGTTATGGTGGCCGTGACTAGGCGAGTTGGTGCGGTTGCCTTATTTCATAATGAAGAGATGAATGTTGTTCGATTACAAAATAGTAAAATAGAGCAAAGAGTTCATACCGTTGAAGAAAAACGCTATGTTCAGCGAACTACGGCCCTCTCCCTTCGAGACACATTTTTGTCTTATAAAGAGAGTGACTGGAATTTAGTTGGCGAGATAGAAGTAACTCTCTTTGATGGTGAAGAAATTCTCATTAAAAAAGACAAAGTTATCTCTTACCAGGAAGGATATACCACTTGGATTGGCCGAGTTGATGATGATGCCGCTAACCTAGTGGTGATGACGATTAGAGACGATTCAGTTAGTGCTCATCTTAATTTAGGAAGTAGTATTTACGCAATTCGTCCTCTTGGAGAAGGGTTTCATCTTCTTTTTCAATATAATGATGAATGGAAGAAGGGAAAACCGGACTTTCTTACAGAAGAAGACTTGAAAAACGATTTTCCTCACCTCCATGAAAAACATGTTAATGCTTTGCATGAAAAAGAGACTCTCTCTTCACCTGAAGCCGCAGACAATGGAACATTTGTCGATCTCTATGTTCCCTATACTGATGACGCCGCTGCTGCATCTAGTGATATTGTAACAGAAATTATCTCTGGCGTTGCCTATACCAATCAAATGCTAGAAGATAGCTGCGCTCTTTTTCGCTATCGCTTAGTGGGAACAGAAGAGTTTAGTTATGCGGATTCTTCTGCTGTTTCAGGAGGAACGGTGCTGGGTGAAATTAGCGATCCAGCTGATGGTGTCCTTGATGGAATTGAAACATCACGCGTGGCCCTTGGCGCTGATTTTGTCCAAATTTGGGTGGAAAATATCACTGATGTTTGCGGCGTTGCTTGGGCCCCTTTAACGGCCACTTCTTCAACTACCTACGGTTATAGTTTAATGGTGAGATCTTGTCCTGCCGGAGTGGTGGGCCATGAACTTGGTCACAATTTTTCTTTGCATCACGATCGCTTTCAGGCCAATACTTCAAAACATGATCTCAATGCGGGTTATGGATCAGGTTACGGATTTATCTCTACTCAGCAGAGCTTTGTGACGACTCAATCTTACGCAACGGAGTGTGCTGCCTATGGACTAACTTGTAGCTCAATTCCTTACTATTCAAATCCTAACATTGTCTACAGAGGAGAGAGTATTGGGGTCCCTGGACGAGTTGATGCTGTAGGAAAAATGAACAGTGTTCGCGTTGCCGTTAGCAATATTTATCCTGCGGCCAGTGCTTATTCTGTGGATGTAACGACGGGCTGTGATGCAACAACCGCAGAGAATAAAATAGAGCAAGGGTGTTTTGTGGCCACGGCAACGTATGGTGATTTTCATCATCCCTATGTGAAAATTTTGCGAAAATTTCGTGGAGATTTTTTGCTGAAATCATTGATGGGAAAGCAGTTCACTAAACTCTATTATCGCTATTCGCCGCCACTGGCAAGCTTGATTGAAAAGAGACCATTTTTAAAGAATATTTCTCAGAGTATCCTTTTTCCTATCGTCTTTAGCGTTCAATACTTTTTAGAAATGACAAAGAGTGAATCGCAATGAAAAAAAAGATCACTTTTATTTTCCTCTTTTGTCTTCTGTGGCAAGAGTTGAGGGCCAGCTATTCAACATCTCCCATCAACCGTTCTATGCGCGTGCATAATCCCAGTGCCCTGAGTTGGGGAGGTGGAAGTAAAAATTTGGGCCTTTATTACAGCAGTATTGCGCATACTGAAAATCAAACAGTAAACACCATCAAGCAGTATGATTTTGAAAATGAAACTAGCTATTCTTTATTAGGATTTGCCGATCTTGATATGGTGGTGGCCGATTTTTTTTACCGCAATTTAGAGGACACGGGAAAACAATACATTGATGCACGTGTGTCAGTGGACAAAAAAAAAGAAGAAGAGCTGCAAATTAACGGGGCCATTAATTTAGGTCCACTCAGTCTTGGTCTTGGTTATTTATCTGTTCAAAATGAATATGAGTCGACTTCTCCTCTCTCAACAGCAACTCCTATTGCGCTTGTAACAAAAAAGAGTGGTTATCTTGTGGGATTAGGAGGTGAGTTGTTTGGTTTTAACGCCAATGCCATGGTTCAGTTTTTACAAGAAGAAGGGCAATATACACCCACGCATAATTATACAAAAATGGAATTAGGCGGAGGTCTTAAGCAGGGCCTTCCGGAAATTGGTGTCTTTCATTTTGAAGGGGCCTATCTTTATACACCTGAAAGTAAGTCGGGTTCTAATTCTTTTCAGGGTTATCATGTGATTCCCCTAACGACAGAGATCTTCTTAGAGGGGGAATTTGAGTATGAAGTTATCAATGGTGACTTGGCCGTTCATCTCAATATTCAAAAGCGATCTCAAATAGAAAAAGTTAATTACACCGCTAGCTCAGAGAGAAAAACAGAGACAATTCTATTGGGTGTTGGATCTTCCTTCTTTTATAAAAAGATTTTGGCTAATTATTCTTATAAAAAAGAAGACGTCACTTTTGGGAATATGTTGCGCGAAGAGAGTTCGCATCTCCTTACCTTAGGAGTTCAATTTTGAATATATTAATTATGGTTATCATAAAGTCTTAAATGAAGAAATTAGTTAGGTTGAGAGACCTTCTGTCTAATCTTACCAAACAGTGACTCCCCACTAGGAAGAAACATTTCAATTTCCACTGTATCGTTAGGGCGCAAAAAAGGCGCTTTCATTTCACCTGTCTTAATTTTTTCCAACATTCTTTTTTCTACAATGCACGAATGGCCAACACTCTCATCCTCGTTGGAAACAGTTCCACTTCCGATAATACTTCCGGCCGAAAGGTTTCGCGTTTTAGCAGCATGCTCAATGAGTTTACCAAAAGAAAAATGCATAGCACCTGCATTTGGTTTTCCAAAAAACTCATCGTTAATTTTGCTACACAGAGGAAGATGAACGCGCATTTCTTTCCAATGCTCTTGGAGCTCATCGGGCGTTACCGCCACAGGCCCAAAACTCGACGAGGGTTTTGATTGAAAAAAGCCAAAGCCGGCCGCCAGCTCACTAGGGATAAAACCGCGCAAACTGACATCGTTGATAATGGTAATAAGTTTAATATGTTTTTCAGCATCTTTTTCTTTAATGCCCATAGGAACAAAATCTGTAATGATACCTACTTCCGCTTCGAGATCAGTACCTGCCTCTTCGCCGTGAAAAGGAATATCTTCATAAGGTTTCAAAAATGTATCGCTTCCACCTTGATACATGAGGGGAACAGTTTTCAGCGTTTCAGGAGGGGCCGCATTTCTTGCGCGTCGCACCAGCACAACATGTTGGATAAAGGCCGAACCATCCATCCAGCCGAAACTTCGCGGTAGAGGGGAATGGCATTTTGTCTCGTCAAAAGGCGAGGCCTCTTTATCAAGTTTTCCTGCATTGAGGGCATCATAAATTTCGCAAAGAGATTTTTCCACTTTATCCCAATTCTCAATGGCCTCACGCATTGTGGTAGGACATTTACTTTCAATGCATTGCTTTAAATCTCTACTTACAATAAAGAGTTTTCCGTCGAGGGTGTTATCATCAAGAGTTGCTAATTTCACAGTAAAGTTCCTATTAAAAGATTTTAAGATTTCCTTGTCTTCTAATTATTGCTAACATGACTCTGTCTTAACTGTCTATTCATAAGGAGAAATACAATGGCAAAGAAACGCGTTAAAGTCGCCGTAACAGGTGCAGCAGGACAAATCGGTTATGCTCTTCTTCCAAGAATTGCCTCTGGGCAAATGTTTGGACAAGACGTCGAAGTTGAATTGCAACTCCTTGAACTTCCTGCGGCCCTTGGCGCTCTTCAAGGTGTGGCCATGGAACTCGAAGACTGCGCTTTTCCTCTTTTAAAAAATGTTGTGTGCACTTCTGATTTAAAAGAAGTTTTTTCAGGTGTTAATTATGCCATTCTCGTAGGTGCTATTCCGCGAAAAGATGGAATGGAGCGCGGTGATTTACTTAAAGTTAATGGCGGAATTTTTGCCCCTCAAGGAAAGGCCATCAATGATCATGGCGCTAGTGATGCACGCGTCTTTGTGGTGGGAAATCCTTGTAATACAAATTGCTTGATCGCCATGCATGCGGCAAAAGATATGCCAAAAGATCGTTTTTTTGCCATGACAACACTTGATGAAAATCGCGCCAAAGCACAGTTGGCCGTTAAAGCAGGTGTCTCTATTGAAGAAGTGAAAAAAATGACTATCTGGGGAAATCACTCGGCCACTCAATATCCCGATTTTTATAATGCTACCATTAATGGAAAGAGAGCAACGGACGTTATTTCAGATCACGCTTGGCTCAAAGGTGATTTTCTTTCCACAGTACAAAAACGTGGGGCCGCCATCATTAAAGCACGCGGACTTTCTTCTGCTGCTTCTGCCGCCAACGCCATTGTTGATGGAATTTATAATCTCTCCCACGATACGCCTAGCGGAGACTGGTATTCAGTGGCCAAATGCTCAACGGGAGAATATGGGGTTGATGAAGGACTTATCTTTTCTTTTCCCTGCACCACCAAAGGTGAAAAAGTTGAAGTGGTTAAAGGCGTAGAGCTTGATAGCTTTGGACAAGAAAAATTCAAAGTGACGCTGGATGAACTTAAATCTGAAAAAGAGGCCGTTAAAGAATTAAAACTTATTTAATAGTTATTCAGCAATTATTCAGCTGGTGGTGTTTTTTCATCACCAGTTAAGTAATAGCGAGCATATTTTTTGTCTTCCACCATGATGTGGGAAATAAGCCACATTTTAAAAAAATCAAAAACAGAAGAGGGAATTCTTCCCGTGACTCCTTTAGAAAACTCATCGCGGTAAGCATGTATTTTTTTTAAGAGGTTTGTGTGGAGTTTTTTGTGATTTTCAGCATCAGGATAGTCAATTTCTTTGAAAAAATCTTCTTCTTCTTTAAAATGATCTTCCGTGTAACTGACAAGTGAGTTGAAAGCAATGGTCATCTCTTCTTTACTTTTGAGCATTTTATTGAGGCGATGCAGGTTGGACATACGAGTAATGAGCTCGAGGTGTTCCTTATCCATACTCTTAACACCAATGTCGAGATCCTTTGTCCATTTAAGTTCTTCTTGAATTAATGTCATTTAGAGTGCTCCTGCTGGAAAAGAGAAGTTGTCATCTGTTGAGTTTGTTCCCGTACTAAGCCGAGTTCCACTGGGAAGGCAATCGCTATCATCGCCATTACTAACATCCCAGCTTCCGTAATCATCGTAGCAACCCACGCCAGAATTCTCGTCACCGCTAGCATTCATATTAGCGCCTGTTGTTTGGATCATTTCAGATGATACGGCGGTGAAGTTTTTATTCCATTCACGAATTTGAAGGCGAATGCGTCCTTTCGTCTCAAGTGCTTCATTGAGGCATTTAAAAGTATAAAAAGGTTGAACATAACCTTTAAGAGGATCACTGACAGTTTGATCGCGCAAATATCCTGCAAGAGCAGAAGAATCACTTGTCTCGTAGTATTTAGGATAATTAACAAGAGCATCATCGTCATAAAAGACAGTGTTCAGGGCAAAAAGGTGAGTGTAGTTGGCAATATAGCGATTAGTCATAAAAGTTGTGCCACTGAGATGAGTTTTTGAAACAGGAGCGGGGAGTGTTTTTGTCAAGGTAAGGCCACTTGAAGCGGGATAGAGTTCTTCTTGAATGTTGCCATTAGTATCCACAACGCCTGAATCTTTTCCGGCACCTGTGATACATTCATTTTTATTTCCTCCGCAATCATGCAAGCTAGGAATAGAGGCCGTATAAGCATCGGGAATTCCATCTGAGTCGGTATCAGTGCAAGTGGGAGTAATATAAATATAGCTTCCATCATTGCAGTTTGGTCCATCGCTATCGGTGTAATCAGCGCCGTAGGGATATTTACAGAGCTCTTCATTGGTGGAGGCCGTAATATAAGTTCCTGCTGCTGGAGCTCCCGTTATTCCCGTTAAATCAGCGGGACAAGAAGCAGAGGTATCTACGATAATGGTTTTACTAATAGCATTGTTATTGTCACCGTCTAGCAAGTCGTTAGTTGTGCGAAAATATTGGTATTGGTAAAAATGAAATCCTTGATAAGAGACATAATCACAGAGACCTTCAGGAACGACAAACTTAACAGTTGCACCATTTAAGTAGAGAAGAAGTTCTTCGGCCTCCATCCAGCAGAGAATATCAGAAGAGCTCAAGTTTGTGCTGGCCCCTAAATCACTATCTCCGTCGCGCAAATTAGTGGGAGAAATTTCACAACTGAGATTAGATGCATTGAAGTTACTTCGGTGCATGTAATATCCAAGAGCGCTATTTTCATGGGCCAAATAAATACTGCTGGCCGTTTGATCTTCTGTGATGACTTCAGTGGGAGGAGCATCTTCTTTTTTATCCCACCGGGTAAGGCTATCTGGACGGCATCCTGTGAGAGAGATGAGGATTATAGTGAATAAAATCAATCTTGTATTGTTCATAAAGAGTATTCTCCTTGCGCATTTGGTCTGATTTTATCACTGTTTTTTTTTTGGCAAAAAACTAGCGCTAAAGACCACTTTTTTCCTCATCTTGAGGGGCCGTGCTCTTAAGGAGAAGATTTATCTATCTATTTATCTTTTATATTTTAAAGTGAGGGAGTAATCCATGCAGACTCAAGACATTAAAAAAATATCGCTGGTGATGAACTTCACCCTTTTTTTCCTTTTTATTCTCTCTGTTTCTTCTATTTTTATAGCAAAAAGTCTTTTTTATGGTGAATCAAGACCTAGTTGGGCCAATGATTTAGCGGATAAGCTCAAGAGTCGTAAAGTTGATGGTTTTGTTCTTAAGAGTGGAGAGTTGAAGGAAAAACTTAACCAACCTGAAATGGCCATTATTAAAAAAGAGTTAAACTATCTAACGAATTCTTCTTCTAAAGAGGTATTAAAGAAAAATTTTCAAACAAGTCATCGTGAGATTGTAGACTCTCTTAAAGAGCTTCGCCATGATTCGCTGAAAAGTAAGATTGCTGATTTCCAAAAGATGCTGAAAAATCTTTCCTTTGAAGAAATGGATCTTTTAGAGAAAGGAAAAATTCATCAGCAATTATCTATTATGCGTATGAGTATTAATCAACTTAAAGATGACAAAGTGAAAGAAGCTCTTTTTTCTCAGCTGGGCACAACGGCAAAGCATTTAAACGAAATGAATTTCATTCGAAATAATTTTCGCTTGCAAGAAGTTTATCGGCAGTCAATATTAAATAAATTAAAACCTTACATGAGTCAGGCAACACCTTTTACATCAGAGAAAAGAATTATTTATAACTCTCTTGTCATATTGATGGCGTTGATGGCCCTTGGATCAATTATTCTTTTTAACTTGAAAAATAAAATGCCTCTTCATTTAGAAGTTCCTAAAGAAAAAAATGTCGCCGTCTCTGTTAAAGAAAAGAGTCCGGGAATGATGGAGTCTGTGATTCCTTATCCTCAGGCCATTGTTGATGAGAATGAAAAAATTGTTTGGTACAATGATTCATTTGCCAAAGTTTTTAATCTTATTGAAGAAGAGAATTCTGTTCAAGGTCATTATGAGTGGAGTTTTATCAAGCGATTTACTGACTTAGAGGAGAAAAAAAATCCTTTTTATCAATTAACCACAGATGAAGAATATTTAGAAATTCCTTTGACGGTGACATTGAAGAGTAAGGAACAAGAAAAATATCAAATGACGGTGAAAAAGAAATGTTTTGAAGATGATTTTGGTAAAATTCATTCGAAATATTTTATTTTCTTTTACCCTAAAGGTCTTGAGAATAATAAAGAACAATCTCTTGCAAATTCTATGATGGATCCTTCCTTTTATCTTTTTTACTATCCTTATGAGAATAACTCGGCGATGGATTTAAGTGATGTGGTGGAGAAAATTATTTTTAACTTTAATTTGCGCATTCAGCAGAGTGAAATTGTGATTCAAAATGATATTTCTCAAAACTTCATGATTCAACGAAATGCTCAAGACTTGGTGGAAATGCTCATCTACTTTTTCCACTACATTATTCTGTCTATGGAAAAAGAGAGCGACTCAGAGGCCGTGAAAAAAATAACATTACTAAAAAGAGTTAAAAGTTCGCGCTACTATTTTCAAATTTCTTGTAAAGTTAAAGAGAGTCATTACATTTTAGATTTAGTTGAGCGCTTTAAAATGAAGTCAGAGAGTCTTGGCATTGGGCTTCACCTTACTATCTTTAAAAACCAGCAAGCTCATCACCATGAAGACGTCATGATTGATTTTGACTTAACAGATGTCTACTTGAAGAGAGTTGTCACGAATCCTTCCTACACGGCCACTCTCTAGATAATATTAGATGCAGAATCACAATATACTATCGTTAAGAGCTTTCATTTTTTCGGCAGATGACTTCATGGACTCATGATAAATTCGACCACTGAAGTTGCGATTTGCTTCATTAAAGAGTTGAAGGTTCATTAGATTGTCATTGCCTATCTTGTTTTGGATTTTTTTAAATATTTTTCTATATTTTTTTCTTGTCTTTCTAATTCTTTCAGAGCCTGTTACGAGCCTTAGCTTTCCTTTTACATCATTTTTTGAAGGATATCTTAAGAAAGCATAGCGTAGACTTTGATTGCTTTTACTCCCTGGGTAAAAAGTAATAGCTTCTGGCCTCTCTTGAACATAATAACATAAAATAAGCATCTGCCATTGAGCCTCAAAGAGTCCTTTAAGTGCAATCATTCTATAGAGAGGTTCATCGCAGGGTTTGAGCGAAGACAAATTTTGATAAATATCTAAGAAGTAAATTTTTTCTCTTTTTATTAACTTTTCAATAGTATTGCCTCTGTAAGAGCATAGAACCTCTGGATTTTTCAAAGCTTCGAGCTCTGACTTATATTCATTTAAAATATTTAAAATGATGGACTTTTGAGAGGGGTCTAAAAGACATGTAATTTCTTTTTTATTTCTAGTTGAACTTTTTGATATTGATGATGAATCAATGGTATTTTGTAGGCCAGAATTTTGTGAAGTACCCTTTTTTTTACCGGAGAAATCTTCTGTATTTTCTCGGGTAGATTGATTTTGTTTTATTTCTATTGGTAAACTTTTGTCACAGCTCTCTCGCAATATCCCTTCTAATACAATTTTTCCATCATTATAGACTCTTTTCTCTATTAATTTTCCCTTTGGATCAAAAATCATTTCGTTGCCATGTTTTATATATTCACTATCTCTTTTTATTTGGCACCATTTAAGCGTATTGCCTGTAATAGATGACTTCATTTTAAGTTCATATTCATTATCACAGCAAAGTAACTCTTGTTCTTGTGAATAGAGTGCTCGACTATTGAGTAATAATAAAAATAAAATAATATTTAAATTGTATTTCAAAAAAATCTCCATGAGTATTTAAGAGAGGTCTCTAACAGATGTCTATTTGAAGAGAGTTGTCACGAATCCTTCCTACACGGCCACTCTCTAAGTTTTTCAGTAACTCTTCAAAATATAATTTTACTTTGTAGCACTGTTCCGCAATATCAGGCAGGGCAGTGCTTTCAATGGATTCACCAATTTGAATATTACCGATAAAAAAAAGATGATTATTCTCAGATCCTAGATGATTTGGGGTTCCCCATTCATTCAACTTGGCGCCCATCTTAAGAGGATGATCTTGAATGATTTTTTTCAGAAGAAGGTTTTGAACGAGAGGAGAATGTATTCTGCTGAGATGATAAGTAGGGCCAAGACAATTAATCACAAGATCAAATTTACTCATTAATTCATCATTGATTTTGCGAACTCTTTTTTTCTTAAGAGTAAGAATTTTATTTTGCACTAAAAGACACATTTCCTCATGAAGAGTTTGTGGGATGCGGTGGCGCTCAACATTCCAAAAACTCCAGAGATATTTTAAAAACTGCCGCTGTTCTTTTTGATGAAGAGCGTGCCACATATGATTAATGTGGTGTCGTATCTGTTGAATAAAATCATGGAAAGAAGGCCGTCTTACTCTTTTGCGAAACACATTTATTTCATGAACTAAATCGATAAGTTTAAAAGACTCTGCTAAGTTTGTGGCCACAAACTCTGTTCCTTGTGGATCTTTTTTCTTACTTGTGGGGAAAAGAGCATGACGTGAAACTGCTTCTATCTTCGCCTCGGGATAGAGAGAGTGCACATAAGAGGCCATATCACTCATGGTGAGCCCTGTTCCAAGTAAAAGAATAGATTTTATTTTTTCAGAGGAAAACTCATTTATCTTTTTTAATTCTTTCCAAGGCCTTTCAATGTAACAAGAGGAGTGGCCATCTTTAAGGTTTACTTGGATGTTTTTATGGCCCTCTAAATTGCCCAAGGCAAAAAGAGTGTAGTGAAAGTTTGAATAAATTCTCTTTTTTCCCGTAAGAGTATGTTCTTGGTAATCAATAATTTCATCTTGAACCCAATGAATTTCAATATTTTCTTGGGAGACAAGAGTTTGCTTTAAATGAAGAAGATATTTGCCGTAATGACTCCGACAAGCGTAACTCATTTCTTGATAACAATAACCATTCTCCTGACTCCAACGAATAAAATGATGGGGATCATCGCGAAAAGGCGACATACTTTTTGCAGGAACATTGAGTAGATGAGAAGAGTAGGTGGTTACATAGGCCGGACCGGTATAGTGAAAAGATTCTTCTTTTTCAAAGAGGTAGAGTTTAAGTTTTATTTTTGAATTTTGCTGCCTCCAAATATCCCTTAGGTAACAGGCCATTGTGATACCAGAGACACCCATACCCACAATTCCAATTTGAATCATTTTTTTCCCCTCTCAATCTAATATTAAAGATAGTGTCGAAAAAAAATGAAATTGTCTTTAAAAAAGATTCTTAGAGGTGCGTATTTTTTTGCATTATTTTAAGAGAAATGGAGTTGTTGCCAATATGGCGAAGATAAAAAATACTAGTGAGAATCTTCTTCTCTTCCTGGGTAAGATCTCCCATTTTTCCCCATTTTTGTACTCGTTGACGAAAAACTTCAGCAAATGAAATGGCCGCTGCCACAGAAATATTAAAACTCTGAGTCATTCCTACCGAAGGAATAAGAATATTCTCATCGCTCATCTTTAAAATCTCTGGGGAGACGCCATCTTTTTCGTTACCAAAGACAAGGGCACAGGGACCTGACGTGAAATCCACATCATAAAGAGATTTTGCTCCCTCCTGAAGGGCCGTTGTATAAATTTTATATCCGCGCTCTTTGAGGGAAGTAATACATTCTTCTCCACTATACCACTTAGTAAGAGAAATCCATTTTTCGCTTCCCTTAGAAACATTGCGCACTCTTTTAATTCTTTTTGATTGAATAGCATGCATGGATTGAACGCCAAAATTTTCAAGGCTTCTCATAACAGCAGAGATATTGCCCACATCATAAAGTGTATCTGTAACGGCCGTAACAGAGAATGTTCTCTCTTGAACTAATTGTGCAATTTTGAGCTTCCTTTCTTCTGTCAGCAGCTCTCCGAGGTGATGTAAGACATCTTCACAAGGAAAAAGGCCGCCCTCAATATCAATGGAGTTATTGTAGGGAAAAAGTGGGTTTGTCGTTTTTATTGTCATGATCACTTAGTAAGTGGCCAAGGAAAAAAAGACAAGGAAATTCATTAATGCACAGAGGGGTTTTTCTCAGAGACATAAAGTTTAAATAACTTATCTTTATTGCGTCTAATAACGCATTCACCTAGATTTCTTTTCTCAATAATATATTGGTAAAAGTCGGGATGAGTGTCGGAGACTTCAAGAACTGATTTTCCTTCATGCTCGCCAAAGTCAATATAAACATGGTTTTCTTCAATAATGCCCGTGACGGGGCTAATTTCATTTTCATTAAACATCGATTCCATCCCTCCTTGGAGTTATCTTCTATCTTCTATTGTTCAATAAAATTTTAAAAAATGAAATTTATTTATGAGAGGTTACTCATATTTCTTATAATAAAGTTGCCAAAGATTTTTAGTTCACTACTAAAAGTTTGATTAAAGGAGTCTTTTAATACTTGAAATATTTTTTGATTTTTTTCAGGTGGACGAAACGGACGAGGAGAGATCATTGCCGCGTAGATATCACAAGTGTTGATGAAAAACAGTTCGGCCCCATAGACGCAGTAGTTGAGGTAAGTGTTATCATAGAGACTTGACGTAATATGGTGACTTTCAATCATTTTAAGCGTGTTTTGTGAGAGAACAAGCTTGCCGCGAATAAGATCAAGAGAATATTTTTGATGGCGATTCATCTGCTCTTTTTCTTCTTTCGTGAGAGGGTATTTGCTAAAGAGAAGAGGAGGAATAAAAGCATTGCCGATATCTTTGATGAAGGAAGTGAAAAAAAGCTCTTCTTTTTGATTGGGCGTAAAGAAATTGGCCTCAATAGAGAAAGCAATAAAGAATAAACTACTGAGAAACCCTTGCTTAATTTCATAGGGAAAAGGATATTTTTGTGTAGAACGAATAAGCTCAAAAGTATATTTCGGTCTTAGAAGTAAACACTCATAAATCATCCCCACTGATTGAAGAATGATTTGGAGCAAAGGATGATAAAAAGGATTCATCATATAGAATTGGTAGGCCAAAAGGAGGTAATAACTGGTCAGTTGGAGGTTTTTGTCGATATTACCCATTGAAAGACCACGGGCATTAAGCCGAAGCTTTTCAATAATTTGATTGAGAATAAAATCATAATCTTTTTCAAAGACCATAAAGCGTTCATAGTTTCCAAATTTTTGGAGAAAATCACTTCCCTCTTTTTCAAGAAATTCATTGTTTTTTTTAATAAGCTCAATGTTTGAAGGCGAGATGGCAAAAATAGAAACTCTTTGATTGCGAAAAAAAGCAAAATGTTGAAGAAAAGGAATTTCCCTTGTTTTCTGAGAAGAGATTAATTCTTGAATATCAAAATTGTGTAAACTCATTATTTTCGATTATGACAAAAAACAGAGAAATATCTATGGATGCGCACCTTGCCTATTGACTCTTCGGCCCGACATCGTTAAATCACTATAAGTCGATATTGTAAGAGGATTTG
>NODE-514-length-13797-cov-4.46449_pt1 | contig 13797 bp, 12 predicted proteins | sample MGYA00139097_ERZ477577 | MGnify/ENA metagenome assembly ERZ477577 | reverse complement strand
AGTTTCTGGTGACATCGATTACTTAAAAGAAACAGTTGCGGAAGCATTTGTTGAGGCAGATGGTAAGAAATCATCGGTTGAAATTAAAACGAAAGGACTTAGTTCGAAAGTGGAGATCACAACGAACTACTTGCTAGCGAATGAGAACGCAACGGAGCAAGTGAAGAATGAATTGGAAGAGGTGTTGAAGTCAACAAAAGCTAAGTTTGGTGCATTCAGTATTCCGGAACACAGAAGTGTATCGCCAACAGTTTCGAAAGAACTTATTTCATCTTCGATGATAGCAATTATCCTTTCATTGATTATCATCTTTACATATATCTTAATGCGATTCGGAAGATGGCAGTATTCAACTGGAGCAATTATCGCCATGATGCATGACGTTACAATTGTACTAGGAATATTTGCTGCTTTTCACGGTATCATGCCATTTAATATGGACATCGACCAAGCATTTGTTGCAGCAATCCTTACCGTTATTGGTTACTCAATTAACGATACTGTTGTTGTCTTTGACCGTATACGTGAAAACTTAAACCTTCACCGTACTGCAGATGAGAAAGATCAGATCAACAAATCATTGAACTCTACTTTATCGAGAACAATCAATACGTCGATGACAACATTCATCGTGTTATTGATCATTTTCTTATTCGGTGGAGCTGCGATTAAAGGATTTATCTTCGCGTTGATGATAGGTGTAATTGTCGGTACATACTCTTCATTGTGTATTGCAACACCAGTATTAATTGACTTCTCTAAGAAAACGAAAAAAGGTGGTTTGAAAGATCCAGCTCCTGCTCCAGCAGTAGAGGCTTAATTTAGAACCAACAAAATAGTTAGCCGCTTATCTCTACAGATAAGTGGCTTTTTTTTTGCCAACCCTATTTAAATTGTAGCCGTTATTATATGAAAGAGCAATTATGATAGTGTTTGTAGGAATAGCGGTGGTGATCATAGTTGGAAATCTAATAATGGATTTCCTTTCTAGTCCATGATATTAACGATCTCGTGAGATTCATTTTTACGCAAGAAGAGTTTTAAAATTGTTCTTGCATCTCTGTCGTCGGAAGTCAAATCTAAAAATTTATCCCACTTTTTGATGGGGGTCTTTCTAAAATGGAAAGGAGCGTACCCCATACCAACGAGAGAACCGTTTTTTATGAGGATTAGACTTTTCTCAGACCGATCTCTTCCTTTGTCGATGATGTAGAAAGTCGCAGCGTTCATGTTTAGCTCATCAATTAAGGTTTGACATCTTCTATTGTAGGAACTCGATAACTCCTCTTTTACGCAAGCGCCCAAGCAATTCTTCACGGTATATTGAAAGCAAGCGGAACTAGTCTTGTATAAATCACAAAGCTTGGTGCAGAGATCATACTCCTCAACCATTCGTTCTAAATAGGCCGTTCCTTCCTTCTTCGTGTTAAAGCTGGTTAAGGGTTGTTCAGAAAGTTTAGATGTTTGTCCAACAAAGAGTCGGAGGTAACCATTTTCATCCGTATAACTGAATAGTCCATAAGGGAAAGAGTTACGTCTCAAAGAACGATTGTATAAAGGCTTATGCTGTTTGATTAATTGCGATTCATTCAGCAGTGCAATCAATTCAGATCCGGTAAGCTCAAATTCAACTCGGGCAATTTCTTTTGCCATTTGAATTCCCTTTTTCGTTGTAGAGTTTCTAAGGTGTTGATCTATCCTTTTTTTTATGTGCTTGCTCTTGCCGATATAAATCAATTGATTGGCATCATTGTAAAATCGATATACGCCTGTCTTATTCGGTATTTCCTCTAATTCTTCGATGTTTAGATTGGGATGCAGTTGTTTGGGATTGAGTTCTTTTTTGATGAATGTACTCAAACCACTTTCATCCTTCTCCATTAAAAGGGTGAAGAGATTTGCCGTAGCTAGTGCATCTCCGCCTGCTCGGTGTCTACCAATTAAATCGATACCTAGTGCACGAGTTAACTTCCCAAGACTGTAGGAGTCATGCCCGGGAATTACATAACGAGAAGCGCGAACAGTGCATAAATGAGGCCGTCGATAATCAAACCCGAGAGTTCTAAACTCTGAGCGAATTACGCCATAGTCGAACGCTACATTATGCGCCACAAAAACACAATCTTCTGTAAATTCGACAATTTTCTTTGCTATCTCATAGAACCGCGGAGCATCTGCCACCATCCGATCATTGATTCCAGTTAACTGCACAATGAAAGGAGGAATGGGGATCTCAGGATTAACCAGAGATTCAAATTCATCAATTACCTTTTCACCATCGTGCTTGTAGATGGCTATTTCAGTAATCTTAGAGTTTTTTGGACTCCCACCAGTTGTTTCTATGTCTATGATGGCATAATGCACGATGCAAAGATAGAAAATGCAACAGGCATTTGAGCTGATGGGATTAAATAGTTATACTCACTTGATAATTGAGAAGAAAAGGCACCATTTCACCTCTCTTTTCATAGTCTCTAAATTGTTTACTTGCAGGTTGCCATTTTTCGGGTAAGCGCTTAATTAGGTTGGTGAGTTTTTCAAGTTGTTTTGTTGTCAGTGACTCACTTTCTATTTTAAGTTGTGTCATATGTCCACCCCAAGTAACGATGAAGTTAACCTTTGTGTCATTGTTCGTTTTGATACCGCTTGTGGCCAGTGTTCGTTTGATTTCTTCTATCCCTTCTAAATAGGTTTTGTTTATTGACGGATGGTAAACAGGTAATTTTTCTGGTTTCGTCGTTAGCTTTGGCTCCCAATATTCTTTATGGTTGTGCTCTATTTTGTTTGGACCGCTTCGGTAAGTATTGAAATATTCTGGAGATGGAGCGTCTTTGTGACAAACCGCCCATGAAATCTCTGGTCGGATTGCTTTTGTTTCGTTGTTTTGCCGAATTCCTAAAAAGCCCGCATAGAGCTCCATGTCTTTGTCGATAAAAGTAGTTGGCGTTTGGAAGATTCGCCAAGTTATATTTACCCTAGAGAAGGCTTCCGGAAGAGAACTCGAGTTCAATGGACACAACTGATAATCATAATCTTTAAGGTATTTGTTTGCATAATACTTCTCTGTAGGTTGGTAGTCCTCATCATCCATACCTTCTTCGTATTCTGGCCAATCTACACCCTTGAAGTAAGGAAAGAATTTGATGACCCATCCGGAAATGTTGTATTTGCCATACACCGTAACTTCTTTGTAAATTCTCTGCCAAAACTCTTTGTTCTCTTTGCCTTTTGAAGCTTGTAAGAATTCATTTAAAACAGGTTTTAATGCGTCTACCCATTCTGTCATTCCGTAAGACTTAAACTTGTCAACGTTGTCATAGATCGCCTGCCAGTCTTTAACCTCTCCTAGAAGCGTGATAGATGGAATTCCGCAGCCTGAACCACCCATAAAATGAAAATTCTCCTTGACTGCATTGAGCATGGTCGCTCGGTACGCCGTTGTTGTGATGGCTGTCGATGTCGAGAAATCGGGTACTAAAAGTGCTGACATATCAGCATAGATGAGTGAGTCTGCTGACAGCGTGAATTGTTCTATAAGGTCAGCCCAGTCTTCACCTTTTCCTTTCACAAGATCATCGTTTCGAACGTAGATTTTTTTGGGTAAATCATTTTTGAATACTTGCTTTTTTAATGCATCGAAATTTTGGTTGAGATGAATCGCGAAACCTTGACAGATCAAAAGCCAAATAGCATCAGGTGATAGCTCTAAAGGTCTATGCTCTGCATATGAACGGTGCAATGCATTCACAAAGCCATGCGTATAGGTAGGAACCAATTCTTGATCCTTCATCGACTCAGGGTAAGCATAGATTTCTTTGTCCAATGCAGCCTCTAAAACCAATTTGTACGTAGTGTCACCTAATAGAGAAGTCGCTAATTCTACATCATCAACTGTGAAGCTTCCTTTGGACTTTGACTTTGTCTGCTTCTTCTTCTTAATACTAGCTTTAGCTTTAACGACTTTATTGGGTTGAGGGTCTTTTTGCGCAGTGCAAGAAAATGAAACAACGATTGGAAGGAGTAATAATACAATTGTCTTCATAGCATGGATTTTATATGTTTTTAATGGTGAAACATCAAAAAGTAACACCGTCGGCAGTTTCCCCTTGCCTTTTATCAGCTTTTCATTGGATTTCCTCAGTTAGACCCTGAAACAATCAGTAAAACGATTATCTTTAAGGAAAATAGGGGCTATGGACAAAAAGACTCAATTTAAATTTCGAATTCTAATCGGTGCGGTAATAATCGCGGCAACGATATTTTTATCGTTTAAGTATTTATTGAAGGGACCTCCTTTCATTAAGGTATTAGCGCTTGGGTTAGTAATTGCAGTTTCGTACTTAGTCGTTGATTATTTAATTAAAAAATCCAAAAAACAAGAAAATGAATGATTTCAAACAACAAATGCCACAAATGAACATTGACCCGAAAAAGGTTGGTAAGTACGTTGCAATTGGTGTATTAGCTCTAGTAGCTTTAATACTCTTCTTTATGTCATGGACTGACGTAAATCCAGGAGAGCAAGGTTTTGTATACCGTCCGTATGGAGGTGGTGTAGACAAAGATCAAACGTATGATGAAGGAACAATCTTTATCGCTCCTTGGAACGAGATGATTACCTACAATACGCGTCAACAATCGAAGAATTATATTTCTGAGGTAATGGACATCAACGGTACGGAAGTAAATGTTGAAGTGGCGGTTAACTATTCTGCTAAAGCAGGGAAAACTTCAAAATTACACTTGAAGCACGGCCCTGGTTACATCTCTTTTATTGATGATAAGGCGAAAGGTGCGATTAAGGATGTAATTGGTAGGTATACGTATGAGCAAGTATACAGTTCTAAACGTGAAGCACTAGAGGGAGAAATTGAAAGTATCCTTCAAAATGATTTTTCGGGTAACTACATTACACTTCACTATGTGGAGATTGCTGATGTCAACTTACCACCAAACATTGCAACAGAGATTACCAATAAGGAAACGCAGAAGCAAAGAAACCTTACGGCAAAAGAAAAGCAAAAAGAGCAAGAGTATTTAGCGAATGCTAGAATTGAAAAATCAAGAGGTGATTCATCTTTGGTTATTTCTGCGCGATTTAAAGCGGAAGCGATTCAGTTAGAGGCGAGACAAATCTCACAGAACCCACAATACATTGAGTTGAAAAAATGGGAGAAGTGGGATGGAATTGGTTCTCCTTATGGAGACAATAACGTTTTTGGAGACAAAGCTGTCTCTATCTTGAAAGCAGGGAAATAAGCCAAACAGACTTTATAAATGAGGGGAGCCAAACGGTTCCCCTTTTTTTATTCAAAAAATCGATTGCATTTCTGCTGAAGAATCTCAATGAGGTTCATGGAGTAATAGGTATAGCGATCTTCGATGTTCAAAACTTGAATGTCTATTCCTTTTGCTTCCAGGTTGGTGTAGATCCAGTCACTGTGCTTTTTCTCCATTACAAACACTTTATCAGCCCAGTCTAATGTTTCTTGGTCGAGAGGGTTTGTTCCTGCTTGCTGACATATCTTATGATTCGTGCCAGCTGACTGGAATTTGAAGTTGTTAAATTGTTCTGAGAAGAAGTCTTCCGCCGTTTTAGATCGATCGACATTTGCAGAACATACAAATAGAATGTTATTCATGAAGCAAATTTACGGAATAAAAAAGAAGGCATCCGCGTGGATGCCTTCTTTTGGTTAATTATATGAATTGATTAATCTCTTGGATTGATTGGTTTCTTACTCTTCATAACGTTAAATCCAACACTCATTCCAAGCATTCCTCCACCTTCTCTTGAAGAATAAAATACATTTACTGGGATATTCAATGAACCCGCTCTAAATGAACGACCAGCGGCAATAACGAACATCGCATTTAATTTTGTTGCACCTGTTCTGTCTGCTTGATCCGTGAACTCGTAACCTGGGTATTTCTTTTCCAATTCCGGATTAACGAATGAACCGTTGGCGTCAAAGTTTTCTGGATGAGCATCGATGTCGTTCATCGCGTCATAAAAGTCATTTCTGTTGTAATAGTGACCTTGCTCTCCGATAAGACCATCTGTGTCAAAGAACCCATCTTTTACTTTTTTCAATCCAAAAGCTGGTCCAAAGGCAATTTCCCATCCGGCTTTACCGAAACGAAAACCATTCATCAATGCTACGGATGGTATAAATTGCCCTTGTTCCAAACCTGTTACATTCACTAACCCTTCAATTAGGGCAGAGAAGTTTTCTGTACCTACATACTGTCCTTCAAATTGGTATCCAATCATACTGGTAACGGGAGATCGCATACCTAAACCTTGTTGATTTTTATCTCTCAATGCGAATTCATTTACGCTCCCAGTCATGTAAGCTAATCCAACACGTGGACCTGAGTTGTTGATTTTTCCTACATTATTAGAGGTAATTACTTCATTCTTAAATTTCAATCGATCTTCTAATTCTTTATCAATTTCAAGACCGTGCATCTCTCTTAAAAGTACTTCCGTCATACGTTGCAATTCAACTTCTTGATTGTCGAATTCTTTCACGCCTGTTTTATAAATACTGTTATTTTTAACATCAATCATTTTGATTGTTATGATGATCTTATTACCTAGTGCATCAAAGCTACCAGATACGGCATAATCAACGTTTAGGTCAGTCCCCATACTGACAAGGCAAGACTTACTTACACAATTGTTTATGTAAGTCGAATCTTTTGCGTACACATCTGCCATGTCAAATTCATCATAGACGCTGTATTGCTTTAATTTCACAAGCTCTAAACGGATTAGTTTTGAGGCGATAGTTGGCGTAACGTAAAGTCCGTTAACGGCTGGGTTGGTTACTGCTACACTTGGTTTTTCTTGGGCAACACTTGTGAATGCACACCCTAAGATTACTGCTAAGTTTAAAATTACTTTTTTCATGATTTTCGTTTTTATTGGTTAAAATTTTTGTTTTTAATTAAAGAGTTAATACGGCGAACAACGTTACAAACATGCCTAGTCCGATTGCTGTTCCACCAGCTGTTTTCTTTGCTTTCTTTTTACGGATTCCTCTTTTTACAGCTTGAATTTCTTTCTTACTTGCTTTTGGATTTGTCTCCTGGAAATCTTCTATTTGTCTTCTTTCCTGATAGGTTGGAACAAATACACCAATTGTATTTATTGGAATTGAAAATATGTTGAGAGCAAACCCAGATAAAATGGACAATCCCATACCAAGGTTAGCGTTGTATTCATATTCTGCATTCCTTTCTATCCGATAAATGTCATTGCCTTCACTAACCGTAGTTCTATTTGTTTCATTAGGAAGCGGATCTTTTGCGGGTATTGTTTTTACCGTGTCAATCACTTCGCCGGTTTTTCGATCGATAATCTCTACAACAACGGAAGTTGTATCAATTGCCATTCCTTTCGCTTTTGGAGCGACTTCCTTTTCGGGTTCAGATACCTTTTCTGCTTCTTTTTTTTGAGTCTCAGTTGTTCCCCAAGGATTTTCTTTCTTTTTAACTTCCCAAGGATTCTCTTGACCAAAAGAGAATGAACTCAACGCGATAATTGCGCTTAAAAGAAATGCTCTTTTGATGCTGATTTGTGTTGTGAAATTTTTCATATCATTTGGTTTTCGTTAGACCAAATGTATGGGTGTTTGATGGGGTGTGAGTACTGAATATCGCTACGAGGAAACCGTTAGTTGTGAAATACGCAAAAAAAAGAAGCACTTTCCAAATGAATTGAAAAGTGCTTGCGGAAGTCGTAAAAATGTAGGGTATACGTCTACATTTCTAAATCCAATTGAATCTTTTTTCTGTAAGAATCCACCATGTTTTTTAATTGAAAGAAGAATTTGTTGCGCTCTTTCTCATTAATTACACTAATTAAGTTGGAGTTATTTAACTGTCGCTCTATAACACCTTCCGTATCCTCCAAGTATTCTTTATCTGATGTGTGCAGCGTACTCATAAAGTTGTGCGCAATGGCTAGACCTTTATATTCTTTTGTTTTATAGTAAATCGTTGAGTTTGCATTCGAGACTTCATTGAGGTAGACTTCGAATTCATTTCCTTGTGCAGGAGGTTCAGTAGTAGAAACGAATTTTTTACCCACATCCATTTGTGCTTTTAAGTGGTCCAGGAATCGATCCATTACTTCAAAAAGGTACAGCGCAAATTTGGGGTCTTTGAACTGATGTGAATTGTAGGCCGTATATATTTCTCGGGTCAAACCACGCATTAATTCTAAATCATAAATTTCCTTGGATGGAATCGTGTTGTATATCTTCAGTGCTTCCAATCCAATGGAGAAGGACTCTGGATTTATTTTTTCGTATTCAAATTGAATGTCTTTGAATTCATCTATCTGCAAATAGGTCTTTGCCCAGAAAAACAACTTAAAGCGAACCAAATGAGGATAATTCAGCAATTGTAGAAAGGGAATGTTATTGATTGTTATTACCAACTCTGGATCTGTTTGCGATTTTACTTGAAGTAAGGAATCGCGCACATCTGCTAAATATGAATCCATTGAGAAGTCATAACCATCTAAGGGTTGAAAGTCGAAAACGACCTTGTTTTTATTCATGTTAAAAAGGGCGTCCATGGAAATTTCAAACTTCTTACAAAGTTTTTCAATTTCAAAAATTGTTAGGAGTGTCTCCCCTCGGTATCTTCTGTATACCGCATCTTGACTGATACTTAATACGTCGCCAATAATGTTTCCTAAAGAATCTTGACCTTTAATTTTACGCTTGATTTCATCAAAGATGGCTTGCTGATAATCGACCTTCATAAATAGTGTGTATGGTGTTAGCTTTTGATGGTACTAATTTAGGAAATTACCCTTAGTTAATTACCCTGCGCTCAATTCTTTGTAAACTGAAATAGATAATTCCACCAATGGCGTACATTAATACATCAATCCAATCAGAGGTATACCATCCAGGTCTCCCATAAAACCGTGGTAAATACCATTCAAAATAGAAGGAGACTACAATGACTTGAATAAGGATGTAACTCAGAGGTATTTGTAAAGTGTCGTCTTTCTTTATTTTTCGAATGAAGAATAGCGCAAAAAGACACATCGCAGGCACGAAGTAGATGTCTGTCAAATAGTTTTTGACGAAATCATTATCAACAAATGGGCGAATCCATCTTGTGATAAAGTACAGGGCCATTATGAGGGTGAATACTATTTCTAATCGTCTTTTAACCATTAGGTGTTGCTGAGAGCCATGCGAAAAAGCCTGCTACAGAGAAAAAGATAAAGCCGATAGAATATAAAATGTAATAGACAGCTCTGATGAGAAAGAAACGAGAGTTCTTCCATTTCTCAATAAATATGTCAAGTTTTGTTGGAGGCGTATTCTGGCGAATTTCTTCACGAACCTTTTCTCTTTCTTCTTCAATTAGAATCGGAGAAATCAATTCGCTGCATGTTGCGCAATAATCGAGATCCTTGTTCCAGGTCCCACATTTGGAGCATTTAATTTCAGCCATAAATTTGAACGCTAAAGTTAATACTAATGCTTCAATATTAATACAAAACAGCCCCCAAAATTTTGAGAGCTGCTTTACTGTAAGAAACACTAAACTATACTTATGAAAACTAAAAATTAATCGTCGTGTCTGTACTTACCGCTTGGTCTTAAGTATCCTTCTTCCTCATACATCGGTTCAATCAGTATTCCTTCGTCGTTGTAACTTCCTAAGGTTATGATGTGGTCTTTAAACCTCACAGATCCTCCTTCTGGAATCTCGACAATAATCGTTACATGCTGATCACGAATTTTATCTCCTTTCGGATATTTATAATGTGTTGCTACGTATATACTATCACCATTAAGCGATACATTGTGTTTTACGTTTTCGCAACGCGTTTTACTTTTCTTTCTGTTCTCTGCCCGCGCGCTGATTTCACGATTGATGTGGAACAAGCTGTCATCTGATTTAACATACTCGAAGTAGATTCCGTATTGGGTAATGTCGTTCTCGTTCACTTCCAGCCATCTTAACCCATCGACTTCTGAATATTCGTAATCACCTTCGGTTTTTTGGAATGTTGGAAGAATAGAAATTTCTTTAGTAGAAACATCTCCTAATGCCTCTTTGATTTTATTTCCATGTGTAAAATCCTTCCCGGCATTCATTCCCACTACTGAGCAAAGGATAAGTCCCGTTACAGCAGTTAGAAATAACCCGAGTAAACTCAATTTTGTAAAGATGTTTTTCAGTTTGAAGATCAACATCGATCCAAGAAGAAGTACAAAAAGAATAGAGCTAAAACCAAGTAGCATTCCACCAATCCACATCATCGAATAGTCGCCTGATGAACTTAGAATCAGCTCTCCAAATTCAGGAAAGGAAAGAAAGCCTGCATCTCCTTGAACAGGAATAAACTCAAATCCGCCAATGATGAAGATCAAGAAAGGGATAAGCATTAACAACCCAATTCCTACAAGTCCAATTCCTAGAATAGAGGCTAAAACCCGCGCTCCTCTGGAAACACTTCTCTTGTAGCTGTCGTCTTTATCGATGTTTTTGGCGAATCGCTTCGATTCTTTTGTGATATTGTCAGCTGCATTTTCAACTTCCTCTCGGACGGTTTCAACCGTAATTGGTCTGCCTTTCATGCGTAATTTGTCGATTGTACTCTTAGCTTTTGGTACGATAATCCATAGGATGATGTACAATGGAAAACCGAATCCTCCGAATAAGAACATGACTACAAAAATCGCACGTACAATTACCACATCGATGTTAAAGAAGTTGGCAATACCTGCAGCAACACCCGCTATCGTGGCGTTATCTGTATCTCTAAAAAGCCTTCTATCACTTTTTTGATTTTCTTCTGAATAGACTTTCTTTTCGTCACTGTTTTCGTTTTCTTCTTCATCTACATAGTCTTTTGGGTCACCGAGATTCGCTAAAATCTGTTCAATATCAGCCAATTCGATAACGGTTTTACTTTCGCTTAATTTCTCGGAGCAGATTTCTGCAATCCTCAATTCAACGTCTTCAAGAATTTCTCTGCTGCCAGTTTCATTCTTAAGTGTTTGCGTAAGACGATCCAAGTAGTCTTGAAGCAACTCATAAGCATCTTCCTCTATCATGAAGTTGATGCCTCTAATGTTTACGGATACTGTCTTTTTCATTTTGATTTTGTTTGAGTGATTTTGGTAACTGCTGTGTTTAATTCTGACCAAGTGCCAGTAAGTTCCTCCAGGAATGTGCTTCCCATTTTAGTTAATGCATAGTACTTTCTTGGTGGACCTGATTTCGATTCTTCCCAACGATAGGAGAGAAGCTCGGCATTCTTTAATCTGGTTAGTAGTGGATACAATGTGCCTTCTACTACAATCAGCTTCGCATCTTTCAATGCATCAATGATCTCTGAAGGGTACGCTTCCTTTTTATCCAGAATGGAAAGAATACAGAACTCGAGAATTCCTTTTCGCATTTGAGCTTTGGTATTTTCTAATTTCATATTCAACTGTTTTACATTACAAAGATATATGTTTTAAATTGTATTATGCAATACATAGTACTATAATTATTTTATTAAGTATACACCAAGTCTTCCATAAGCCCCGCTGTTGCTGATAAATATTGAAATGTTAAAAAATGAAAATTATTTTGTTTGTTGGTGGAAATTGCGCTTTGCGATCTTCCAAGCGGCCGTTTTTCCTTCTGAATTAAGCTCAATTATTTCTTCAATTTCATCTTTGAGCTCAGGGTAACGATGTACGAATTTGATCAATACATAGATGCTATATACGTGTAAAGCAACTTTGTTCTTGGGGTCTTGAATAAAACCAATCAATAAATCAATTAACTCAGATTCTCGGTAATCGGTAAGTTCTTGTTGACTTAAAATATTGGTAAGGTTCCGAAGTACGCTTTGGTTATCGGTTTTGAAGATGGTATCGATGAAGCGATTATGAAAGGGTTCCAAATCCGTTTTCTGCTTTTGCAAATGGGTAAGGGCATAGGAAGCGTATTCCTTTATCGGATATTCCTCTAAGTTTTCTACTAGCTTAACGAGGTCGTCCAGTTTTTGAAGATCCTTTTGAAAGGGAGCAAGTAACTTGGAGCGGTCCATTGCCCATCGAAATTCTTTTAATATGAAATTGCGTACTTCTTCCATTTAAACTAAATGTAGCTTTAATCGAGTTGTTTTTAGAACATCACATTCAAAGTGATCTTAGGAACAAAGTTCTTCGCGGCATCTGTATTAGAATCTGGACCATAATGATAGAACAAACCAACACCAAATCCACTCATGCCATTCATTACAAGTAAGTTGTCGAGGATTAATCCCGCTTCGAAATAGCCGTGTTCCATGGTTTTAAAGTCGAACTGGTGAACATCACGGTTGGCTAAACTGCCAAATCCAAATGCGTGATGCATACCAATACCGGGCTCATTCCATTCTGCTTTGGTGTGAAAGGGTTTAAATTTCAATCGCGTGAAGAAAGCAACTTGCTCATCACTGTAATACGAACCTGCCAGCATGGTTTGGAAGGTGCTTTCTGCGTCCACCATCCAATTGATACGGGTTCCTTTTCCATTCTGCATTAAGAACAAAGGCACATCGCCAATGGTTTTATTGTAGGTCAGGTTTAAGTTTAAGGTAAAGTAATCCCGTACCTTAATTTTCTGACTCACTTTCGCGTTCATACGCCAGTAGTCGTATTTACTATCCCAAAGTTCACTGACTCCTTTGGCAACTTTTAGTTTGATAGAAGGGTATTTCAAACCTTGTGAGACCTTGATGTCTCCCAAGCGCATGTATTTCTCACCTATGTTCCATTTGAATTCTGCACCCAATTCTGCCACATCTATTTTTTCCGGGTGACTGTATATCGAAGTGTCGTTGGGTATAAATTGATAGTTTTGTGTGTACTCAATTCGCTGGTAGTTACCGAAGAAAGACAAGTTCATGTTGGCTTTGATATCCGTTGAAAGCGCTATTTCTGCCAAACGTTGCTTCTCCATTTGTGCAATGAAAAAAGCGCGTAAGACATCGCTATTATTGAGGTCGAACATACTGTTGCTGAAAGATGATCCTCCTCGTTCTAATAGATCTTGCTGAAAGTGTAAATCGAGTTTTGTATTTCTTTTGCGACTTAGCGTGAGCGAAGAGTAACCGCCGTACTTCCAATCTTTGTCTTTTGTTCCCCAACCGGCATAACCGCCAATGGTAAATACCTTTGATAGTTTCGCTGAGGTTTCCAATCCAGCACCCAAACGATATCCTTCGAACTGATTGTAATGCAGCAAATGCTCGAGTGGAAGGGCTACATAACCCAATTGTATTTTCCCCTTGCCTAACTCCCTTGCGAAGGCCAATTTCTGTTCGATGTTATTCGCCTTTGCAATACTGTCTACTTTTATGTGTGTGCGCTTTTCTTTTTCAGTGAGTTCATATTTACGTACCTTCTTCCAGTCTGCTTCCTTCATGTCAGCTGCATCTGATGAAGTATACAAATCGTAATTATCGTAGAATCCACGTCGCTTAATTTCGGGATTGAGCACAATACTATCAATATAGGTATGCCCGCCACCGAGGATCATTCCGCGGATCGTGTCTTTTTCAACCGCAAACTCACCAAACGCTAGTTCCGTACTTAGTTTCACTGGGAACCATTTGGTGTTTTCAATGAAAGCGTATTCCTGCAAGATGGTAACGTCAAAAGATCCTGTACCACTAGGCCGACTTGCAGATGCATTGACTTTTTCTACTGCAAAACCATTGGTATTGATATACAATCGCCCCTGAAGACCTTTGAAGTTTTTCCCTTTCCTTGG
>NODE-513-length-13824-cov-5.63389_pt1 | contig 13824 bp, 7 predicted proteins | sample MGYA00139097_ERZ477577 | MGnify/ENA metagenome assembly ERZ477577 | reverse complement strand
AGAAACCGAGATAGTTCCTCAATTTCATGATACTGAACGATGAGCACTCGCCACTTACCCACCAGAGGGCTCGCAGCCAGATACTGAGACTTTTCTTACTGCCGTGCAGCAGGGTTCCGGCAGTTATGGAACTGCAGCGACCGCAGGCCCGGCAGAGAGTTTTATTCTGGAACCCGGACTCAGGGTGACAGGCGCCGCAGGCCGGGCAGACAAATCCCTGCGGCCACCTAGTCCTGAAAGCATATGAAGTGCACCAGGATTCATCCTCAAGCCGGATAGCCAGCTCAGCGGCTGTCTTCGTTCTGTCGATGATTGATCCAGTCATCTCGACTCACAGGTCTTTGGGTTCGTCTGGAATCGCCTTTTACAAACTGCAATGCATGTAGGATGCCCAATCGGCTCTAAGCTGCGACGATTAGTGTGCCATGAAAAGGATATGAGGGGACACTGAGGAGAAAGGAAAAATTTATTATTTATTCAGATAGTTACGCTTATACCTGGCGGCTGGATCGGATTTTCCGGTTGCCAAAGGAAGGGATCGGCAGGTGGCGGAGGGCGTCAGAGGGCAGGAACTACACCCGAGAAGAACAGCTGTCATTGCAGGACACCACACAAGTGTTGCGGGGAAACGAAAGTGATACAACACTTGTGTAGCTTTTACTCAAGAGCGATGACCGACAGATCGAGGTCAAGATCCCGGATTTTCCGATACAGGGTGGACCGATCCATACCCAGAAGGCGAGCAGCCTTGGCTTTGTTGCCCCCGCATTTTGCCAGCGTTTCTAAAATTCTGGCTGCTTCACCGTTGGGCTGTTCTCCCGTATAGATAGCGTGGGGTTTCAGCAGATCGGTTTCTTCACTGCTTGCTGCCGTTGGTGCGGGCTTTGTTTCGCTCACCGGAAATCCTGACAAGATCAGATCATGGGGCAGTTCACTGGTGCTGATGGTTGTACCCGGACAGAGAACAACGGCCCTCTCGATCAGATGCTCTAATTCCCTGACGTTTCCGGGCCAGTGGTAGCTCTTCAGCAGGGACAGGGCATTATCGGAGATTCCGTAGATCTTTTTCTCCAGAGCGCTGTTGTATTTTTTAATGAAATGATTGACCAGCAGCGGTACGTCGTCCATTCGTTTTCTCAGCGGCGGCAGGATCAGGTCTATCACCTTAAGCCTGAAGTAGAGATCTTCACGGAAACTGCCTGACTGCACCTTCTCTTTGAGATCTACATTGGTGGCGGTAATAATTCTGGTGTCGACCACAATCGGGGTGTCGCTGCCCACCGGATAAAAGGTTCGTTCCTGCAGAAAACGGAGCAGTCGAAGTTGGGTCATTGGTGATATTTCGCCGATCTCATCTAGGAACAGGGTGCCGCCGTCAGCCTGGAGCAGGAGCCCCTTTCTGTCCTTATCGGCCCCGGTGAAGGAACCTTTTTTGTGACCGAACAGTTCGCTTTCAAGCAGATTTTCGGGAATCGAGGTGCAATCGACCTTGATAAGCGGACGGCTGCTTCGGGGCGATTCCTGATGCAGCGCCTCAGCCGCCAATTCTTTACCGGTTCCCGATTCTCCGGTTACCAGAACTGTGGTGTCGACTCTGCCGACGTTTTCGATCAGGGTATAGAGGGCCTGCATGGAGAGGCTGCCGCCTATGAACCGGTGGAATCTGTTCCTGTTGCCATGGGGCGCCCCAGGGGGCAGAGACATGTCACGAATGACAATTACCGCGCCGTTTAAGGTGTCGCCGTCCATCATCAGTGGGGATGCGCAAATACTTAAAATTTTCAAATTGTTGTCGGATGTTCTGCATTCGAAACGATGCTCTGTCACCTCTTTTTGAGTGCGCAGCACCCGGAGCAGGTCGTCACCCAGAGAAGCGAATTCGGAATCGACAATTTCGGATCCGAGCTGGGAGCCTACTCCCAGTCCCGGTATCAGGGTGTCAAAAAGACTTTGGGCCGCCTCGTTAATCTTGACGATGTTCTGCTGCTCGTCGATGATGATGATTCCATCGCCGGCACTCTTGAATACCGCATCCAGAAAAATTCGGTAACGCTCTCTTTCTTCCTCAGCCTGCCGGCGACTCAACTCAAGATTTCTCTGCTGCAGGGCCAGGCGGACGGAACGCAGCAGAGCCTCCTTATCGACTGGTTTGACGATGTAGTCAAAGGCGCCGAATCTCAGAGATTCGGCGGCGGTGCTGACATCGGGAAAACCGGTAATGATGATGAAGGGGCAGTCGATATTGTTTTGCCGGGTATATTTCAGCAGATCTATCCCGGAAGACTTTTCTAAGACGATATCGCTGATAATCAGGTCAATCTTCTCGGTCCTGATCAGCGCCAGGGCTTGCTCGTATCCGGCGGCGGTCAGAACAGGAGTGTATCCTTCTCTGGTCAGAAAGAAATGGAAGGTCTCCCTCAGGCTCGTTTCGTCGTCGACGACCAGAATGGATCCTTCACTGGGTGTATTGGGCATCATTGGTCTGTCTCCATTGAATGATCCGACTCCTCAAGGGCCGCATCAACTGAACGTGCTTTTGTCCCTGAATACCACTACTGCTCCGCACAGCCTGCTGTTGTCCAGAATCGGCGTACTCACATACTCGACCGGGAAGCTCTCACCTTCCTTGGTCCAGAAACAATCTTCAGAGCTGATATGGACCTGACCGTCAGTGCAGGCCTGAGTGATCAGACACTGCTCGGGTGGATGCGGTGAACCGTCGGGGTGGCTGTGGTGGACGAGCTCGTGGTGTGGCTTGCCGAGCATTTCATCCCGTTCCCAGCCGGTCATCAGGGAAGCTGCGGTATTGACGAAAGTGACGTTGCCGGTGATATCGAGGCCGAAAATCCCCTCGCCTGCCGAGTTGAGTATCAGCTCCATCTTTTTCTGCAGCTCTCTGCTCTCGGTTTCCGCCTGCATTCGTTCGGCAATCTCCCTGTTCAGCGAGGCATTGATGATATTTATCTCAAAGAGCTTCTTTTCCAAAACTTCGTCATGGCCGTGCTCCGCATCCACCTTGTTTCTTTCGGCTTCGGCCAGGCTTTCTTCAAGGGCGGCAAGCTTTTTCCGGTTCTGATCGTCGTGGAGCCAGATGATGATATAGAGCACCACACCAAACAACACTCCGATTCCGGTCAGCGTCCAGACCAGCGATGGTGCTTGCAGCTGACGATAAAAGGCATACGGAGCCGCAATTATGAGGGTATATACAAAGAGTACCATCGAGATAAGTGGGTAATTTCGGTATGGTTCAGCCATTTTTCCCCCTCCTGTTTTTGGCCGCAGGAAGATCAATGATGATCGCCGTATATTCGTTCAGCAGACTCTTGATGCGCATATAGCCGCCGTTATCTCTGATCAGGCCGTAGGAGATACTGAGGCCGAGTCCCGTCCCTTCGCCGTTGGGTTTAGTCGAAAAGAACGGGTCGAATACGCGGTTTATCAGATGATGTTCAATGCCGGTGCCATAATCGGTCATGGTAAATCGGACATAGGGCGTATTGGTATGCTGGACCAGGGATATGTCGAAGTGCAGTTTTTTGTCCGGGTGATGGCCCCGATACTTTTCATTGAGTGCGTAACGGCTGTTGGAGATGACATTGAGAAACACCTGCTGAACCTGTGACCGGTTGCAGAACGTCAACGGTAGATTTTTCTCCATTGATTCTTCAATGATTACATGATCTTTCAATAATTGGTGCTGGACCAGTTCAAGGCAGTCGTCGAGCAGCGCACCGCCATCCACCGGTTCCGGCTCTTCGACCCGGTGTCGACTGAAATCAAGCAGGTTGCGGACGATTGAAGCGATCCTTTTGGCTTCGGCGTTGATGCGGCCGATCACCTCCTCGCTGCGGTTGTCCTGAGCGAGGTCGTTGAGCATCTGGGCGTAGTTGAGTATGCCGTTGATTGGATTATTGATCTCATGGGCAACACCGGCCGCCAATTCACCGATCGAGGCGAGTTGGGCGGCCCGCAGCGCCTCGGCTTTATGGCGTTCTTCCTCGGTCATGTCCCTGGCCACCAGCAGCGTGGCCTCATCTGATCCCACCGTATCCGCCAGGGGGCTGACGGTGAGCAGATAGTCGCCGTGCAAACCGCTGAGTTCGGTGTGCAGTATCCGGCTTTCACCGCTTCGGATCTGGTCTTCCAGGGGACAGAGACTGCCTTCTTTCCTGCCCCCGTGCAGAATCAGACAGACACTCCTGCCGATCACCTCGTCTCTGGATTTTCGGGCAGCGCTGAAGGTCGCATGGTTGGCATCGATAATGATGCCGTCTCTGGTGGTGATCAGCGCCGGGTCTTGAATGGTGGCGAAAATGTTTTCCCACTTGGCGACGGCACTGTCGTACTTTTGGTCGGCGGCCAGCCTGTCGGTTATATCGAGGCCGAACAGCACCATGCCCACCGATCCCTGGTCGATGTCGGGTTTAATCGAGCTGTGCCAGTCTATGGTTCTCAAGTCTCCATTTTTGGTGCGGAGGGAAGCCCTGAAACTGAGATTTCCAGCGTTTGTTTTCAGCAGTCTGGAGATGACATTCTGATAGTGCAGACGGTGTTCCGGCGAGAGCAGGATATCTACCCAATAGCTGTCCAGCACATCATCCTGGTTATGACCGGTCACTTTCTCGGCCTCGGCATTGAAACGCAAAATTTTTCCGCAGGGTGTTATCGACACCATCAGAGCCTGGATTGAATCGATGATTTCGTTGTTGAAATCCCGTTCGAACTGAAGTTGTACGGAAACATCGTGGGCATATAAGGTGAGCGACAGGTCTGCCACCGTGGTTTCCAGGAATTTGAGCTCATCGGGTGGAAATCCGTCGGCTTGTTCAGAAAAAATCGTCACCACTCCGTAGACGAAATCATGATGGCTAAACGGCCAGATGGTGCATGACCTGTAGGTTACTCTCTGGGGCGCCAGCGGCAGGCTGACCGGGGGATCAAGGTCGGTAAACAGGGCCGGTTTTCCAGATTCCGCCGTTTCCTGTATCGATTCGATCAGCGGGCCGTCGAGCAGGATAAGCTTTCTTGAAACCTCATGGTTCTCCTTACCGCCCGCGCCGGGCTGCAGAAACGCAAGCGGCGCAATTTCAGCCGTTTCGGGGACGCATCTGCCGATCCAGCCAGCACTGAAATTGCTATATGTGAGTAATATTTCCGCACACCTGAGAAGCAGTTCGTTGCGGGTCAGGCCGGGCAACTGTTCATTGCTCAAACGGATTATGGCCTGGAGAATATTGGATCGCCTGATAAGTGAATCGCTGCAGACCAATGAAGTGGATTCTGAGGCAGGAATCATGGTTGGTACCCAGCTTTTGAAGTTTCAGACAATGCACCACTTGTGTGGCGCGTATCACTCTGTTTGGACAGTTCCTGACTAATTATACCACAATTATGTGGCATAATCCTGATTGCTTCGCTTTGCTGAAAAACATGCAACTTTTACGCCCAATTCATCAACAGGCAAGCGACTGCCCTCGGGCCGGTTTCAGCTCCGGGTGCAACGATACCTCTCTGAGGCAAGATATTTACCCACCATTTCCCAGGGGGCGGCTAAGATATAGAAAGGGCTTGTAAATTGTGCTATTAATGGTAACACAACCGTGTTGTTCAAGCGGCAGAGGGAACCTCACCTATAAACCGATAACGCAGAAGCTGCTCTCTATCCTCTATGTCCACCAGGGAAACACTCTTTTACAGGATAAAGGAGTCGGGTCATGTGCCGGTCCTGCCGGAAATACTCGTCAGGCTTCTGGAAGCGTGCGATAACGAAGCAACCCCACTGACCCAGGTTGCCTCTTTGATCGACAAGGACCCCTCCCTGAGCTACAAGGTACTGCAGCTGGTCAATTCCGCTTACTTCGGACTGAAAACCACCTACAGCGGGGTGGACCAGGCGGTGGTCTATCTCGGCGCCAATTCAGTGAAGAACATGGCCGTGACGGCAGCCGTCCATCAGGTATTCAACAGCGATCGTTTCAACGAGCTAAAATATTTCAACATTCACACCTTCTGGCACCATAGCCTCAAATGTGGCAGCCTGTCACGGCGGATGGCCGATCATACCGGACAGGCGAACCCCGATGACGCCTATCTGGGCGGATTGCTGCATGATCTCGGCAAGCTGGTACTGGTTTCCGCCTATCCTGAACAATATGAATCGGTGGTCGCTGAATCCCTGCAGCAGCAGGATTTGCTTGAAACCGAGCAGAACCATATCGGCGCCACCCACCCCGAGATTGGAGCCTGGCTGGTGGCCGACTGGCACCTTAACTCATTGATAGGCGATGCCATCAGCTATCACCATGAAACACCGGACCGAGTAAAGGGCGCTTTCCCGCTGGTCAAGATCGTCTATGCGGCCAACGAACTGAGCAAAGATGGAGATCAGGATCGAGCCCGGGAGGTTGCCGACCTGCTGCTCGATCTCGGTGGTGAAGAGCTGGATCGAATAATCGACGGAGCCAACGAAGAGATCCAGCAGATCAGTTCTGAGCTGGGGATAGTCGTGGAACCACCCTCAGCCGATGACGGGCCGGAGGGGAGAACAATAATCGTGGCCGAGGACGGCGCCACCCTTCATACCACACTGGCTTCGCGGATTAAAGGCATATCGCTGCTTTCCGGCTTTCTTGAGAATATGACCCAGGCCGAAGACAGCGAGGCGATGATCAGGGCCTTTGAGCAGTCGCTCAACGTACTCTTCGGCTTTGACCGAACCTTACTGCTTTTGCCTGACCGGGACGCGGTCCTGCTGAGTGGCAGGACTTCCTCTTCGAACAAGCTGCACAGCCTCAGCCTGGAATTAATCCTACCGATTCAGAAAAGCAGCAGCCGAATTGTCAAGGCCTTCCATGCCCGGTCTCTTGACTATCTCAAAGAAAGCGATGAGCAGGAGAACCTTGCCGATCGACAAGTGCTCTCTGCCCTCGGCTGTCGGGTTGTAGCGCTGGTTCCGCTGGCGGCTGAAAAGCAGGAAGTAGGTCTGGCGCTGGTCGGCTTGCCCGAACCAATGAGTGAATTATCGAAAAACGACTACCGGCTGCTCAAGACCATTGCTCAGCAGGCGGGCATGAGTCTTTACCTTGATCAAATAAAAGCCAGGAAATCCGAAGATGTCGAGGCCGAGCGCCAGGCGGCCATTTCCATGACGGCCAGAAAATTTGCCCATGAGGTCAACAATCCCCTGGGCATAATTCACAATTATCTGGCTACGCTGAAGCTGAAGGTGGCCGATGAGGATAACATCAAAAAGGAACTGGGCATAATCTCGGAGGAGATCAACCGTATTTCGTCGATGATCAACCAACTTGACACCTTTGCCCAGGCTTCATTTTCAACCTCCGATCTGACCAATGTAAACAACATCGTCTCAGACATCGTACAACTCGTCAAATCCTCCTTTCTCAGCGCCTCGGCAACCGAAGTCGTGTTCACCCCCGAGGCCGAACTGCCGCTGATCAGGACATCGCCGGATGGTATCAAACAGATCGTCATCAATCTCTTGAAGAATGCCAGCGAAGCGATGGACGGCAGCGGCCGGGTGGTCGTTAGCACGAGCTATGACAAGCGGTCCGGCAGCGAGGCTGAGGGCGACATCATCATCAGGGTGGAAGATAACGGCCCGGGTCTGCCCGATGTGGTGAAAGAGAATCTCTATACCCCCTTTATCTCCACCAAGGGCATTGGTCATTCCGGACTTGGTCTGTCCATTGTCAGTAAGGCAGTAGGAGATCTGGGCGGCAGGATAAGCTGCACCAGTGAACCGGGCCGGGGAACCGTTTTTGAAATCGTCCTACCCACCAGAAAGGAGTAGGCCGCACCGTCTTGTTATGAAGGATAAAGTCGCGATATTGCTGGTTGATGATGAAGAAAGGTTCATCGATGGCCTGCAGAGTGTGCTCGATCATTACGAGTACTCCTGCACTCGGGCGCTCACCGGCTCTGAAGCCAAGCAGCTGCTTCAGGAAACCGATTTCGATATAGCCCTGCTCGATGTCGGACTGCCCGACATGTCGGGCTGCGATTTGGCTGAGTTCATTACCACCGACTGTCCAGACACCAGTGCCATCATGCTCACCGGTCTCAATACGGTGGAAACAGCAGTCCAGGCTATGAAGCAGGGTGCCTACGATTTTCTCGCCAAACCGATCAACCACGAGCATCTACTCAAAGTCATCGACAAGGCGGTCGCGCACAACCGGCTGCGCAAAGATCTGAGACTTAGCGAGGCCAGATTCCAGGTGCTGACAGAAGCAGGGTGGGAAGGGATCGTGGTGGTCGAAAATGACCTGCTCGTCGAGGGCAACAGTCAATTTTTTCAGATGTTTGGCTACAATAAAGAGGAGTTAGTCGGCCAGCCTTTTCCGGAATCGCTCATGGTCGGGGGCTCCTTGCAGGAAAAGGGTGGAGATTCTACCGACGATGCGGCATACAGCGGTGAATCCACCGGGCTGAGAAAAAACGGCTCAAGTTTTCCAGTTGAAGTGAGACACCGAGCGATGGAATATCTGGGTCGGCCGGCCAGAATATGGGTACTCAGAGACATCAGCGAGCGTGTCCGGGATGAGAAGGAGAAGCTGGCTCTGCAGGATAAGCTGGCCAGGGCGACCAGACTGGAGGCCCTGGGGTTGATGGCCGGTTCAGTGGCCCATGATTTAAACAATATCCTCACTGCGGTGGTCAGTTACCCGGAAATCCTGCTCAAACAGATGCGGGAACAGGATCCCTATTACCAGGAAATCAAGAAAATCCAGGAAGCCGGCAAGCGCGCCGCGGCAGTGGTTGCGGACCTGGTATCGGTGGCCCGGGGCAAGAAGACCAAACCGCCGCCCATTGGCCTCAACGAACAGATCATCTCCCATCTGGAATCGATAGAACATAACGAGCGGCTGGCGGCCTACCCAGGAGTGAAAATCGACACCGGACTGCAGACCGACCTGCAGAGCTGCCTCTGCTCCGCCCCCCGCATCCATAAAATATTGCTCAATTTGATTGGTAATGGGCTGGAGGCGATCGGCCACGACGGTATTATCCGGATCAGCACCGAAAACTGCAGGTTCGCCAATCCTGTGATGCGGGATCAGTCGATGCGGGTTGGCAACCATGTCAAAATGACCATTTCCGACAATGGCGAAGGCATCAACGCTGAAGACCTGGAACACATATTCGATCCTTTCTACTCCACCAAAAAAAGCGGCCGCAGCGGAACCGGGCTCGGCCTTGCAATTGTTTGGAATAGTGTCATGGAGAGCGACGGTTGGGTGGAGGCATCCAGCGATGAACGAGGCACCCGCTTTGATGTCTACCTGCCGGCGTCCGGCACAGAGCCGGCCGCCAAATTGCTTGAGCCGAGCAAGCAGGAAAATGGCGGAGGAGAGACCATTTTGCTGGTGGACGATGAGGCGGAGCAGAACCAGACCATGCAGAACATGCTGGGCAGCTTAGGCTACAAGGCTTTTAGCGCGACCAACAGCGAACAGGCGTTAGGGTTTCTGCGTTCCTGCCGGGTTGACCTGGTGATCCTCGACATGATTATGGCAGGCGACATCGACGGTTGTCAGCTCTATCGTAAAATACTCGACATCAATCCCGCCCAAAAAGCCCTGGTGGTCAGCGGTTTCTCAGAGAGTGAGCAGGTTTCTGAGGCCAAAGCGCTGGGAATTAGGACTATTCTTGAAAAACCGGTGACCCTGCCGGTGGTGAGCAGGGCTATCAGGCAAACTCTGGAAGAGGACTGATAGTCGCTGGCGGTTTTGTAGTCCACGGCCACTGATTTGTTGACCCCTGATGAAAAATATATCTTTATAAGGAAACAACCAAGGACTTTTAAATCCTTCATGCGGACCGACAATCGTTCTGCAGCACTGTAGATGTATCTGCTGACATGGTGAACATCGACCTGACCGCCATAGCCCAGGCGCCCCCGTTTTCCTTTCTGCCGGCGCAGAAGATGGACGAGCTGCGCCAACATTTTTCCGAAGAAAAAGCTGCGAGAAACGAAGTTAGATTCATCCGCGGGAAAACCAAAGTAACCTCGCTGTGGGTAGTGGCCGAAGGTTCGGCTGAAATCTACTACGAGAAAGACGGCGAGAAGACCCTGCGCCGCATATTGTCCGAGGGGGATTGCTTCGGCGGTATCTCGATTCTGCTCAACAGAGCCCGGGCCGTCAGAACCATGAAAATAACCGAGGACACGACATTTTATATACTCCCAGCCGCTATCTTCCTCGAGCTTTGCGAAGAATTCGAGGATTTCAAGGAATTTTTTACCAACACCTTCGGCAAGAAGATGCTGGACAGATCGTATGCAGAAATGATCTCCCGGCAGGTGGAGCCCACCGAGAGAACTTCACCTTTTTTTCAGCAGCGCATCTATTCGATTCATAATCCAATCCTTCTGAGCTGTCCCGCGGCGATGAGCATCAGGGACGCCGCCGGTAAGATGACCGAGGAGAACACGGGGTATCTGCTGGTCCAGAACGGCCAGGGAAATTTTCAGGGCATCATCACCGATGAGGACCTAAGAAAGCGGGTGGTGGCCACCGATTTCAGCAAAGATGCGACCGTATCGGAGATTATGTCGACTCCGCTCATCACCCTGCCGGAGGATGCGCAACTCTTCGAGGCATACCTTCTGATGGTCCAGAAAGGGATATCCCATCTGCCTGTCTCGAACGACAATGGCGATATTTCCGGCATGCTCAACTATCGGAGGATCATCACCGAACAAAGCAGATCTTCCTATTTCCTGATTCAGGAAATCAACCACGCCTCGTCGCCGGACCAGCTTGAAAATATTCACAGCCGGCTGCCCGGCCTGCTCTTCGAGCCAATCAAGAACGGAGCCCAGCCGGAAACACTGACCAGCCTCATCACCAAGGTGGCCGATGCCGTTCTGGAGAAGATCGTCGGCTTTGCGGTCGATAAAGCCGGTCCGCCCCCTTGTCGTTTTGCTTTTGTCGTCATGGGCAGTGAAGGGCGCAACGAACAGACACTGAAAACCGACCAGGACAACGCCATCATTTATGAGGATCCCGAAGATGAGGATCAGAGGGAGCTGGCCAGCAGATATTTCCTCGACCTGGCTGCAGATATCTGCGGCTGGCTTGACCAGGCCGGCTTCGACTTCTGTGACGGAAACAACATGGCCCAGAATCCCGACTGGTGCCAACCACTCTCCGTATGGAAAGATTATTTTGCCAGATGGATAGATGCCGAAACGCCAGAGGTTCTGCTTTATTCATCAATCTTTTTCGATTTCAGGTGGGCCTGGGGAGCCAGGGAGTTGACGGCCGAGTTGAGCGATTTTCTCTACGCATCCCTGGATAAATGGACCGGCTTCTTCTTTAAATATATGGCTGAGAACGCGCTAAATATAAGGCCTCCACTGGGTTTCTTCAGAAATATCGTGGTCCAGTCCAAGGGTGAACAGAAGGATACCTTCGACATCAAACGGGCCATGATGCCGATCATCGATTTTGCCAGGCTCTATGCGCTCAAGCACACCATCCGGGAGACCAACACGCTGGAGCGGCTCGAAAAAATCCGTGACAAACGGGTTTTAACCAAAGAGGAATACGAAGATATAGTCCAGTCTTATCAGTATCTTATGAACCTTCGCTTTATTCGTCAGATTACCGCGATCGCCGAGGAAGGGGGCCGCGCCGATAACTTCATCAACCCCACAAATCTCACCCGGATCGACCAGACCATGCTCAAAGAAATCTTCAAACGGATCGAGGGGATTCAACAGAAGATGAGCATGGATTTCACCGGCAGGACTTATTAAACACGATCAATCTGCAGACCGTAAAGAATTTCCCGTTCATTTCTACTCAGACGCTTCCAGAACTCCTGACTCGTGTCTGACGATACTGACGGTTGGCTGGTTTTGCTCCGTAGATATTAATGGCCCGGAAAGGTAATTTTTTCAGAATCCTACGTTGTGAATATATCATTTCGGGTCCTGGAAAGTGATTTTTTTACTCTTTCCGCTTTATGCTTTTAATTGTCTGTAATCAATAGGTTTATTTATCCTAGCATATATAAGATTTGTTGTTGGAAGGCAACAAAATCGTTCATGATAAAAAAAAGTGATGAATAATATCATTTATTATTCTAAACTGTTGTTACTGGATGGGTGGATAATTACCCGTCCAAAAGCTTTTACCACGATACTCGAATAAGGGTGGAAAAGCGCACCGGGTTGTCTGACATTTTTCTATTGCGTGGCCTGTCCGGCAGACTGAAGGACGGAGTACGAGCGCCCATTGGTCTTCCGGACATCTTTACATAAACGCTGTTCGGGGAGCAGGCTGTTTTCCGGGAAACGCGAGTTGACCGGGAGCATGGAACGCAGTCATTCAAAAGGAGGAGAAAAATGGAAGAAAGTAAGAGTTATAACGTTAACTTTTTCAAACCATCGACACCATTTCTAAAGGAGAATATCCGCGCAATTGTCATTGGGCTGGTCATCTGGGGTGTTGTAACGTATGGGTTCCAGATTCTCCTCAGGATAATGGAAACCCCGACCCCGGAGGCCGTTTATGTTGAATTCCAGGAGATTGCTCCCAAACTCACCGATGGGAGTGCATCACCAGAGGAAATGGCCAAGGCAGCCAGTTTCTACCTGGCCATGCTTGGCAAAAGCGCTGCACTGCTGCAGAACGAGCAGTTGAAAGTGGCCTTCACCTCAACAGCTCACAACGCGCTTGCCGGCGCCGAGCAGCAAATGCTGCTTGATCTGGCAGGTAAGGCGGGTTCCGGCGAGGCCATGGAAGCAGGGTTTATTCATACTGCCTTGGGGATAGCTGAGAACAAGGCCATGATGGCTGTTGTACCTTTTGCGTTGACCGCTGTTACCCCGGATACATTGGTCATGTATGATCCGGCGACAAAGCCGCTGATGGATAAATTCTTCATCCACAATCAATCGGTACTCACCGATTCAATCGTTTTCGGTTTTCCGTTTCATTACTTTTTCACCGCACTCGTCACCCTGACGGTCTTTGTTCTGATCTGCCTTTGGTACTGCGGAGTGATGGACAAGATGATGAAAAAGCACGGAATGGAACAGTCATTTGAATAGGAGGAACCGAAAATGAAAAGAATCACCTATAGAGCACTATCCTTTTTTATCTTTTTGTCGGCGATCCTACTCGTTGCGATTCCAGCTTTTGCCGCGAGCGGCGCGGCCCTTGAGGGTGGATTCAAAACGATACCGGCAATCATTCTGCTGGCAACGATTTTATTATTCATTGTTGTCGGATTCATGAACAAAGCTGAGGGAACAGAAGGCTACTATGCCGCGGGCCGGTCAATATCGCGTGTCGGCTCGGGCGCGGCCATCGCCTCGAACTGGATGTCGGCCGCCTCATTTCTGGGGATGGCGGGAATCATGTATGGCTCGGGTTATCACGGCCTGTCCTACGTGGTCGGCTGGACCGGCGGCTACTGTCTGTTGCTGCTGCTGATGGCCTCACAGATCAGGAGGTTTGGAAAGTACACCGCCACTGACTTTATCGGCGATCGTTACTACTCGTCAGGTCTGCGGGTGTTCACCGCGTTAATCGCGATCTTTATTTCCTTCTGCTACTGCGTCGGCCAGTTCGGTGGTATCGGTCTGATGTTCAAGTGGATCATGGGAATGAATTATTCCACCTCGGTAATTGTCGGCGGTACGGTCGTTCTCGGTTACGTTATTATCTCAGGTATGCTGGGGGTTACCAAGAATCAGATCGTTCAGTACATCATCTTGATTACTGCCTTTCTGATCCCGGCCTTCATCCTGACTTTCAAGTTTGACTATTTCTGGCTGATTCC
>NODE-512-length-13846-cov-6.60605_pt1 | contig 13846 bp, 9 predicted proteins | sample MGYA00139097_ERZ477577 | MGnify/ENA metagenome assembly ERZ477577 | reverse complement strand
GAAACCATCGTTTATAGATATTATGAAAAATGAACCCAAACGACTTAACTTAAGGCGCAAAGATAGGCCATCGACCAAATCCGTTTCCTTTCCGAACTGGTTCTTTCAAGCTGATAACTTTTCGATACGATTCGAAATTATTAATGGCAATGTGCTCCATGGAATTTCGACAGGTCGATTTAAAAAAGAGCATATCTCGCCATCCTTAAGGTTGCAGGAAGAAGTAACCAATTCGATGGCGTCATTATCAGATTCCTATTATTTCGTTTTAGGATTAGATAAGTCCACGGGAACCGGCCAAAGAACTCGTAAACTTTATGTTGATGCCTTGTTGAAATTGTATAAAAAATTACCATTTAAAATATTAATTTTTTATCGCGTCAATAGGTTGTTAACGGCAGCAATTAATTTAGTTGGACCTCTGCTACCCTTCAAGGTACGCATCACAAAAGATCTGGATAGCGCCCTGGCACTTATTTTGGAAGATAAGTCCAAAGCGATAAGCAATCCCGACAAGGAAATGACACGAAAATCCTCCAAAAACCATGATGGGTCGGATCAAATCAAGCAGTATGTCAATGAACTGCTGGAATTCCTGGAGCAAATCAATTGGGAGGTCAACGGTATAAATCAAGATAAGGTGAGAGATCCTGCCCATCCTTTTCGCCCGGTATTCGATGCCATCGAGCTTATCAAATGGGAACTTGATGATCTTTATCGACAACGAGAGCGCGCAGAGCAGGAATCACGTCAATCAGAAGAACAATTCCGTAGAATTGTAGAGTCTTCACCGATGGGCATGCATATGTACCGATTGGAGTCAGACGGCCGTCTGGTGTTCACCGGTGCTAATCCGGCTGCAGACATCATTTTGGGGATTGATAACAAACAATTTGTTGGTAAGACCATTGAAGAAGCCTTTCCAGCGCTAGTTAAGACGGAAGTCCCTGACCAATATCGCCAGGTTTGTGTTCGAGGTAAACAATGGAAAACAGAACAGATAGACTACAGAGATGAGCAGATTCAGGGCGCCTTTGAGGTTCATGCCTTTCAAACATCCCCGAATAATATGGCGGCCATGTTCTTCGATACCACCGCACGAAAGAAAGCAGAGGAGGCCTTGCTGCAGAGTGAAAAAAAATATAAAACATTAACAAACAATCTTCAGGTTGGAATATACCGAAACACCACGGGTCCCAAAGGTAAATTTTTGGAGGCCAATCCTGCAATAGTGAAGATGTTTGGTTATCAGAGCAGAGCCGATTTTTTCTCAATTAATGTTGCGGATCTTTATCAAAATTCATATGATCGGAAAAAATTTGTTGAAAGAATACAAGAAACAGGCTTTGTCAAAAACAAGGAGCTACTCTTAAAGAAAAAAGATGGAACGCCATTTATTGGCTCAGTAACAACCGTGGCAGTGAAAGACAAAAAAGGTGAAGTGAAATACTATGACGGCGTCATGGAAGATATAACTGAACGCAAGAAGCTGGAAAAACAACTCCAGCAGGCCCAAAAAATGGAGGTCATTGGAACGTTGGCAGGCGGCGTCGCGCATGATTTGAACAATATTCTATCGGGAATTTTAGGTTATCCTGAATTGTTGTTGATGGATTTACCGGAAGACAGCTCCTTGAGACAGCCTCTCGAAACGATACAGGGGTCTGGAAAAAAGGCGGCTGCAATTGCACAGGATTTATTAACCCTGGCCCGGAGAGGGGTGAATACATTTGAAGTATTGAATTTAAATGATGTGGTTTCAGAATATCTCATCAGCCCGGAGTTCCATAAATTAAAATCCTATCACCCTGGTGCTGAAATCGAAACTTGCCTTGAGACGAACTTATTGAACTCGCTTGGTTCATCTGTCCATCTTTATAAAACTGTTATGAATTTAATATCCAATGCCGTCGAAGCCATGCCTGAGGGTGGAAGAATATTTTTGTCAACCAAGAACCGATATATAGACCAACCGATCACCGGCTACGATAGTGTTGAAAGAGGTGATTATGTTGTCTTAGAAGTAGCTGACACAGGAATTGGAATTTCTTCTCAAGATATTTCAAAAATTTTCGAACCGTTTTATACGAAAAAAAAGATGGGTAGAAGCGGAACAGGGCTAGGCATGGCTGTCGTCTATGGAACCGTTCAGGATCATAAAGGGTATGTTGAGGTGCAAAGTAAGAAGGGGAAAGAAACCGTCTTTACGCTTTACTTTCCAGTGACCGAAATAGGCATCACCAAGGCCCATACTAATCTGCCGATATCGGAATATAAGGGTGACGGTCAATCAATTTTAGTAGTTGATGATGTCAAAGAGCAACGGGAAATAGCCTCCTCGATGCTTAGCCAGCTTGGTTATGCTGTTAGCGCCGTTTCAAGTGGTGAAGAAGCAATTAAATATATGAACGACAATACTGCTGATTTACTGGTTTTGGATATGATTATGGACCCTGGCATTGATGGGCTGGACACCTACAAAAAAATCCTTGATCTGCATCCAAAACAAAAAGTAATTCTGGCAAGTGGGTACTCGGAAACTGACCGGGTAAAAAAAGCACTAAATTTAGGGGCAGGAAAATACATCAAAAAGCCTTACACCGTTAAAGATATAAGTGTGGCTGTTATGGAGGAATTAGCGGGTAAAGGTGGGGATCTTCATGTCACTTAGTTGAGCTCTTGTTAAATCTGACAGACCTATTTCATACCTCCCTTCAACCTTCCAAACAATATTGCATCGTCATCTTCGACAATCAAGACCCTTGTGCTTATCCCCAATTGTTCTCGCCATTTCTTATCATCTTTCCTGAAATTCGGCCCAGTTTAGGCATTTATCAGGACAGTTCCGCTGAAATCAAATAACTTTTGGCAAATCGTCGGGTCTGTGTTACTGAAATCAAAAGTGAGGTGGCGTCCATAAAGGGGTAGGAGGATGTTCCCTGGAAGGGACCGGAGCCTCCTCGGCTGGAGGCCGCTGATTTTTTTGTCACTTGATGCCGATCTTCAACCTTAATTATGGTTGACACCCAAAGAACACTTTTCTATGATAAATACCACTTATTTCCAGATTGAGTTTGAACGCCCAATTAGAGAAAAAACATGATAACAAATTTGAATCCACACGCCGTAGAAGTTACTTTGTGCAACCAGCTTGGCTATGAGCGTATTGCCATGGAGTGTTCAGCATCCTTTGCCAAAATTTTAGGATGTCCTGCCGATCGCATCGAAGATCTTAAGACCGTTGTGGCCGAGGCAGCCTTGAACGCCATGGAACACGGCAACAAAGGGCGTGCCAATGCCAAGGTGACGATTCTTATGGATTTCAAAGATGATACCATCAAGGTGGATGTAATCGATGAGGGCAATGGCATCAGGAAATTCCCTCCAAAACCGGATATCGCAAAAATCATTGACAATATGGAACCGCCGATCGGATTTGGTTTATTTTTAATCCAACAGCTTGCGGATCAAGTTGAATTCAATCAGAGAACCGATGGTGGTCACGTAGTGAGAATGGCGATTAATATTGGCCGTCTAGGTTGAGAAAGCGCAGGGTTTAGATGCTGCACAGAAATGAAATCAAGCTCGAACAACACGGTTCCGTAACAATGTTGAGCATCCAGGGTGACATAACGGGATTTTCTGAGCCTTTCCTGAACGAAGCTTACAAAAATGCCGACACTCAGGGTGCCAGCAATATCTTGCTGAAAACTGAGAAAGATATCTACATCAACAGCGGTGGGATTGCGGTGCTCATTCAGATTCTGGCCCAAACCAAACAAAACAATCAACTCATCGGAATTACCGGCATCTCCGACCACTTTAAAAAAATTTTTGGCATGGTGGGGATCACCAAGTTTGCCAAAATCTATGATACCGTGGACGAAGCCCTGGCGGAGATGGCTTGAATCTATAATTTTTATCGGTTCTATTACAGAAACAAAGGCTGTCGTTATAAGCCGGTGGATGTTTCGTTGCAAATCGTGAAACTGTCTGAGGGGCTTAGTGAGCGTTAAGGCTTACAGCGACTTTTGCGGATAATTTGCAGCAAAAGGCAAAGATATTCCTCAAATGAATTTACAGATTTAGGCCTGGACGGCTTTACGCTCACTTGGATCCGAGTTTTTCACGGTTTGCAAGGCAATATCCACTGGCGTCGATACTATCTTTTAATAGATGCTGTGGCATCCTGAATTTACGCTTAATTTTTCTACAATTTTTGTAGATTCCTTTAGTAATAGGGCCTCCCGAGAAGCTTTACCGACTGAGGTCAGGAACCCTGGAATTCTTCGAAAGCCGGACAATGAAACTTCCGTCATGTTATCTTTTTAAAAACCTTTCTGCGCCCCAAATGGAAAGCATCGCTGCTATTGCATTTGAAGAGCAGTTCCAACAGGGAAAATGGCTTTTTCAAAAAGACCAGGAGGCCGATAAGCTCTATCTTGTGAAAAAAGGCGCCGTTGAGTTGTTGATTAAGGTGCAAGATACGATCGAAATCCCCATTGCCATTATGCGCCCGAACAATGGCTGCGTTGGCATTAGCGCCCTGGTGGATCCATTCCGCTACACGCTTTCAGCCAGATGTACAGAGGACAGTAACTTGGTAGTCATCAAGCGCGACGACCTCCAGGCGCTGATATGCAAAGACCACGAGTTGGGCTGCGTCATGATGAATAACCTGGCGCAAAAATTACTTGCACGCCTTACTGAGAACCGCGAGGAGCTGAAAATCCATTTTTTGAACTTGGTTAGAGCGGCGTCCTTTTAAAGGGGCTTTGGGTAAACGATGGACCTTCATGCAGAAGTAAACCGGCTCAGGAGCCAACTCAGGAAGTATTTGACAATAAACATAAAAAGGGATGCCCTATATCATGGGCTTCGCGCGTGAAGCTGTTAGGGGAGCAAGATGACCACAAATGTAAATGAGACAACCATAGAAGTCATTTTACCCAACCAAATTGGCTACGAGAGGATAGCCATGGCGAGTTCAGCCTCGTTTGCCAAAATGTTTGGCTTTTCTCCCGCACGTATCGAAGATTTGAAGACGGTTGTGGCGGAAGCGGCCGTCAACGCGATGAAGCACGGCAACAAGGGACGTCCGGACGGCAGGGTAACCATACTGATGAATCTTAAGAACGATACGATTTATATCACCGTAACGGATGATGGGGAGGGCATCAAGGATATTGGACCTAAACCGGATATTGACCGAATTATTGATAGACTGGATCCCCCCATCGGGTTTGGCATATTCTTGATCAAGCAGCTTGTCGATGATGTGGACTTCAATGTTAGGACCGAAAAAGGCCATGGTTTGAGAATGGTGATTAAAAAATCCAAATCAGATCAGGGCAGCGCTTGAATACACCGTAATCAGAAATGTTTTATACATATCAGCATATAAGACTCCTCCTATATTCCCCGTCGGAGCCTCGAATTGCCGGTCTTTTGCGGAGGGGTAGACGGCGGGTGGAGAAAGTGAAGGTTGAAGATGCAGAACGAAAATCAAATTGAACTTGAAAAGCAGGGTGACGTAATGATCTTGAATATTCGCGGCGATATTACTGCATTTTCTGAGCCCTTCCTAGACGAGGCCTACCAGACCGCAAGCAATCAGGGTGCCGACAAAATCCTGTTAAAAATAGACCAGCAGGCCTACATCAACAGCGGCGGTATTGCCGTGCTGATTCAGATTCTGGCTCAGACCAGACAGAAACAACAACAAATCGGGATTACGGGAATCTCAGAGCATTTCAAGAAAATTTTCAACATGGTGGGAATCACCAAATTTGCCAAAATATACAATACCGAGGAGATTGCACTGGAAACGTTGACGGCATAACCGGAACCGGCTTAAACCACCAAGGAAATCGCCTCAATTTTGAATTTATCCGCCAAAACCATCGAATTTCACAGGAACAACATCAGAAAAAAAATTGGGTATAAAAAACAGGAAGATAAACCTCAGGACCCATCTCTTGTCACTGGAGTGACGGCTTACCTCACCAGTCATGCAGGGTGTGAATCAAGACTGTCGGTTATTGGAATATCCGTGCCGATTTTTGTGATGCCGACATGTAAAGTGTAGATACAACTTTTTTTTGTAGAATAGATCTTTTTCCGCTTTTTATTTCCAGCATTCCACTATTCCATTATTCTGGGGCAAATTCAGAAGCCCCAAAAACACATATATTCTCAGTAGGTTTTAGAAATTCCGAGACGTTTAATCATTTGCGCTGAAGTGTGAGCATCGCAATATCATCTTCCTGGGGGGAGCCATTTGGCAGTATTACATTTATTTATCGGCGCTGACGACAATAATGGTAAGATCGTCGTGCTGGGGGGCTGCGCCCGTAAAATCACTGACGCTACTAATTATATCGTTCATGAGGGCTTCGGCCGTCTCGGCCGAAGAGGATTTTACCACCTCCTGAAGCCGCTCGAAACCATACATATCCTTATTCTTATTCATGGCTTCTACAATTCCATCGGTATAGTAGACCACCTTATCTCCAGGCGCCATCTGTAATTGGGTCTCCTCATAGTTGACATCATCCAGGATTCCCAATGGGAATGTGTCCCCCACAGTTTCCACCAGGGTGACCTCGGCTGTTTTGGCAGACAGCAATAACGGTTGAGTCTGTCCGGCGCTGCACAGGCCTACGCTGCCATCCTCGGCATCAAGCACGGCATACAGCAATGCCACGAACATGCCGCTCTTGATGTCCTTCTTGATCCGCGTGTTGGCCCGCTTCATCGTCTCGCCAACGCTCAATTCCTCTTCAGATAGCATGCGAAATACACTCCGCGAGGCGGACATGATTAAAGCGCCGGATACACTTTTGCCGGTGACGTCGCCGATGATAAGCCCCAATTTTCCCTCACCAATCTTAAAGAAATCAAAGAAATCTCCGCCCACCTCCCGGGCCGGGGTTGAACTGGCGGCAAGTTGATAGCCCTCAACCTCCGGGCAGGTCGCTGGCAGCATACTCATTTGAAGGTCGTGGGCACTGCTCAGGTCCTCTTCCATGCGCAGTTTGACCAGGAATTCCTTGAAAAGCCTTGAATACTCGATGCCGACGGCTCCGGCAAAGGCCAGGGGCGCCTGAAAAAATAACGGGATGACAAGCGGATACCAGATGGCCTTGACCTTAAATAAAATGACCGCTACCGCCATGTAAAGAATGCTCAAGCCAACGATACCCAGAGCGCCGATTTTAAGAGAATATATACGGCAGATAACACCCGCGAGGATACCCCAAAGAAGAATAATTAAAATATGAATCGCTAACCCGACCGGTTTGACGGGGGTATTTTCGACGATATTGGAAAATGCGGTGGCAGCAATCTCCACCCCGCTGATAAAGATCCCGTCGGCCTGCGAAAAGACGGTATAGAAGCTGTCTTTTCGATCGGCCAGCAAGGCTTCCGAAAGCCCCACGAAAATCGCTTTGCCCTTAAGGTCATACTGTCTGTCCCCAACCGTCCCGTCACGCAGCTGCAGTGCCTCGTGATAGGGTATGGTGGTGATTGTGCGCGGGGGGCCGTAATAATTGATATAGCGGCTATTAGGGGCGGTGTACATTTTTATGAGGGATTTGAGCAATCCATTTTTTTTAACGTCATCTGATCGGGGCTCTGAGGAGGTTAAGGCTTGCAGCATATTTTCCGCAATCAACGGGTCACCTTCAAAAATTTCCCGTATGTCCCTGATCACTCGTTTCAACCCCTCTTTCTGTATTGCGGTGTTGCTGTCCTGCGGCAGTTTTGCGGCTTCTTGTGGACTGACTTCTTCCAGTAAACCCATAAAATCCTTGTATAGCGGCAAGGTGAACAGTTGGAAACTCACCACCGGCAACGTGGGTGAATCCCCCGCGCCGGTCTGGAATCCCCAATATTTGTTCACCTTGAAGGGTATTCTGGGCAGCGAAAACGGTGCGGTCGCAATCGATGAGATCGCAAAGAGCTCGATGGGCTTTACAATTCTCACGATGCTGTGAACGCCCGGTTGTGATTGGTAATCGCCGTTAACAGACATTTTAACCTGCTTGGCAATCAGCGGCTCGCCGATGATGACATTGCCGGCTTTTCTGAGCGATTCTGCAAATAATTGGTCATCTTCGGGGGAACGCGGTTCGATGAAATGGACATCAAAGGCAATGACTGCGGCACCTTCTCTAACCAGATTATCGACTAAACGGCCATGCAGGGAACGCGGCCATTTATCGGGGTTATTGGGCAGGTTGAGATTATCTGAAGATTCTTTTTCGATGCTGACGATGACCACCTCGTCGGGCGGCTGTCGCACCCCCCTGAGCTTGAACAGCAAACCCAAGCCCGTATTTTCTTCGAGATTGAGCGCAAACCGGAAAGGACTGAGCAACAGTCCTACCAATCCAATGGCCAAGCCAATGATGATCGCTTTAATTAAGCGGGACTTCATTTTGAGGTGACCTGCTTGGGGGTTTTCCAACCCGGAACGTTGAAGCCTGAAACACTCAACCTAGGTTAGACCATGTCCACCGGAGAAAAACTGAAAACATTCCTCTATCACCCCCATCTCCGCCGGTAGGGTCGATAATGGGTTTCTTCTAATAATCGGAATTAGTCCTTCCATTTTACTGAAATTGAATATAGGCTGAAAAAATCCGTTGTGTCAAGGACTGCTAAATAGAGAAAGGAGGCGTCCATGACGTGTCGTTTTCCGTATTCGAGATAGTTGCAGTCGGGGGAACCGGACGCTGAAAGGAGGTGATTAGATTAGATCGGCTTGGTTGAATAAAGGAAGTCTTTTTTCATATGCATTAATTTTAAATTTGAGGAGCTGTAGAGAATGAAGAAAGAAAAAGGTAAAGCAAAATATATGAAAATTAAGGTGAAGGCAGAAACCGGCCTAACGGCTAAGGTCGTCGGAAATGATGGAAATAGTGAGGTCGAACCCGATGAAATTGCCCCGCAGGACCTTGACCCCATTCAACTGGAGCAAATGTACAAAGGTTTAGGCGAGTATAAGTATGTCGGCGTTATCTTACATAGTCATTCAAGCCCTGGATGTGTGATTTATTGCTCAGGCGGCAAGTGTTACAAGATTTGTTACTAAAGCCCGCTTTGGAACGAGTATGTCATCATCAAAGGGACTGTCCTGCTATCATTCGATCGATCTCTTTGGCGCAAAAGCGTCACTTGCGCGGACGAGAGGTTCATGACACCGATAACCAAACTCTATAAGGATGTCCTTGTCATTCTATTATTCACCAAATAAGGCAGGGTCGTAATTGACCCTGCCTAAGATAACGGGAATTAATAGCAATATTTTTTACCACCACTTACGTAACATCTTTTATTACAGCCATTTTCGTCTACAAACCGAAGCCATCCCTCATCGCATTGGCTATTATTAGTTCTATACTCAGATAGTTTATTGCCAGATTCATCCTTTACAGTATCAAAAAGATCTTCTCCTGTGAGTATGTTTTCATCAATCTTAACATTATCGCAGGTCCAACTATCTCCATACGCTGCCCATACTTCGACGGCACATGGTTCTCCTCCATCCCATTCGGCGAGAAATGTAGAAGATTGAGCAGGTTCGGGACAAGAAGGTGGCTGAGTTTCAGCTATGAATTGATAACATTGTCTTCTGGGTTCAACTCGAACCTCTGGTGGCGGTGGCGGAGGGCATTCCACGACCGCACAACCCGGCGCGGGTATTACTTCAGAAAGAGCAACTCCTTTCCCTTGTCCATATTTGATTAGTGCTGTTGTTAATGTTGGTGTATTCGAGTTCGTCACAACCGTCCACTCTGCCGTGTCATTAGGAGTAACCTTGATTACAAAGGCCTGCTGATTGTACTCACCGAAATTCAGTGTATCTTCCCCTTCAGCAACATCGAATACTTTAATATTATTAGGTATAGATTGGCCTTCATCTACAACGATACCTCCGTTACAGCATTTTGGGATAAGCATTGCTAAAAAGTTAAGCCGAGTTAGCGAGGTAGTGCCCGTATTCACGACTGTGTAATGCCATTCGTAATTGCCACTATTTTCCACAATATTATTCAGAGTAATTGTGTACGGGCCTACAATCTTTTCCATCGGCAATACAAACTCATCGGGGTCACAATTATCGTAGAACGCGATGCTATCACTGGCTGCGAAAAGTGCAGCTATGGTAATTACCGCCATGTACAATACTGTTTTAGATATTATTTTTTGCATTTCGAATTCCTTATTTATGGTTTCCTTTCAAGATTTAACAGAATAATTACATTATCTTCATCCTTATACCGGCTCATTTCGTTAAGAAAAGTGCAACCTTAACTTATTAATCATCTTCTTTCAATCTGTAAATACTTAGGGAAGCGCAAGTGTGACTCTACCAAACACATACCTATCCGATTGTATACTTGCGTTTTTTGTGTCTGAATTAAAAAAATCAAAATCCTGGTCAAATAAATTTTTTACACCAAATGTGAAAAAGCCGAGCCGCTTTGGAAAACGGAAGTTGAGCGCGGCGTCAACCAACCAGAAGTCATCATCTCCGTTCTCAAAGACTTCACGATTATCCTTTCGCTCGAATTTACCGTCCTGATTGATATAGGTCCCTTTCAAAGAGGCACCCAGACCGGAGGGGCGGAAAAAATTGATCCCCAACGGAAAAAAATGTGTTTCACTATCAATTGCACCGGAACCACCTTCTTTATCCCTATCTAAATCTTCATATTTATATTCCGCACTGAGCGATACCCAATCATGCGGGGTCCAGAAAAGGTAGGCTCGGGCTAGATGCTCATCCCAATTGGAGTTTTCCAAACTGCCAGTATCTAAATCAACAAATGGAACGTTAAGATCCCTGTAGGTAAACTCTGCCCCTCCGTATATATTTTTTGTGAATTTCTGGTCGACAGCACCGCCATAACGCCAATAGTCTGTTGCATTAAGCTCATCAAAAAACTGATTGAAACCGGCAACCTGAGTAGGCTCAAGGGTCTGGTCCGTAATCAGCGTTCTTTTCAATACCCGGAATGCGGCTGCACGCAGTGTGGTGTCTGGAAACGGGTTCCAGCTAATCCCGATTTTAGGGTTGAATTGATCTTTATCCTTTTCCAGATCATCATCATCAGGGTTGAAGTCGTCATAGCTTGCACCAATAGTTAGTGTCAGGTTCTCCCATGGCTTGATATAGGAATATCCATAAAGATTGGTGTGCTGGGCATCTCTGTCTACAGTGAACTTATCGAGGACAAACGGAGGTGGTACACCAAAGTCAAGCGATAATTTAATGTCATCATTCGAATCTATATCGAAATACCCTGCACCTGTTACGAAGTTAACGTACTCAGAGCGGAAAAGATACGAAAGCTCACCGCTATAGGCGTCATCATCACCATCGAGATCAAATTTGAAAACTGGAAAGAACTCAGTGTCCTCATCTTTCAAACTTCGGTCTCCATCGGAATACTGAAAATTGCCAATGAGGTGAGAACCCGGCGAGAAAGCATGGTGGAAGCCAAGGCGTGCTGTTTTTGTATCGTTGTCTTCTCGCTGGTTGGGCAAAATATCATCTTCAAAAAACGTCTGTTCAACATCGCCTCTTTCCTCATCCCTGTACCTGTATTCAGCCTGAATGCTCGTCTTGGGAGAAAGCTCATATTGGGCAAAGATGTTGGCAATTTTATCAGTCTGATCGGCATTGTCGCGCCAGCCGTTCGTATCAAAGTAAGAATAACCGCCACTGAAGGAAAACTTTTTATAAATGCCGGAAACGATACCCTCAGCAGCCTTAGTTGCGTTGTCACCCGCCAGCCCGCTGATCTGGAAGGCAACACGGTTTCGGTTAAAAATGGGGTTGAATTCGTTAAAAGACAAAGCTCCCGGCCCCTGGGCGCTGATCAGAAACAGGTTGCTCTCGGCAAGCCCTGGCTGTATGGGTGTAATGTTGATGGGCTGTAGCAGCTGGGACTGCAGCAACTCGCTGACGCGGGCGATCTCGTGTCGCGGCAACACCGAATAGGAATCGGCTAGAAACCGGTGGGCAGAAAAATTAGTCGGATCGGTATTAACTGAACTCCAGCCCTCTACTAAAGCGCGCTGCTGAAACCCTAAATCAGAATATACGCGGGCAATCGCCGCACTGCGGGCAGCCAGGTCCGAATCGAGCAGGAGCTTGGAGCGGTAAACCGCACGGTTGTTATTCAGTTCTCTGGCTTTTTGCAGATCATGCAAGGCCTCCACCGGCCGGTTGGTGGTCTGCTTGGCGATGGCATCATAAAACCAGGGTGTGGGGTCGTTGGGATCGAGCTCTTTGGCGATGGCATACTCGCGTTGATCCAGGGTAGTACGTTTTTCTTCATAGTAGGCTTTCCCCAGGTAGCTGCGGACAATGGAGTTGTTGGGGTCCAGGCTGGCGGCAATCTCGATCTCCCTGCCCCCCGCTTCCATATCGCCGTCCCTGATCTTCGCTAAGCCCAAGCCGAGCCTTGAAAGAGGATCGGCCGGATCGAATTCGATGGCTTTTTCAAAGGCGGCCCGAGATTCTGTGGTCTTAACCTGGGTCAGATAGGCATAGCCTAAGACCATCTGGGTTCTGGCAAGATTCGGATCCAGTGCGACCGCCTTTTTGGCCGCATCAAGAGCCTTGTCAAGCCGGCCGAAGGAGGACCACAACTCGGCCAGTCGCGCCCAGGCCAGAGCATTATTGGGATCGAGTTCGACCGCCTCTTCGATACTGGCGCGTGCGCCCTCCAGGTCGAAGCCAGCCTGTTGGGCATAGGACATGGCGATGCGGGCGGTAGCCAGGTTCTGACCGGTCTCCACCGCCTTTCGGGCCGAATCGAGAGCTTTATCTCTCTCGTTCTGGACTACGAAAATAATTGTTTGAAGCGCAAAAGCATCGCTGTACTTCGGGTCCATGTTCAGAGCCCGCTGGATATCTGCGCCGGCCTCATCCACGCGGCCCACCGCCAGCAGTTGGGAGGCACGATAGGCTAAAAAGCGCGGGTCGCCCGGATCTTCTTTGGGGATATCTCCGGGCGCAAAAAGCATGACCGGTGGGTAGTACAAGGCCCAGCGGACGGCATCCCGCGGGTGTACCACCACCCGGTTCACCGGCGCTTTACCGGCCTCAGCCACGGCCGACTGGCCGCCGGTCAAGGCGAGACTGCCAGCGGCGTTGGAAGCCAGCACCTGGCCCTCAAAGATCGTTATCAGGGTCCGGTCTTCCTCGACCCTGATGAAGCCCTCAGTTCCTTCGACACCGGCGTTCACGAAACCGGTCATCACCTCCAGGTTGCGGCGAATCCGGCTGAAGAAATGGACGGCGCCCTTGGCCAGCGCGACGACAGCCCCGCGTTTTTCTCTCACGCCGCCGAGAGTAATCGTCGTGTTCTGATCCAGGCGCAGCAGGGGTTGGTTTTCCAGGGAAAGGGCGGTTCGGCTTCGATCGTCCACCCGAATGGTGTCGCCGGGGCAAAAGCTGTCATCGAGTTCGACGGTTTGCCACTGGGTTTCCCCCGACCGTTGAACCTCGACATTCCCCTCTACTGAAACCGCTTTGGCAATCCATTGCTCACAGGTTTCGGCAAAGGCTGCGCAGGGGAACAGCAAGGTTGCCATACAGGTCAAACATATAATGAGACTGAGCTGGTATGCTAAGATACGTTTCATTGCCTGTTCCTTCCATAAAGTGCCTACGATCACACTTTGTTTGGACGCGATTCAATTTAATAGGAGATGAGAGATGATTGATTAAATATGTACAGCCTTTTTGGTGCTATGGCTTAATTTTTCGCGGATTTTAACAAAACCAACACCAGAGAATTAAATAAAAGCCGACCCGATGGTT
>NODE-511-length-13858-cov-5.90459_pt1 | contig 13858 bp, 13 predicted proteins | sample MGYA00139097_ERZ477577 | MGnify/ENA metagenome assembly ERZ477577 | reverse complement strand
GCCGAAAGCTCACGCGCGGAGGGCCGTTGGTTCAATCCCAACTACCTGCACCATAATAAAAACAGAGGCTTAGCTTATTGCTTTGCCCCTTTTTTTGTCAATAAATGCCCGTTTTGAGCAAATGTGCGAGCGTTTTTAGTTTTTGAAAATTATTGGATATACAATTTTGCCTTTATGTGTAAATATTAAAAAACCTTTTCTCATGAGGAGAAGTGTATGCCAGATTGTAGCGACCTGAGAAGAGAGGGTCTGACCCGTATCGATGTGGTTTTGGCAGATGGTACTTATCACCTTTTTTCCCCACTAGTGCTCGATACTCTACTAGAGCACAATCGCGTGTTAAAATTTAAACGAAAAAGCGGTTGGGTCACTGTTGGAATAGACCCTGTCCGAACTATGTCCAGACGTTTGGCTACTGGCCTGTTCGATGGGCCTGAACGACGGGCTAGCCACTGAGCAACTCAGACTACAATTTAACTCTACTCATCTACCCCAATAAAAAAGCTCCCCCAGAATCACTCTGGAGGAGCTTTCTGCTATCCACGTCCCAGGAGTGTAGGCTGACAGCTCACGCGGTTATAGGCATGTAAGGGTCAGAGAACCCCGCTTTTAGCTTAGACTTCATGTGGGGTTTGTTTTGTTCAGACATAAAAAAACCGCCCCTTTTCAGAGGCGGCTTTCGTTTTTATTTTAAACTTCCAGCCAGGAAACTGTTTACACCTCCAGAACCATCACTATAAACTTCTTTGACTGCAAGGATTCCCTCATCAACATTGAATGTAATCTTTGAATCAGATGAAGTGTCTCGCCAAGGGCCATTAAAATCACCCCAAACAATTCTCGGCCCTTCAACTTTACACTTGTAAATATATTCATCTTTATCGCTTTCTCTTACATAGAAAAAGTATTTATCCTCTGACCTGATGTATATGCTTACCTCTTCTGAGTCGTTGCCCATAACAACGCTGATACCTGCCTTACATATCAACTCTTTTGAAAAGTCAGATTGATCGGCAGCGTTGGTGCTTTTTGCGGGAAGTATGGAACAAACAAATGCACTCATGATGATTCCAGGCAAAAGTAACCATAAGCTTACAAAGGAATCCTTTTTTTTTGCCATATACCCACCTCCTTGTTAAGGAGCTTTAACAAAGCATATATCAAATATGCACTTACTCAACAACAAAAAAACCGCCCCTTTTCAGAGGCGGCAATAAATAAGATTGGCCACCTGATAACGGGTGGCCATTTTTATTTGTCAGGGCTTCTAGTAAACACTCCAAACACGCCATTTTTTATTATCAAAACAATGTGAGAGGATTTACAGTAAGGAAACTTTGACTACGTTGTCAGATAAGGCTAGAGAAATTTGATGTTTTCCATCGGGGATGAAATGAACAGACTTGCAGTACAATTCTAAAGGCTCTTGACCGCTAATGTTGGCTTATATTGACCGGCGGTTTTATTGTATCCACAATATCACTTAGGAAACTAGTGGCGATTCAGCTTAATGAAGAAACAAGCAACGTTTCCTTAACCTTTTTTGTGAGATAGACCATGGATCTGAAAAAAATTGCAAAATTAGACGCAGCATTGATCAAAGCAGCGCAAGGTGTCCGGGTTTTACCAAGCATCTCCTGGCCCCTGGGGAGTGAAGAGACCTTTCTTCGAAACTGGCGCGCCGGCAAAAAAGTCTCTCTTCCTGTCAGTGGGGTTGAACGCCTTGACCTGAGGGACAATATCGCGGCGCTGGAAAAGATTTCGGCGCAGTGCAACGAAGATGACCCCGTTGAGAAATTTCTATTTGAGACCGCGCAGAGTTATGCAAATGCAGCCCGCATGCTGGGTGCAGTCGGCACACGTGATTTCACCACCTGGTCGGTCAGTCTTTACGGCCGCCCTGACATGCTTTACAAACTGCAGAATATGACCGCAGTCGATGCAGCCCGTTTTTTTCTCAAGTTGACCGACAGCCTGATCGGAACCGGGTACATTCCACCGGCGGAGAGCAATATCAGCGCGACTAATTTCACCGCCTGGCTGAAAACGCGAGTTGATGAGTTTTTTGGCCCCAACGTGGTCTCGGTCGTTGAAGATGCGGACCTCTCGGCCAAAGCCGCTGCTGGGGCAAACCGGATCAGGGTTCGCTCCTCTGCAACTTTCACCACGCTCGACCAGGCGCAGCTACTGAACCACGAGGCGTTCATCCATAGCGCGACCATGCTCAACGGCAGACATCAGATCAACCTGCAATCGCTGGCCCTAGGCGCTCCACGCACAACCCGCACCCAGGAAGGGCTTGCCGTTCTCAGCGAACTCTTCACCAACTCCATGGATATCGCGCGTCTGCGCCGGATTGCCCTGCGGGTAATTGCCGTGCAAAAAGCCCTGGATGGCGCCGACTTCATCGAACTCTTCAAGTTCTTTCTTGAGGCCGGCCAGTCGGAGGAAGATTCTGTACGCTCAGCACAACGCATCTTTCGTAGCGGCGCGGTTAAAGACGGCATCGTCTTTACCAAGGACGCCGTCTACCTGAGCGGCCTTCTGGAGGTGCACACCTTCATTCGCTTGGCCATCCGCGACAGTCGACCGGAACTGATCGGCCATCTCTTTGCCGGTCGCCTCACCCTGGCGGATGTCATCCGCATGGCGCCGGTCTTCGAGTCGGGGTGGCTGAATGCACCCAGGTACGTTCCTGACTGGGCTTCCGACCTGAACCGGGTCGCGGCGTCGATGGCTTACTCGGCCTTTCTCTCCAAAATAAGCCTCGAAAAAGTTAAACTGAACCGGCTGGTCCTGCTTGAAGATAAACTGAAAGAGATGAGCTGAAAGCAAAATTGGTAATTTAACCTTTTATTAAAGTTGTCCTATAAATCACGACTGCCGAGACGAAAACGGGCGTGTTATTGATAGAGACATTTAATACGACAAAATGATAGCCATCGGGATCTGCCCGAGTGGTCATTTCGTTCTGGGGTTCTAAAATCAAGGCACCTACTCGGTCAGCCAGCGATGAAGCTGCAAGCATTAGCCTTACCACTCAGCTGCCAAAAGTGCCCTCCCAGAGCCCTTTGAAAAACTGTCGAGCGTTGCTGCCCAGTACCCGGCTGTCGTACCCACCTTCCTGAATCACCACAGTCGGCAAACCCAGTTCGGCCAACATGCGACCGTTTTCGACAAAATCGGGTCCCTTGAGGCTCCAGGTCCCGGTCGGATCACCGTTGGCGGTATCGAGGCCGAGGGCGATGATTAAAAAAGTCGGCTTGTAGCGCTGGATGCGCTTGATCGCTTTGCCGAGGGCGACCCGGTAGCCGACGCCGTCGAGGTGCTCCGGCAATGGGATATTGAGGTTGTAACCCAGGCCGTGCTCGGCACCTGTCTCGTCATCAAAGCCGTTGAAATAGGGATAGGCAAAACGTGGATGACCGTGGATTGAAACCGTTAGCACATCACGACGCCTGTAGAAGATGTCCTGAGTACCGTTGCCGTGGTGGTAGTCAATATCAAGGATCGCGACCTTGCCGTATTCGCACAACTCTTCAGCGGCCAGTGCGGCATTATTGAAATAGCAGAAACCGCCGAAGGCGCGGTGCTCGGCGTGGTGTCCCGGCGGGCGGACCAGTGCATAGGCCAGTCGTTGCCCCTCGAGAATCCAGCGCGCTGCGGTCATGGCGCAGTCTACGGCCCGCTTGGCTGCCAGGTAGGCGTTGCTGGTCAGTGGGGTGAAGGTGTCGATGCAGTAGTAACCAGCCTTAACGGACATCTCCTTGGGCGGCCGCGCAGCGTTGCGGATCGGGAACACATAGGGGTAAAGAGCTTTGTTCTCGGGTAGCCCGGCGCACATGGACTTGAGGTAATCAACAAAATCAGCGGCATGGGCCCGCTTGAGCTTGCGCTCGGCGAAGCGTCGCACCGGCACCCGATGGAACAAGCCAGTCGGTTCGATCTCGCGCAGGATCGAGCGGATGCGCACAGGCGATTCGACATAACCTCGCTCGCGAATATGATGGATATCATGCTGATCGTTAACCACCAGAGCGATCTGCCGCTCAATTGGATGTGGCCCTTTACTCGGCGGCTTGGGAAGATTCTTTTTGCGGTAGCGAAACTCGCGCAATTCGACCGGGTCGTGGAAGGAATCGACCACCAAATCGATGTAGGGCTTCGGGCAAAGATGCGCATACTTGCGCTCGAGGATCGCTCGAACGATCTCACGGATGCGTGCCGCCGGCAGCTCAACATCCTCACCAAGATCGTCGAAGACCAGGTACGGGGGGTTGTCATCCCCTTCGGAGAGCGGAGTCTCATAGGCGGTGCCGGCAAACGGCCGGGCGCCATACTGCTCGTAGAATTTCAAACGCGCCTTGTTCTGGGCGAGGATGCCCGCGTCGCGGCAAAGTTCCGGATCATCCGGCAGGCACTCCATAAAAATGCCGAGGCCACCAAGAGCCCGCGCCTCGCTGCGCAACCTCTCGTACAAAGCTCCGCCGATGCCGCGCCCGGTCATCTTGTCCGCCGCTGAGATATATTCGAGATAACAGAATTTCAGATCCGGCGCATGCAGCAGCAGGGCAAACCCCACGACATCACCTTTGTTATTCTCCGCCACCGAGAGGATTGAGCGAAACCGGTACTTCAGCGGATTGGTCAGTTGCTCGGGAAGTTTTTTAATGTCTTTCTTGTCGAGAGCCGGAAACTGATCACGAAGAATCTGTTGAACCTGATTGATCGCCTGACGATTGACCGGCATTGAGGGGTCATAGATACGGCGGATACCGAACATTGGGAGGCCTTTATACACAGTTGAAATGCCAGCAGGTTACAAATTCAACCTGGGACGATTTTATCATGAAATCCAAAGTTTTAAGAATTCTTTTGAGGAGGTAAAAAAATATTCTTGTTCATGCTGTTGCTTCATCTCAGAAAACAGATCGCATTCGAGATATCGTGTGCAATATCAGCTATTTGTTTGCTTGGTTATGGGCTGGCGTATACATCTCGCAAGAGGTTATTTCTTGAGCATGTCTTTTCCTGTTGACAAGTAAAAATTGCAGGCGTATATGACGTAAAATGATTGGCGTTCAGGGGCTGGAAGCAAAGACATGCCCGCTGAAAAAGTTAACCCCTTTATCCAGCCGCAAGCCGCAAGGCTAACCGGCCCTGAAGACGCCATCGCCCCTTCCATTAGGAAGGTAACTATTACGCAGCTGGTTTTCTTTTGGGGTTAACACATGCATATCGCGCTCTCCTTCAATCTGAAGGGTGATGCGACCGGTCCTTTTGAGGAACCGGCCGAACCTCCCTCTGTATCTTCTGTCCTGCCAGCCGACGATCTTTTCGCCGAGTGGGACGACATTCACACCATCAAAGCGGTTGAAGCGGCTCTCGCATCACGGCACAAGGTTACCCTTGTCGAAGCTAATCTTGATGCATTCGAGACATACCGCAAACTCCAACCTGACCTGGTTTTCAACATTGCCGAAGGTCTGCACGGCGCCAGTCGTGAGGCACAAATTCCTGCGATGCTGGACATGCTCGGCATTCCTTACACCGGCAGCGACCCGCTGACCCTCAGCCTCTGCCTCGACAAACGTCGCACCAAGGAAATCCTCGCCCACCATGGTATTGCGACACCCGTCTTTGCCGTCGTCAACGCACTGACAGAGATCCCCCAACAACTCTCTTACCCACTGATGGTCAAACCAACCCTTGAAGGTTCAAGCAAGGGCGTCACCGACAAGGCCCTGGTCAACAATCGACATGAATTGGTCAGCCAACTGGAATGGGTGCTCAACACCTATCGTCAGAGTGCCCTGATCGAGGCGTTCCTTCCCGGTCGTGAATTTACCGTTGCCCTGATCGGCAACGGCAGCGACCTGACCGTGTTGCCGATTGTAGAAATCAATTTTGACACCCTGCCCTCCGGCGTGCAGCCAATCTATTCCTACGAGGCCAAATGGCTCTGGGACCAGGAAGAAGACCCGCTGCATATCTTCACTTGCCCTGCCAAACTCGAACCGCTGCTGCAACTACAGATTGAAGAGCTCTGCAAGGCGGCTTTTTGTGCTCTTGATTGTCGTGACTGGTGTCGTATTGACGTGCGCCTTGACGCCCAGGGCAGACCGCAGATTATCGAGCTCAACCCTCTCCCAGGCATCCTGCCGCGAGTGGAACAGAACAGCTGTTTCCCTAAAGCGGCCAGAGCTGCCGGGCTCACGTATGATGAGATGCTCCTGGCTGTTGTCAACGCAGCCTGCTCACGGCTTGATTTGCCTGCGGGGGTAAACCATGAACGTTGCCGTATGCTTTAACCTTGTCCCACCCTCAGCCACGCGTGGTGAAGAGATTGATCGCATTGCCGAAGAAGGTTCCGAGCAGGAAGCTCGCGCCGTTGCCGCGGCTCTGACTGAACTCGGGCACAAGCCTGAGCTTGTCCCCCTGGGCGCAGATATCACCTTCTTTGCCGCTGAACTGCGTCGTCTGCAACCTGACCTGGCTTTCAACCTCTGTGAAGCTTTCTGGGGAGATAGCCGCAAAGAAATGAACGTTGCCGCACTCTTCGACCTTCTTGGCATCACCTACACCGGCGCTCCTCCCCTGTCGCTCGGCCTGACCCAGGACAAGGCACGGACCAAAGATCTTCTCTCCAAGCATCAATTGCCAACTCCGAAGTACTGCCTGGTCAAACCTGCCGCAAATAATGTGACCGTCAAGGACATGGTCTATCCGCTCATTGTCAAGGACATGGCTTATCCGCTGATCGTTAAACCGCGTTGGGAAGATGCCTCACAGGGGATCACTAACGACAGTGTGGTCGAGAACGAGAAAGCCTTGCTGGCACGCATTGACTATGTTCATCGCACCTATCATCAGGGGGCGTTGGTCGAGGAATTCATCCTTGGCAGGGAGATCAACGCCGCCATCATCGGCAATGGTCCTCACGAGGTTTTGCCACTTTCTGAGATAACGTTTCATCCCGACTTGGCTCAGCCGATCGTGAGCTATGAAGGTAAGTGGCTTGAGCAATCTCAGCAATATAAACTGACCGAACCTGTCTGCCCGGCCCCGCTCAAAACACGCTACGAAATGCTGGTCCGCGATGTGGCTTTAAGGGCTTACAAACTCCTCGAATGTCGTGATTACGCCCGGATCGATTTCCGCCTGCGTGGTGGCGTGCCCTATATTCTCGAAGTCAACGCCAACCCTGATATCAGCCCTGATGCCGGTCTGGCCCGCAGCGCCAGGGCAGCCAGGCTAAGTTACCCGCAGCTGATTGCCCGCATTCTGGCTATGGCCAGCAAACGTAAAAACTGAGGTTATTGAACATGCGCAAACTGAGAAATGATGACATTCCCCAGATTGAAGAGATTCTGGTTGCAACCCAAGCCTTCACAGCTGACGAGGTGTCCATTGCCATCGAGCTGCTTGAGACGGTCATCAAGAGCCCACTTCAGCAAGATTACGAAGTGGTTGTCACCGACGTCGGTGACCACGTGGCTGGTTACGTGCTTTTCGGACCAGTGCCATTGACCGAGGGCAATTACGATCTGTACTGGATTGCAGTCGATCCCAGCATCCAGGGCGGAGGTGTCGGTCGGCGGTTGATGAAGCACGTCGAAGAGCAGGTCCGCCAGCGCGGCGGGAGGTTGCTCTGTTTGGAAACGTCTTCGCAGGGAAGTTACTTACGCACCCGGAAATTTTACGAGCAGGCGGGCTATGTTGAAGAGTCGTGCATCCGCGATTTTTATAAGCCTGGCGATGACCGCCTGACCTATGTCAAACGCTTCTGATCGCAAACCTAAGGAGAACACCAGCGATGGAAACATGGCAGCGACTTCTGCAAGCCAGTATCACCAAACCCGGCGACTTGACCCGCAAATACGGCATCGCCCCGGGCCCTCTCGAACAGGTCGCCGAGCAGTACCCGATGCGGGTCAACCCGTACTACCTCAGCCTGATTAAGGCAGTAGACGACCCGATCTGGCGCCAGGCGGTCCCCTCCGAAATGGAGTTACAGGACACGGTTTGTCCTGCCGACCCACTCGAAGAAGAGAACCAGAGTCCGGTGCCCAATCTGGTACACCGCTACCCTGACCGGGCGCTCTTTTTAGTCTGTTCTGAGTGCGCCATGTACTGCCGCTTCTGTACCCGTAAACGCAAGGTCGGCGGCGAAAGCATGCTGATAAACCGCGAGACCCTCGAAGGTGGGATCAACTACCTGCGCGAGCACACCGAGATTCGCGACGTCATCGTCTCCGGCGGCGATCCGCTCCTGCTTTCCGATGAAAAACTCGACTGGATTCTCAAAGAACTGCGCTCAATCCCGCACATTGAAATCATCCGCATCGGCAGCCGCATCCCGGTGGTCCTGCCGCAGCGCATCACCATGGGATTGATCCGCGTACTGCGCAAGTACCAGCCGATCTATCTCAACACGCACTTCAACCATCCGGACGAGATCACCGAGACCTCGGCCAAGGCCTGTGCCCGCCTCGCCGACGCCGGCATCCCGCTCGGTAACCAGAGCGTGCTGCTGCGCGGTGTCAACGATGATCCGGCAATCATGAAGCGTCTGGTGCAGAAGTTGCTCGCCATCCGCGTACGCCCTTACTACATCTTCCAGGCCGACATGGTTCAGGGCACCGATCATTTCCGCACCAGCGTCGAGGAAGGGATCGAGATCATCCGCTCTCTGCGCGGCCACACATCGGGTCTTGGCGTGCCGGCCTACGTCATCGACGCACCCGGTGGCGGCGGCAAGATTCCGATTCTGCCTGATTACCTGCAGAGCATTGGCGAAGTAGTTGTGCTGAAGAATTACCTTGGTGAGACCTACTCATACAGCAACCGTCCAAAAAAACTTCCCGCTGTGGAGCCGCTTCGTGTGGTCAATGCAGGCATTGAAGGTGGCTGAAACAGAAAATCTCTCAAGAGGGATGAAGACGAAACATGCGTAACGAGCGGCGACTCTCTTTTTGATCGCCCGGAGAATGGACCGTACGTGGATCTGAATATTATACAACAACTTGACCTGGCTATCGCGCCACTGCACTGGAACGGCCTGATCACGACCTTTATCTGTGGCGTCATCGTTGGGCTCGAACGCCAACTCTGTGGCAAGCCAGCCGGGATTCGCACTAGCACCCTGATCTGCATGGGGACCTATGTTTTTGTTGCCGTCGGCAGTTCTGTCGCCGGCAATTTCGGCGACCCGTCGCGGGTGATCGGTCAGGTGGTCACCGGTATCGGTTTCCTGGGAGCGGGAGTTATTCTGACCCGGGAGGGCTCTGTACTGGGCGTCACCTCAGCAGCGACCATCTGGGTGCTTGCGGCGATCGGTGTGCTGGCGGGAGAGGACCACAACCTTGCGGCCATCACGGTCGCAATATTGACGGTCGGTATCCTGATTGGGGTCAACATTCTGGAGTCAGTATTTGTCAGTCTGCAACATGGTGTCCACTCACACATCAAAAAGTTCCGTCGGCGCAGTGATGAGGAGGGCCTTTAAATGGCGATAAACGAAGCAACGGCAGTTATTCTTTTGACAGTCTTCATTGCCCGGATTGTTGATGTGTCTCTTGGCACCTTGCGGATCATTTTTCTGACCCGAGGGCTGAAGTACATGGCAGCCTTACTCGGCTTCGCCGAATCGCTGATCTGGATTATTGCCATTAGTCAGATCATGAATAACGTCAACAACTTATCTGCCTACATTGTCTTTGCCGCCGGTTTTGCCAGCGGCAATATCGTTGGCGTCTGGCTTGAAGAAAAAATTGCCATCGGTAGTCTGGTGGTTCGGATCATCACCTCGCGAGAAAACGGAATTCTCCTGGCAAGGTTGCGTGCCTCCGGCTTCGCAGTGACCAATATTGATGCCGAAGGTGAGGGTGGTCAGGTCGATCTCCTCTTTACCATTGTGCGGCGCAAAGAACTACCAAAGCTCACGTCCCTGATCAGACAATATAATCCGGCAGCCACATACACGGTTGAGGATGTCCGGTTTGCAAGTTCGTCGGTCGTCAGCCTGGCTACAACAAAACGCCCTTTCGCGCTGCGGCGACCCCATATCCTTCGAACCTGACGCCCTTTAAAAGCCTCAGCGTCTGAGCTCTGCCAGAAAAAGCAGTATAGTATGACATTATAGTTCTTGGCCGTCGTGTGTCAGCATTGTGCTGCACATGGTCCTCTCGTTCAGGAGACTATACCGGAGACAAGTGATGGAAAACTCACTTACCATTCTGAAAAGAATTGTCCAGGAATCTGCATCGGCCGCGTCCCCGACAAAACAGATGGCTTATATCGTCTCAGCCGTTCGCGCAGCGATGCAGGTAAGTGTTTGCAGTCTCTATATCGCCAGCGACGACGGGGCCCTGACTCTGACCGCTACGGATGGTCTCGACCCGGAGTCTGTTGGCCGAGTTATGCTTCCCGCTGGAGAAGGCTTGGTCGGCGCAGTCGCCAGAAGCAGTCATCCGATCAATCTGGAAGATGCTGAACAGCACCCGGATTATCGCTATTTTCCGGAAACCCATGAAGAACGATATCAGGCTTTTCTGGGCGTTCCCTTGGTTCATTTGCGGCGCCAGGTCGGCGTTCTGGTGGTACAGGAAAGTCAACGTAGAAAATTTACGGCCGATGAAGAAGCTTTTCTGGTGACCATCGCCGCACAACTGGCTGGCACGCTGTTCCTTGATCGAGTCTGGATTTCGTCTGAAACGGAGGTTGCGAAAGTTCCCCAGTCACAACGGGTCATCGGAGTCAAAGGGGCTGTCGGCATCGGTATCGGCACTATCCACTTGCTGGTTGGAGACGACCTTGATCAAGTGCTCGATCAGGAGTGTTATGACGTCGAGAAGGAGCTCGAACAATTTCGTGTCGCACTGAACGACTCACGTCGTGAACTGGAAGAGGGATCTCGTTCTCTCGCAGCATACCTTCCAGAGGATGTGTCTTCGATTTTTTCAGTATATGCCTTGCTGCTCGACAGCGAAGATCTGATCGGGGGGGTGGAAAACCGAATCCGTCAGGGGAATTGGGCTCCGGGGGCTTTGCGAGCGACAATCAGTGAGTATGCTGACAGATTTGAAAAAATAGAAGACCCCTACTTGCGCGCACGTTCCGAAGACGTGAGGAATATCGGCAGTAAAATCTATTCTAAATTGCAGGGGACATCTGTTCCTGTCAGCGACAATCAGAATCTGATTCTCACCGGCGATATAATCAGCATTGCCGATATTTCAAAATACAAGCGCGAGCAGCTAGCGGCTATTGTCTGTTACGCGGGGTCGGTTTTGTCTCATACTGCCATTTTGGCCAGTGCCCTTGGTATCCCGGCTGTCATGGGAACCGGCAAGATCAAGGGTCTGCAACAAGGGACACCTGCCATTGTCGACGGACATCAGGGGCAGGTAATTCTCAATCCGACACAGCCGGTCCTGGAAGAGTTCCAGGCACTGGTTAACCGCGAGAGCATTCTTGCCGAGGAACTGGAAGAGTTAAAAGACCTGCGGGCAATTACACCGGATGGCCACCGGGTTAGCTTGTATGCCAATACCGGGTTGATGGCTGATATAACACCGGGGCTGAAGCGCGGAGCCGAGGGGGTTGGTCTCTATCGTTCTGAAATCCCTTTTATGGCCCAAGAAACATTCCCCACGGAAGATGAACAGCAGGAATTTTATCATCACGTCCTGGAGGCGTATACCGGAAAGCCAGTGACCATCCGCACCCTTGATATCGGTGGCGACAAAGCACTGCCATATTATCGTTTCAGTGAAGAGAACCCCTGCCTCGGATGGCGCGGGATCCGCTTTTCCCTCGATAACCGGCCAATCTTTATGACTCAGGTTCGCGCCATGTTGCGTGCTTCGGAAAAGCTCAATAATCTGAAAATTCTACTGCCGATGGTCAGCCGGGTGGATGAACTTGATGCCTTCAATGCTCTGCTCGACGATGCCTGTGAGCAGTTGCATGCCGAAGGGTACCGGATTGAAAGGCCGCAGGTCGGAATCATGGTCGAAGTCCCTGCGGCGGTCAACCTGCTGCCGTTTTTCGCCCGGCGCATCAATTTTGTTTCAATCGGATCTAACGACCTCACCCAGTACCTCCTGGCACTGGATCGGAATAACCCGCGGGTGTCGCGGCTTTTCGACAACCTACACCCGGCGGTCTTGCAGGAAATTCACCGAATCGTGCAACTCTGTCGACAGCTCGACCTTCCGGTCAGTCTTTGCGGTGAAATGGCTGCTGATCCTCTGGCGGTTGTTTTGCTTCTCGGAATGCGAATTGAAACGTTGAGCATGAACGCCAGAAGCCTGGCCAAAATCAAATGGTTGATCAGAACACTGCCGGCTCAAGTTGCTGAAAAGGTTCTTCAGAAAGCGCTTTGTATGGAACACGAAAATGAAATTAGGGAGCTAACCAGGCACGTTCTGATTCAGCACGGGCTTGGCGAGTTGGTCGGTTGAGAGAAGAGAAAAAACTGACTTCTGTGTTTTTTGTGATTTATGGAGATGCTGGCAACGAGGCGATGCAGGAGGATTTCCTCGTTTATCACGACTTCTGAGAAGAAACACGGTTTCTTATTGATAGAGACATTTAAGACGACAAAATGATGGCCACCTGGATCAATTCCGAGTGGCCATTTATTATTTGTCAGAATTTATAAAACACGAAAGCCCTTCAATATCCCTTCTAGGTCAATACTTGACCTCTTCCTCGGCTTCCTCCTTCGTTATGCTGGACTTTTTCTTGACCTCTTTGGCAGGTTCTTCATTTTTACAGGCGGCAAGCGAAAAGGTCACGCCTATGGCCATTATGACTAAGAAGATTGGTAATGATAATTTCATGATCGGTTCCTTTCCTCCAGAGACACGTCTTTTGCTTTGGAATCCTTACAAATGCATTATAGCGCACCTGAAGTCCCTAAAGTTATGACCACATGGTAATGGGTGGTTTTTTCTTATTTGTCAGGGTTAGTAAGAATTTCGCATTTCTGCCAATCTGACTACACCAGAACAATGTAGGAGTACTTATGAGAGTTTCTGATCTGCCATCAAATACTTTGAGTCCCGGATAATGAAGGGCCTAGATGCCGGGGCATCTGATGGTCTTGAAGCCTGCAAAGATTAGTCAGCAGGTCCAGCACCAGAAAGTAAGTTGAGAGATACTGTGTCTGAACGTGCACAGTACCTTGCTATCAAGGACTTCACCTCCTCCAGTTCGCTAAATGGCTCACCATAAAAAATTCCATTTTATTCTGTAGTTATTTTCTGTAAGTCCCTTGACAATCGATTGCGGAGTATTAAATTGATTCTATTGTTTTAGCACTCTCTTGTGGCGAGTGCTAATGTAACAATTTAGGTCGGGTTTTTGAGCCAAAACAAGAGAACCCGTATCGCAGATTCACTGAAAAAGGAAACACAGCTATGAACATCAGACCGTTGCATGATCGTATCATCGTAGAACGTCTCGAGGAGGAAACCACGACAGCGTCCGGTATCATCATCCCCGATTCCGCCAAGGAAAAACCTGTGCAGGGGAACGTTATTGCTGTTGGTAAGGGCAAGGTGACTGAAGACGGCAAGGTTTTGCCTCTTGATGTCAAGGTAGGTGACAAGGTGCTGTTCGGAAAGTATTCCGGTACCGAAGTCAAAATCGAAGGCAACGAATATCTGATGATGCGTGAGGACGATGTCCTTGGCGTTGTCGAGTAAGACACATTACCCAATACCGATTACGGAGGATAAATAGTCATGGCTGGCAAAGAAATTAGATTCGGGCAAGAAGCTCGTGCATCAATTTTGGAAGGGGTCAACGCCCTTGCCAACGCAGTAAAAGTCACCCTCGGTCCCAAAGG
>NODE-510-length-13869-cov-6.97379_pt1 | contig 13869 bp, 10 predicted proteins | sample MGYA00139097_ERZ477577 | MGnify/ENA metagenome assembly ERZ477577 | reverse complement strand
TTTTGCTTTTTAATATCCTCTCCACAACGCAGGTAAAAAAAATACAGGAAAAAAAATTAACTCAAGAAGATCTTTATGAGTATTATTTAAGACCCTTGGCCATCTTTTTGTATAAAAATTCTTTTGTACAAAGAGGTAAGATAGAGCAAGTGAGTAAGTGTTTTCTTAACCTTGAGGATGGGGAGACTTTGCGTGAGAGGATGAAAGATTCTTTTAAAGTTTTATATGAACATGAAAAATGGGGAGAGTCTTATTTAGAGTGTGATTTTTTTGTAGATGCACGTGAAGATGATTCTTTTGTCGGATCATCAAGGAGTCTATGTTTAGGGGAGAGAAGATCAAGAAAAATGGGACGTATTTTAGATAAAAAAGAATTTCCTTCTTATGTAGAAAGAACAGAGGGAGATCTCTGCTTTATTGGGAAAAGTGAAAATATAAAAAAGTTTATAGAAAGTGAAGAATTTAAAATTTTTTCTCTTAAGAGCAAAATGGCATATCATTTTATTGTAGAGGAGGAAGATGTTTCTTCTTTACTTAATGCCTCTATGGTTCAAGAATCTAAGAAAATCCATGAGGAGGACCTAAAAATTTGGAAGCAGGCCGTATCAGATTGGGATGAACTTGATGATTTTATAAAAGTAAAAAAGAAAAAACCTTTGCAACCAGAAGAGAGGTTTTCTTTTTATTCTTCTTATTCTCTTTTGTCAGTGAACTATCTAACTGACAGAGAAAAGATCTATCTTACGATGGAGAAAAATGAGCAAGGTGAAGTCATCGATAGCAAGACAATTGAATGTGACTATCTCGTTAATTTAAGAGATCAAGTCAATGATCTGGCCATCTATTCTCGCTTGAGACAAAAAGTAGATGAATTAAACTATGAAATTTCATTAATAGAAGAAGGTGTCTATTTTATAGGAGAAAACAAAGAGATTATTTCCTCTGCTTTCTCTAAGATGATGGGGTATTTCTCTAGAAGAGAAGATCTTTAATCATTAACTGAATGAACTTTTTATTTTTCCAGAAATTAAAATCAATTTCTGTAATAAGAGAGAGATCTTTGTTGAGTAGTTCCTGAGGGATTATTTCTTTCTTACCGGCCCTATCATTAAAATTAAAATAAATGCCGCTTACTTTAGGTGAAATACTTTTCTCAGGATCAACAAAAAAACATTTGAGATGATTTTCTTTGAGAATAGAAAAATCCACAAGTCTGCATTTTTTTATAAGAAATTTTGGTTTGGGATTCATTGGCCCAAAAGGTCCCATCTCTCGTATTTGTTGAATGAATTGAGGTGAAATCATAGAGAGCTCAACTTCTTCATCCCAGCTTTCTTCATGAGAAATAAGAGAATCCTTAAGGGAAGAGTCTTGTGTTAAGGAATCTAAAAAGGCCTTTTTAAATAAAGGCAGGTTTTCTTTTTTCATGGAGAGACCGGCCGCCTTTGCATGACCGCCAAACTTTTCAAAAAAGTGAGAAAACTGAGAGAGATGAGCACACAAGTCGAGAGATCCATAAGAGCGCGCAGATGATTTAACAATACCAGGAGTGCTTGAATTAGTGAAGATAAGGGCCGGTCGTTTAAAAGATTCCACCATTTTGCTGGCCACAATGCCAATAACTCCTTCATGCCAATCGGCCTGATAAAGGATGACGGCCTTTTCATCTTCTTTTTCCTTAAAAAGAAGTTGGGCCTTAGTGACAATTTCTTTTTGAACTTTTTTTCTTTCTTCATTACAGCGATAAAGTTTTTCATAATAGATCTTGGTCATAGCAGGATCTTCATTTATGAGAAGCATAAGTGAGGCCTCAGGATGCTCAAGTCGACCTTTTGAATTAATTTTAGGGCCTATTTCAAAAGTAATATATTCTCCATCCCATTCATCATTCATAGCGCGATATTGAAGAAAGCTGGCAATGCCGGCAAATTTATTTTCCAGGATGAGTTTCATTCCATGGCGTACAAGTTTTAAATTAAGATTGTTAAGAGGAGCTAGATCACAAAGAGTTCCAATACTGACAAAACTTAAAAGAGGATAAAGTGAAGGGATAACTCTAGTTTTCATTAATATTTTTCTTACTTCCACACAGAGGGCAAAAGCAACACCAACTCCAGCAAGGGCCTTTAAATCCTCATTTCGTGAATCACGCCGATTGGGGTTAACAACAGCATAGGCAGAGGGAAGATCGTCATCAACTTGGCGGTGGTGATCTGTAATAATAAGATCAAGGTTTAACTCTTCTGCTTTTTTTGCTGCAGCATGGGCAGTAATGCCACAATCAACGGTGATGAGAAGAGAAATTTCTTTTTCTTTTGCTTCTTCAATACTAGGAGGATGAATTCCATAGCCTTGTGTAAAACGACCAGGTTGCATTTTTTTAGTTTCTAATCCGCACCATTGGAAGAAAAAATGAAAAAGAGCACAGGAAGTTGTTCCATCTACGTCGTAGTCGCCAAAGATCCCAACAGTCTCTTTTTCTTCAATGGCCAGGGCAATACGGTTGGCCGCTTTTTCCATATCAGGTATTAGGGTAAAAGAGGGAATTTCCCGTAAGTCTTGGGAAAAAAAATCTCTTATCTCTTCATCTCCAAGACCTCTTTTGCGTAAAATTTTTAAAGGGAAAGGGGGAAGAGAATTTATCATAAAAGAGTATCTTGGTAGAGGTGGACACTATTATCAAGGCCAAAATAAAGGCAGTCACGGACAAAAGCATGTCCGATAGAGACTTCTTTTAAATGAGGGATATGTTCTTTAAAAAGACGGAGATTTTGAGCATTTAAGTCATGGCCTGCATTAACCCCTATTTTTCTTTTTAAACAAAGATTGGCAAAATTTTTAAAAACTTGAAGTGAATCCTCTTTTTCTTTTTCACCAAGATTAAAACTCTTTGCATATTCCTCTGTATAAAGTTCAACTCGATCAGCACGCGATTCTACAATAAAGTCAAGAGCACGAGGTCCGTTTTCTAAATAGTCATAAGGGTTAATAAACAGAGATACTCGAGAACCTGCTTGCTGACGAATGATATTAATAACATGATTTAACTCTTTTTCTTCTTTGAAAACATCCCATCCTTGATTTGAAGTTAAGACGTTAGGAGCATCAGGAACAAGAGTGACTTGAGATGGTTTGATATTTGTAACAAGTTGGAGGAATTCTTCTGTAGGACGACCTTCAATATTAAATTCAACAAGCGGATAATCTTCGAGAAGTTCACTGAGCTCATAAGCATCTTTTTTTGTTATGTGGCGTTCATCTGGGCGAGGGTGAATAGTGATTCCCTTAATGTCTTTGCTTAACAATGTTTCTGTAAATTTTAATAAGTTTGGTTCACTTCCCCCGCGAGAATTTCGCAATGTTGCAATTTTGTTAATGTTAATACTGAGAAGTGTCATAAATTTTCCTTTGGCCAATACTTAAGTCATAGAGAAGAAGTGGGTGAAAAGTTCATATAAAAGAAAAAAAGTCCTTCCGTAAAGGGATAAATAAAAATTAACCCAATGAGCAAAGAAAAAAAATTACGAGAAAACTAAAAAAAAATTATAGTCAAATTATCTGTCAATTTTATTTCCCAATTACTTTTAAGGAGATTTTATGAAAAAAAACAGTAGTTTTTTACACTATTTTTTTCTTTTTTTGTCTTTGTCTTTTTTTTCTTCTTTTTCCTTAAAGGCCTATGACCTTGAAGATAAAAATCCAAGAACGCGATTCTTTCAAGGTTTTACCTTAACAGAAGATCCCGCTCACCCTTATAAGGCAAACCTAGGAGAGGGGGCCTCTCTTACACCCGCCCAAGAAGCGATTTTAAAAGCAAAAGAACTTGGTTCAAATCACATTATTCTTACACCTCGGGCCATTATGCTTGGTCCTAATACAAATATAGTTACTCCTGTTACAAAAAGAGGGATCAATCGAAAGCGAGAACAAGAAGGGTATAGGACTCTTATTGAGTTTATTCATCAGCAAGATATGACTGTCGGAATTAGGCCAATTTTCTTTGTTGTCAGCGATCTGAATAGTCTTGGACCTTACTATGAGACTTATCAAGATGAAAATGGACAAACACAGCGACGTTTACGTTGGCATGGAAATATTACTCCTACAGATCCTGAAGCATGGTTTGAATCATTTCAATCTTATTTAAGTATTTACCTTCGCATTGCTAGCGAAAATAAAGTAGAGGCCTTTACTATTGGTGCAGAGCTTTACTCGATGACAGTTGGTATTGAAGATTTTTGGAAGGAACATCCTCATGGTTTTCCACGTAATTGGTTACAAATTCTTAGCAATGCTCGTGATGTTTTAGGAAATGAAACGACTCTTATGTATGACGTTAATTTTACAGATGATAGCAACCAGAATTCAGACGGAGAGCTGCGCGTAGCGGGTGGAGAATTAGAGCGTTGGCGGTATCGCCTTGTTGATCTCGCTCCCGATACTCTTGAGGAACGTACTCGAGAGAGGCGCGATGATGATTCTGGATGGCATTATTTGAGAGATTTTTGGATGAATCTCGATATGGTGGGAATTGATATGTATCGCTCTCTTGCTTCAAGTAAAGATGTTGTTTCTGATGATTATAGCACTCTGGTGTATTTTTTAAGTGAAAGAGCGGGGATGTATGGCGATCAATTAGATGATTTTGCTAACCAAATTAAAACAACTCTTAGAGGTCATCATAAAAATTATATTTTTAAAGAGCTTGGATATCGTAGCTCCACAAAAGGATTCATTAATCCCTTTGAATGGGATAACCGCGATGAGGAAGTTAATATCCTTCATCAAAGTGCTGCTTATCAGGCCTTTTTTGAAGGTATTTGGGCCTCTCAATTAGACTGGTTCAAAGGGGCCGTTTTTTGGGATTTATCCATTAATCAACATCGTTGGGGAGCAGAAGATCCTGGTTTTTGCCCTATCGGAAAAAAAGAAACAGAGCACGTGATTAGAACTTTTTTTAATGAGTAGTAATTATTAGATAATTTTTAAATAAAAAAAAGGGGGGAGAGTGATTAGTAGAAAAAAAAATCTTTTAATTTCTCTCCTCTTTTTTTCTTTTCTTCTGAGAGGAGAAAGCAATACTACTGAGTTTTATGTTGAAGCACAAAATAAAAAAAATAATACAATTGAGAAAAAAAGAAATAAAACAATTTATGGAAGAGGTCGTCTTTTTTTTACTGAAAAGATAATCGGTGAAAGAAAAGCAAAAGCATATTTTGAGAGCAGTTTATCTTTTGATGAAAATTCCAAAAAAAATGAAATTTATCAGGAAGAGTATGTTGGATTAGGAGCAGGCGCTCAGATTTCTCTTTTTTCATTTTTAACGCTACAGGTAGATGTAAAGAATTATCTCTATTATTTAAATCAGCAATCGCCTTCTTCTTACGAAACAAAAATTGGCCTCGTGTTTTATCAAGAAAAATATTTTTTAAAAGAAGAAAAAATATCTTTGATTATTGAGAATTACGGAGAATTTTTCCATCGCTTTTTACTTGACCACAGCTCTCTTTTTTGCAAGTTGTTTGTACCTCTTGAATATTCTCTTAGTGATAAAATTTCATTGAGAATAGGTCCTGATCTTTTAGTAAGGCAGGCAAATAATGATTATCTTGCCGATAATAATATTGAGTATGGACCAAAAATAGAAGTTAGAAACTTCTTTTCTTCTCATGTGAGTTTCATTTTAAATCTTAAGCAAACATATGGGCAAAATCTAAGAGTTAGTCATTCTCGTTATTATGATTTAAACGCAGGGGCATCACTTTATGCAGTTTTCTGACGCCCTTTACTCAATGATTTTTTTTAATCTTATTCTCCTTTTTATTATTCTTGGTCTAGATGATCTTTTTATTGATATTTACTTTTGGCTAAAGAGGCCTTTTCCTAAGAAATATAGGAAGGAAGATATTGATGAAATTTTATTAATAAAAGAAAAAAGAATAGCTGTAATGATTGCGGCCTGGAAAGAAGAAGATGTGATTGGTCAGATGCTTACAGGAAATAAGAAAAATATTATTTATGATAACTATCATTTTTTTGTGGGAGTTTATCCCAATGATAGAGAAACACAAAATGCCGTTCTTCGAGCACAAAAAAAAGTTCCCAATATTACTCTTGTGGTTAACGAAAAAGAAGGACCAACAAGTAAGGGGCAGATGCTAAATTTTGTTTTAAAAGAAATTGATAAAACAAACAAAGAGAATGTTAATAAAGAGACTTTTGAATTTGTTGTCTTTCATGATTGCGAAGATATGATTCATCCTCTTTCTTTAAAGTTCCTTAATAGCTTTTCAGGAAAATTTGATTTTATTCAAATACCTATTTTCTCTTTATCTGTTGGAAAAAGCAATCTTGTGGCCGGTTGTTATATGGATGAATTTGCGGAGTGTCATCTTAAAGATCTTCCTGTGAGGTTACTTTTAACTCAAAGATTTCCCTCTGCTGGAGTAGGGACGGCCATGTCTCGTAAGATGCTAGATCTTTATAAAAAAAACAAAAAAGATATTTTTTATGAAAAATCACTGACAGAAGATTATATCCTAGGACTTACTCTCTTTGATGAATTAAAATCTCTTTTTTTTACAGCAAGAATAGAGTCATCCTTTTTTGAAAAAATGGAAAAAAATAGTTGGTTTAAAAATCTTTCGTTGAAAAATAAAAAGTATGACTTCTTGGCCACACGAGAATTCTTTCCAAAGAGAATAATTCCTGCTATTAAGCAGAGAGCGCGATGGACAACGGGTATTGTTTTTCAAGGAACGGAAATTATTGGTTTTAAAAAGAAGTTTTTTGACAATCTTTTTTTATGGAGAGATCGCAAAGGTCTTTTTTCTAGCTCGGTTGTTATTTTTTCTTTTTTTTATTTTATCTTTTGCTTTTCCTACAGTATCGATTTGGGATTAAAGATGTCTTCTTTTTATCTTATTATTTTCATCCCTCTGTTGATGATGATAAATCGAGTTTTACAACGAGCATTTTTCTCTACACTTGTTTATGGCGCTGAGTTCTCTGTATATGTTTTTTTTAAAATAATTTTATCAAATATTGTTAATTTTGTGGCCTCTTGGCGATCTTTTTATCAGTATTTTTCAGGAAAAATTTTAAAGAGACAGCTTACTTGGAGCAAAACAGGTCATGAAATATTAACTGATTTTGGTGATGAATTAAAAGAGGAGATCTCGTGATAAGTAAATATATTTTTATTTTTAGTTTCTTTTGGACACTAGGGGCATTCTCTTTTTCATTAAGCAATGGGAATGATTTTATTGATGGAGAATATAGGGTTGGAAATCATTCTTTTGATGATTGGAAGAAAGTTCAAGGAAACTTTATTTCTTTTAGTGGTGAAAAGAAAGATAAGATTTGTTTTAAAAAGTCACTTGAGCGACAACAAAATACAGTCGGGCATAATTCCGTTCTTGGTGCATCACGATCTTCTAATTTACACTCTGATATCACGATTGCTTTTTCACCTCATGAAAATTTTAAAATGGATGAAGTTGTTGAAGTTGAAGTTTTGGCCTATAAAGATGGAAAGTTTAAAGGAAAAATACGACATGATGATGTAAAAAAAGAAAAAGATTTTTTTCTTGATACAAATGATCGAAAATTTTTCCTTGCTCATTTTAAATTAAAAAGACCAAGGGGTAATAATTACAAAAAATGGAAGTTTATCTGGAAAATGAAAAGTTTTTCCGGTGAAGTTTTTTATAATGTTTATGATCTTTTGATTTTTAATCGTCATGGTCACTATCATTTTGTTGATTTTAAAAAAGCTAAATTTTCTTATGCAGGACAAAATATAGTTTCTGATTTAATCATGAATCATCATGTAACTGAAAAAATGAAAGTTGAGAAAACCTTTGAAGAGAGTAAAGAAAAATCAAAGAGCAAATCAGAAAATACAAGTATTGGGGCCTTAAAACCTGTCGATGATGGAATTCCCGACTTTAAAAATTACAAAGAATGTTTTCGTGGGAAAAATAAAAGAAATGCAATTCAGGTAACAGAATATATTTTACCAGGGAAAGGGGGGTATTGGGTGCAAAGTGAGTTTCTTAAAACAACTCCTGTCGAAAAGTATAAGTTTGATCTTTGTGGAATTTCTTATTTAGCAAAGACTAAAAATCATATAGAGCTTGTAAAATCTCATCGATTTATTGATTTCGATGAAAGTCTTTTAGGAGATGATAGGGCCTTGCAAGATTCACTTAAAGAATTAGAGATTATCGATAAAAAAAGAATACATGTTCTTAATAATATGAAGGAGAAAAAATAATGAAAAGAGTCATTTTGTTAGTTGTAGGTCTATTGTTCCATTTTAATCTAACTGCCGATCATGATCACTTTTTAGAAGTAAAAGATATTCATGTAAAGGTTAAGGGTAAACACAAAAAAATGGAGTGTTCTAAAAGTCCAAAAGTAATTCATGAGAGAGATCGAATTGTTTTTAAAATAGAACTCGAAGGAAATGGAAAATTTGATTATGAAGTTTTAATTTCAAGAAATGGTTTTATGCCTAAAAATAAAGAAGTTAAGTTCTTTGCAAAGCAGTTTGATCGAAAAAAAGGTGATGTTCGAGTAGGGAGCCGAGTTAGAAAACATCCTGGAAAAAAAACACTTAAGGTTGAATACCATCTTCGTGAAATGGAAAATAATCGAAATGAAGGAACTCTTACAGCTTTTGTTAAATTGAGAAGAAAAAAAATTGAAGTAATTCGAGAGTTTCAAATTCCTGTAGTAAAAAAATTCAATCTTAAAAGAGAGTATGGGCCTCTTTACAACTGTATGGTGACTTATCCCTCTGATATAATCTCCTCTATCTATACAGCTGGTACTGATACTCCCATGGAGATTAATCTATCTCAGACAATGGAAAAACTTCGTTTAGAAAAGCAATCTAAGTCAAAAAGTGTGAATTTCTCTCCTTTTGTTGGAGCGGGAGCATATGGTGCAATGGCAGCTGTAGGTCTTGGTGGTTTTGTTTCTTCTAAAATGAAAGAGGTTTCTCGTCAACATTCAGATGCCATTCATGTAACGACTAATAGCCAGTTACAACCAGGAGATAGTGGTTTTATTTGGTCTCAAAAATCAATGCATAGAGAAGGCTATTCAGTTTCTATGGTTAATCATTGTGGTGAAGAAAAAATGGTTGGACGAGTTTATCACAACCGATATTCTACAGCGCTAGGTGTTGCTCTTGTGAATGCTTTTGCGGGACGTGCAGAAATACCAACACAACAGCAGCAACAAGGGAAATACTCTTCTTCATCTTTTCCTTCCATCTCTACGGGAAATGATAGTGATCTTTTTGAAGTTGAATATGGTGGTCCTGTCATTAATACGTGTAATGAGTTAGATGAAATAATGCAGAGACAAGAGATTTCTTCTCAGTATAAATCAGATACAGAAAGCTCTGATTCTGATTCTGATTCTGATTCTGATTCTGATTCTGATTCTGATTCTAATTCAGAAAGCTCTGAATATGACTCTGAGTCTGAATCAGAGCTTGATGAAGATAATTTTGTTGTGATGGAGTCAGATGATATTTTAGATGATGTTGATTCAAGTGAGGTTTAAGGTGAAGAGAAGTATATCAATTTATCTTTTTTCATTATTATTAACGTGTGCGAATGTTTTTTCACGAGAAATTAACTATGCAAAGTCGGTAGTTATTGATCAAGAAAGAAAGTTTCCTCTTAGTGAAGAAGAGTTTTATAAAGTAGCTCAAGATCTTTATTTGATAGATGCAAAACATGTCAATCTCTTGATCAAAGGAATTGTCAAAAGTGATGGACGTATTTCTTTTGGTGATGGTGTTGATGGCGGTGATGAGAGAGGATATCTTTCTTTTGCTCGCTATCTTCATCAACATGGGAAGACTATTACTTTTAAATTAGTATTGATGGTGGGAGATAATTACTTTGACTCTATTTATCTTGATTTTGATAATAAGAAGTTAAAAAATTCTCTTAGTCGATTTGTCGCCCATTATACAAAAATGGCAAAAATGGCCTCTGCTGACGAGGTGGCGCTCACTGGATTTTCAGGTCTTAGTTGTCAAAATAGCAGGTACATGAAGAGAATGCTTCTTGGAATGAAAGAAATCTACCCTGCTATAAAAATACGTATGGATTGGCCAGGGCCAAAGGATTTTGAATTTAATGAAAATTGCTTAAGTGAAGTAGAGGATCTCATTGACCATCAGGGGGTTGACCTCCCTGACAACCCTTCTTTTGAAGAAGTTCAGCACTATTTAATGAAAGGATTTATTATTTCAAGATTAACTTTTAAGGGAGATTCTGAAGAGCAAGATATTGCTGCAGAAAAAGTTTTTTCAAGACTTGAAAAAGAATCAAAAGTTAGTTTTGGAATATTTTCTCCTATCCCCCCAAATCCATTCTCTTCTAATAATTTAGTAAGAGGAAAATCTACGATGGAAAGGATAAATCAATGGTTCAAGCAAAATTAATAAAAAGTATTATCTGCTTTCTTTTTCCTCTTTTTTTATCTTCTGGATTATATGCAAGTATAACAGAGCAAGACTACAGTCATTCTCCTTATGCTTTTAAAAAAGATTCTCTTCGAGTTTGTCTTTACTATGATGAAGTCCCCTCTTCTCCCGAATATAAATTAGGAGAGATTTACTCGATTATGTTTCAAAATCTTTTGGGTCATTTTAGAGAAGCAAAAGTAGTGAAAAAACCTTTGAAAGATTATCAGTCAGGAGATTTATCCTCTTGTGATCGTGCTGCGTATATTGGGTCTCATTACGCCGCCCCTATGGGGGATAATTTTCTAATGGATATTTATGATTACGAACGTCCCTTTCTGTGGGTCAATTATGGGATTTGGAAGTTATCTGCTTTTGTAGGAGAGCAAGATAATTTTATTAGCAAATATGGTTTTTCTCCTAAAAATCTTTATAGTTTTGATGATCCTGATAGCTATTTTTCAGAAGATCCAAAATTTTATAAATATTTTCATTACAAGGGAAAAAGATTTAGAAAATATGCTCGCTATGAAGAGACAAAAAAGAGAATGGTAACTTCGGCCGAAATCATGCTCGTGGAAAATAAAGATGCTGAAGTTCTTAGCATGGCAGAACATACGGGAAGTAGAGAAAAAACACCTTATGTTTTACATAAAAATAACTTTTTTTATGTGGCAGATCTTCCTTTTAGTTTTATTCATGAATCAGATCGTTATCTTATTTTTTCTGATATTCTCTTTGATTTTCTTCAACTTCCTCCTAGAGAGACAAAGAAGAATGCTCTTATGAGATTAGAAGATATTCATCCTAGAATTCTTCCAGAAGAGGTTTATCGAACAGTTAATGTGATGAATGGGAAATATCAAAATGGGGTAAAAGGATTACCTTTTACAATTTCTGTTATTCCACGACTTATCGATGTGACAGGATATTTAGGGGGAAGTTACCTAGATGTGGCCCTCAATGAGTATGGAGGAAAAGAAATCCTCAAGGCGTTGAAGTTTGCAACAACTAAAAAAGCACGAATTATTTATCATGGCTATACTCATCAGGATGCTGAAAATGCAGAATGTGCTATTGGGGTAAGTGGTGATGGGTTTGAGTTTTGGAATGTGTGTAGCATGAGTCCACTTCGTAGCGACTCAGATAAAAGCATTATGGATAAGCTTATTGCAGGGGAGAAAATCTTAAAAGATGTAGGCCTTCCATATGATGCTTGGGTGACACCACATTATCAAGCATCAGCTCTTTCTTATAAAAAATTCGCTCATTATTTTCCTCGAACAATTCAAAGGATGCGTTATGTTCCTGTTAATCACGATGAATCAGATCGTATTAATTGGGCCGGACAATTTTTCCCCTACACGATTGAAAAAGATTTTTATGGACAGTGGATATGGCCAGAAGCACTTGGCAATGTCTTGATGCCTTTTAGAAAAGTATGTAATCAGTTTTTGCGATCTCCTGAAGAGATCATAGAATCAGTAAGGCTTTTGTCTGTCATTCGTGATAGTTGGGCATCTTTTTTTTGGCACTCTTACCATTTTAATTCTAGTGAGGCCAATAGAAGTCTACACCGAATTGTTGATGCTATTTTAGAAGAAGGCTTTGAATTCATTGATATTAAACAAAAGAAGATTCAAGAAGATGAAGAAAGGATGAGATGGGATAATTAAGATATTGTTTTAGTATCTGAAAGGAAGTGAGCAGGAGGGGGATTTTTGGATATTTTAAAAAATAAATTAAAAAGAAGAGTTGTTTTTTGTTTTGGGACACGTCCAGAGGCCATCAAAATGGCCATGGTCATTCGTTTTTTCTTATCCAAAAAAGATGAATATGAAGTTTTTACTCTATCAACCGGTCAGCATCGAGAGATGTTAAAGCAAGTTATAGATTTATTTCAAATAAAGATAGATTTTGACTTAGATGTGATGAAAGAAAATCAAGATCTTACATTGCTTACCTCTTCCATCTTAGAAAAAACGACAGATGTTTTTAAACAGATACGACCTGACTATGTTTTTGTTCAAGGTGATACAACAACAGCGATGGTATGCTCAGTTGCAGCTTTTTATCAAAGAATTAAAATTTCTCATATTGAAGCGGGTTTGAGATCCTTTGACCTTACTTCTCCTTGGCCGGAGGAAGGCAATCGAAAAATCATCGGAACAATGGCCAATTTTCATTTTTGTCCAACTTCGATTTCTTTTACGAATCTTATGAATGAAAACATAGAAAAGAATGTTTTTATTACAGGGAACACTGTCGTTGATGCTCTTTTTTATACAGTAAATTTGATTAAGACTAATTCAACGTTAAAGTATGAATTAGAAAAGAGATATCCTCGCTTAGCAGAGAAAAGAATTATTGTAACGCTTCATCGCCGAGAATCTCATGGTGAAAAAATGAAAAATGTTCTTAGGAGTATTAAACGAATTGCGATGAATTCAAGTTTTAGTGTAGAGGTTTATTTTCCTGTTCATCTCAATCCAAATGTCAAAGGACTCGTTTATGATTTTCTATCAGGAATTGATAACATTAAATTGCTCAATCCTTTAGGCTATCTTGACTTTACTTATCTTCTCTCAACTTCTAATTTGGCCATTTCTGACTCAGGGGGAGTTCAAGAAGAGGCCCCAACTCTTGGTGTTCCTGTTCTTGTTACACGCGATACAACAGAAAGATTGGAAGGAGTTCAGGCCAATGTTGTAGAGCTTTTAGGAACAGATGAGGAGAGAATTTATGAAAGAGGAATGTATTATCTTCAGCATGAAATGAAAGATATAATTAAAGAGAGATCTATTATTCTTTATGGAGATGGATCTGCCTCAGAAAAAATTGAGAAAGTTATTTTTCAAGAAGGAGAGAAAAAAAGTGACAAACAAGAAAATACAAAAATTAATAAAGAGAGTTCTTTATTCCCTCGGAGTTTTTCTATGTAACCCCTTGATATCTTCAGAAGTAGATGTTTGGACAAACAGAAATTATGTCCTTGCATTAGATAGTGATTATTCTTGGGAAACTCTTTCTTCTTTTGTTGATGAAAAAATAGAAATGGCCATTAATGAGGCCAATGAAGATTTGGACGGTAGTTGCAGTGAAGAGAAGTTGAGATTAATAACATATGGAAAATTAGTAGGATATAACGGTATTCATGATGGTGTCACAGAGAGTTATGCAAAAAACTCATTTGAGCTCTTTGATGATCGCTATTGTTTAAATTTCTCTCAATCTGTTTATAAAGATTTTTCTCTTACAGAGTCTTTTGCTCTTCACTATACAGCAGATGCGATGGGTTGTTCTTTTAATGCGGGCGGGTATGTTGTAGGAACAGATAAGATCGGTCATTTTTTTGCTCAAGGAACTAAAACAGTTTT
>NODE-509-length-13883-cov-5.83613_pt1 | contig 13883 bp, 13 predicted proteins | sample MGYA00139097_ERZ477577 | MGnify/ENA metagenome assembly ERZ477577 | reverse complement strand
TTAAGACGATAGCGCCACATGTGATATCTTCATATGAATAACTTTCAACAGCTAAATAAGTATCGGGCAATAAACAAAATAGATTGCTTCAGCACGCTATGGGGAAATAACAGTGGAGTTATGGGAAATCTTTTTATTAATGGCCGTCGGCGTAATTGCAGGCTGGCTAAATGTAATGGCAGGTGGCGGCTCTTTACTAACGGTCCCTGTCATGTTGTTCATGGATGTCCCCGCACCTGTCGCTAACGGTACCAATAGAATAGCCATTCTGGCGCAGAATATCACCGCTGTTTATGCCTTTTTTCGTAAGGGCTTTTCTGACTTCAAGCTAAGTCTGAGTTTGTCGCTGGCCGCTTCAATCGGGGCTGTTGGCGGCGCCTTTGTCGGCGTTCAACTTGACGGCGTCTGGTTCAACCGTACACTCGCCATTGTCATGATACTGGTAATGTTTGTGATGGCGACCGATAAGAATAACAGTCATGATAATAACGAAAATGCTGAACCGAAAAATTTAATACTGGGCCATTTCTGCATGATAGGTGCAGGTTTCTGGGGTGGTTTCATTCAAGTTGGCGTCGGCTTTATTCTGATGCCGATACTGCACAGGGTAATGGGCTTTAACCTGGTGCGCGTCAATATGTACAAGGTGTTTGTCGTCCTTAGTTACACCATCGTCGCACTGTTCATATTTGCTACTCAGCTAGAGCTGTTATGGTGGGCGGGATTAGGGCTGGCAGTCGGTAATTCTATTGGCGGCTGGTATGGCGCACATACAACAATCCACAAAGGTGAAGTCTGGATAAAAGCTGTCATGTATATCGCACTAACAGGTTTCATTATTAAATTACTGTTCTTCTAGCATTTCGTTTTTTTTCGTACGACTGGGCCAGGTTCACACCTGGCCCTTTCACTAGGAAAAACCCATCTGCCCCGGCAGCCATAGAACAATTCCTGGTAGCGCTATCAGTACAGCAATCGTGATGACGTCGGCGACAAAGAATGGAGCCACACCTCTAAACACATCCTGCACCGAACATTCAGGTCTGACGCCTGCGACGACGAAACAGTTGAGCCCTATCGGCGGCGTGATTAAACATATCTCAGCCATCTTTACCACGATTATGCCGAACCAGATTGAACAACCAACCGCCGAAACACCAAAAGCCGAATCTGCCGCTGTCACCGCATCGCCGCCATTCAGGGCGATGACTGCCGGGTAGACAACCGGCAGCGTTAATAACAGCATTCCAATAGCATCCATAAACATACCCAGCACGGCATAGGCAAGCAGTATCATGATCAGCGTAATCATAGGACTTTGATCAAGACTGGTAATCCAGCTTGAAAATGCACCGGGTAGATCAGCAAACCCGAGGAACCTCACATATAACAAAACACCCCATATAATAGTGAAGATCATGACGGTTAGCTTGGCAGTTTCCATCAATGAGCTGCGTAATTCTTTCCAGCGCATACCTTTGAACAAGGCCATGATAAGTATGATGAATGCCCCCAGAGAGCCGGCCTCTGTCGGCGTACCAACACCGCCATAAATACAGACCATAATAATGGCAACGACAAGAAAGATCGGCATTGCGCCAGGCAAACTTTGAAAGCGCTGTTTCCAGCTAAACCCGGTAACCGGCGGACCAAAGTTTTTACGCGTGCTGGCAAGAAAGATCACCAGCCCTCCATAGATAAGGGCTGATACAGCACCCGGCAAAAAACCTGCCATCAGTAATGCACCAACATCCTGCTCGACGATAATGGCATAGATCACCAGTATTGCTGAAGGAGGAATCAACGATGCCAGTGTTCCACCCGCAGCGACAACACCTGCGGCAAATCGTTTGTCATAGCCAAGTTTCAGCATTTCCGGAATAGCGATACGCGCGAACACTGCTGATGTTGCAACCGACGCTCCTGATACCGCAGCAAAACCAGCGGTGGAGAAAACAGTCGCTACTCCCATGCCGCCGGGCAGCCAGCCAACCCAACGTTTTGCGGCCTCGAATAATGCACGTGTTAAGCCAGCATGGTATGCCAGGAAGCCAATCAGGATGAAGGTTGGGATGAGCGACAGGGCCAGTGTGGATACCTTTGAGTGTGGAATGGTACCGGCCATTTTTATAGTAACCAAAATGCCTTTCTCAAAACCTAACTTGGCACTGAATATCCACAGCAGCCCGAGAAAACCGGCCATGGCAGCAGCAAATGCCACACGCATCCCAATCACTACCATTAGCATCATAAACCCCGTCACCCAGAGGCCAATACTAATGTTATCCATGCTAGCCATGGCGTCTAACAAGCCCATTATTTTTCTTCCGATGTATCGTCGGGATTAATTATTGCGGCAGCTTCTTTTGCTGCTACGGTGGCAGCATCTTCAATCAAGGGTACGGCTACTGGCTGATCAGTATTTTCGACAGCAGCCCGGAAGTATCCCCAAACCTGTAACAAAAGACGTAAAGCAAGAACAGTTAAAGCGAAAGGCACAACGAATTTTGCCGGCCAGGTGGGAAGGTCTATATCTAATGATGAGTCGCCAAGACTATAAGATCTCCAGAAATGCATATATGAACCATAGATCAGTGCCAGGGTAACCAGCAGCATTAACACCGAAGAAATCATTTCCACTATCCACAACCTTCTCCCGTGTAAACGGCTCACCAGCATGTCCATTCTGATGTGGCCGCCTTCCCGCTGTGTATAAGCAATACCTAAAAATGCCATGAATGCCATGGACTGTTCTACCCAGTCGATGTACCCACTTATTGGCAGATCAAATATCCATCGCCCCAATACATTAACCGTAGCAAAAAGGACCAGCAGAAATATTATTATGCCGCCGAGTAAATTTAGTGATGATTCAAGTTTAAAATAAGTTCGGTCCGCTAGACTTAATTTAGACTGGTCTTCTAGAATGGTAGTTGAGCTTGACATGAAAAGGCCTTTTTCAGTTCAGCGGGCAGTTATGAATAAAGACACCGTAGCAATTAATAATCGATATGTAAAAAAATAGCCATGCTGATTACATCATCAGTATGGCTATTGCAGTAAAATTTCAAAAATGAGGGTATTAGAAGCGTTATCTATTGATTTAATGATGCCGCAGAAGATTGATTAAATAATGCTGAAGTAAATTCGTATAAAGCCTGCGCATCAAAATCTTTACTGTTTTCTATGATCCATTCTTTTCGTACCGAGTCTGCCAGTTTATCTAACTTCCTGGTTTGTTCGGGTGTAAAAGTTACCTGGGTTAAGCCAGCTTCTTTAATCGCTTTTTCATACTGTAACGTAGTATTGTTTTCATAGTTGTCGACATAGTAGGCAATGGCCTCGTCTACCGAAGTCAGTAAGGCTTCCCTGTACTCAGGCTTGAGACTGTTCAGCGCATCCGTATTCACTACAACAGGGCAATTCGCTGTGCCCAGGTTAAGGTTGGTCGTTGCCCATTTACCCACCTTATAAGTTTTTGTTGCTAAATGGGCATGTGGCGCAAATGAAGCCGCATCAATCACCCCTGAATCCATGGACTGACGAACCTCAGAAAATGGAACACCTGTTTTAATTGCACCTTCTTTGCTTAATACACCCATAATCCCACCGGGTCCGCGGATGCGCAGGCCGTTAAAATCAGAAAGATCCTTTAGCGCATCACTTTTACTAATAATATTATACTGAGGCATGGGAGACGGCATGAGTAAGGTGGCATTCCAGCGTGCGAGATCTTTAACAACTGCAGGGTGTTTATAAACTTCTGCAGATATCTCGGCAATACGGGCCAATGAAACATCACGGGAGAATGGCAGTTCAGTGACTGTTATAGTCGGGTTCTTTTTCTTGTGATAGAAAGAACAGAACTGGGCCATTTCGAAAGCGCCAATGGTAATGCCATCTAAATTCTCTTTTGATTTTGAAAGCCCACCGTAGGAGATATTCAGCTTAAACTCACCGTTTGTTTTTTTATCGACCAGCTCGGCCAGTTTTTCAACATTCTCGGTAAAGGCACGCCTCTTGCCCCATAAGGAGACATTCCATTCGGTAGCAGCGTAAACTTCTCCTGCGATAAAGCAACCAATAAATGCGGATAAAACCGCGTTTCTTGTTAGATGTAACATGTTTTTCCTCCAAAAATGACGATTTTTCAATACAATTATTTGTGCATGAAAAGACTGAATGAGCTGGCAAGTCATCTACGTTTAGGCCTTTTTCATAACCAATCTATGTAAATGACGAATCTATAGAACTCGTCCTTCAAACACCTATGTTGTTATTTTTATTAAATAACCTGCAAATAGGCCTACCGATTTCTCGTTAGATACCTCTAATTCAACTTGTAAGTGTAAGCAGTATTGTTGATGACAAAGAATACCCGATGATCATGAGGGAAAGACCATGTTTCTTTTGGGGCATAGTGTTCAATTTGATAATCAACTGCAATTTTACTCATGATTAAATCATTGAAAAGCCTGGTTCTGCTCAAACCCTGGTTAAGTGCTGTATGCCGATACAGTCTTCAGCTAAACAACATTTTTCACACTGGGGCTGTTTCTGACATATGCCTTTGGCATGAACAACAATCAGTGCATGATATTGGTTATACACTTCAACACTCTCATCAAGCGCCTGCTCAAAACACCTGCGAAGGTTTTCATAGCCATCATCATGCTGAATTAAACCAAGACGAGAGAATAAACGGCGTGTATAGGCATCGATAACAAAGACGGGTTTATCCAGTGCGTACAATAAAATATCATCCGCCGTTTCCGGACCAATCCCATGTACGCCGAGTAATTCTTTTCGTAATTCTTTTAATGGCAGCTGCTTTAACTGGTCAATCTCATTCTTATCAGCCAGCCACTGGCAAAGGGCCTTTAACCGCCTTGCTTTAATATTGAAATAACCACTGCTGACAATTAATGCGGCAAGGTCATAACGGGATGTTGCGTTAATCGCTGCCGGAGACATCAGCCCGGCCTGTTTCAGGCTTGTAATGGCCGTGCTTGCATTTTTCCAGGCGGTATTTTGTACCAGCACGGCGCCCACCATGACTTCAAACGGTGTCTCAGCAGGCCACCAGTGTTGCGGGCCATAATGTGAATTCAGAATATCGTATATGCGTTGGAATTGATTACTTTGACTCATCCACGAGTACGGCGTCTTACAGGTTGGCGGCTGGTCTTTTTGCTTCTGCTGCTTTTGCCATAAGGAGACCCCCTGGAATCATCTACCGAAGAGCCTTTTCGCCTGGCCTTGTTATCACCTCTACGGTGATCGCGAGATTTATTGCTTCGCTGCAGGTCCTTCTTAGCGGAGCTTGCTTTTTTAGATGGTCGTCCTTTATCGGTTGTTGTTTTTTCCGGTTTATTGCGCATGCCAACAGATTGCATAAGTTGTGTGACCTGCTTTTCAGGCAGGTCTTTATATTGACCACGCAATAATCGTGGTAAAGCAATCATGCCATAGCGGATTCGAATCAGGCGGCTTACTTTCAGTCCAACAGCGCCCCACAGGCGTCGCACTTCCCTGTTTCTACCTTCTTTCAAGACAACGTGGTACCAGCGGTTACTGCCTGATCCTTCGCCTTCACTGATACTGAGAAAGGCGGCCGGACCGTCCTCAAGCTCAATACCATCAAGCAGCTGTTGTAATTGCTCAGGCGTCGCCTCTCCCAATACACGTACCGCATATTCACGTTCAATTTCTGAAGAAGGATGCATCAGGCGATTGGCCAGTTCACCATTATTGGTTACCAGCAACAGGCCTGAGGTATTGACATCCAGCCTGCCTACCAGTACCCAGCGGTCATGCTTGGTGCGCGGTAATAACTCAAATACAGTCTTGTTATGCTCAGGATCATTCCTGGAACAGATCGTTCCTTCAGGCTTGTTTAATATCAGGACCCTGGTTGGAGCCTTTTGCCTTAAACGCAGAGGTTTGCCATTAAGTGTGAAGCGCTGTTCACGTGTGATCAGCTGGCCGATCTCGGCAGGTTTTCCATCGACTGTAATTCGCCCTTCCTTGATCCATGCTTCTATTTGCCTGCGCGAACCTACACCGGCCTGGGCCATGACCTTCTGGATACGTTCAGGCTTCATGAGGACCCGGGTTTTTCCTCATCAGTGTGCTGTTCGCCTTCACTTGCTACGGTGGTTTGCTCAGCAGATGGAGAATCTTCCTCTGGTGTTATTTCTTCTGCTGTTGTTTCTTCTGCTGTTGTTTCTTCGACTTTCAGTTCCTCTTCCTCCTGTTCAGAAGAAGATGTCAAATCACTTACTGACGCTATGTCAGCGCTGTCTGCATTATCAATAAAATCAGCTTGTGGACTAACTTCAGCATACTCATCGCTGTCAGGATTCTCTTCCCGGCTCTCAAGCGGCAACTTCATGTTGAGTTCATCGGCAATGGTGTCCAGATCACGGATATCCTGCAACGATGGTAACTGGGTCAATCCTTCAAGGTTAAAATACTCAAGAAATGCCCTTGTGGTCGCAAATAGTGCTGGTTTACCTGGCACATCACGCACGCCGACCTGGCGAATCCATTCACGATCGACAAGCGTGCGAATAATCTCCGTACTGACCGCAACACCACGGATTTCTTCAATTTCACCTCGAGTTACAGGCTGCCGGTAGGCGATGATGGCCAGTGTTTCCAGCAAGGCACGTGAGTAGCGTGGTGGTCTGCCGGCTGTCAGGCGTGCAAGCCATGGAGAATATTCTTCACGTGTCTGCAGGCGGTAGCCTTTCTCTATGCGCTTAAGTTCAAAACCACGATTTGCATACTCCTGTTCCAGCTCCATCAACAAGTCATTAACTGTTGAGCGCTCTGGTTTAGTTTCATCAGTAAACATACCTATTAAGCGGTCCACCGTAATCGGTTCTTCGCTGACCATGATTGCCGCTTCGATAATATTCTTCAGTTCGTCTGCTTCACTCTTATTTACAAGTGCTGCTTCAAGCTTATCGTTCATACCCTTATCCATTTCCATCAATCACGCTGCCGCTCTTACATGTATTGGTGCAAACTGCTCATTTTGTACTACCAGCAGGAGGCGTTCTTTCAGCAACTCGAGGATCGCCATGAAGGTAACTACCATGCCCATCTTGCCTTCTTCGACATCAAATAGTGCTTCAAAAACAATGAACTCTTTATTGTTGACACGATCAAGAACCATACCCATTCTCTCTCTGATTGATAGAACTTCACGGTTAATATTAAAACTCTTCTTCTCATCTGCCCGCTTAACTACTTCGGCAAAAGCCATCAGCAGGTCGTGTATTTCCACATGGGGATCAATCCGCTTTGGCTTGATGTGATCGCGTGCAGGATTGGCCAGGTACAGATCCCGTCCCAGGCGAGGAAGCTTTTCTATATCCAGTGCCGCCTGACGGTAACGTTCATACTCCTGTAAACGCCTGACCAGCATTGCACGAGGGTCTTCCTCGTCTTCATCTTCTGACTCAGGACGTGGCAGTAACATGCGCGATTTAATTTCTGCCAGCATCGCTGCCATCACCATGTATTCGGCGGCGAGATCCAGATTCATCATCTGCATCAAGTCTATATATCCCATGTACTGGCGCGTAATTTCAGCCACAGGTATATCGAGAATGTCCAGGTTCTGTTTCCGGATCAGGTACAGCAACAGGTCCAGCGGTCCTTCGAAGGTATCGAGAAATACTTCCATCGCCTCCGGCGGAATATAGAGATCCTTTGGCGGCGTTGTAACCACTTCACCACGCACCATGGCAAAAGGCATTTCTTCCTGGATAATTTCTTCTGTCATCAGCTCCAGTCCAGTCCCATGTTTTCACGCACCTCACGCATCGTTTCTTCCGATACTTCCCGGGCACGTTCGCAACCATCGGAAATAATATTTCTTACCAGGCTGAGATCATTCACATAGGGTTGTGCACGCTCTCTGAGGGTGTTTTGCTCTTTCAGCAGTGCCTCAATCAACGGCTCTTTGCAATCTAAACAGCCAATACCGGCGGTGGTACACCCTTCTTCAACCCAGCTGCGAACTTCATCATTGGAGTAGATCAGGTGGAACTGCCAGACAGGGCATTTACTCGGTTCTCCGGGGTCAGTTCGACGGACACGTGCCGGGTCGGTTGGCATCGAACGTATCGTCTTTTCCAGTCTTTCCGGATCATCGCGCAGCTTGATAGTGTTATTGTAGGATTTTGACATCTTCTGGCCATCAAGACCGGGAACTTTTGATGCTTCGGTCAGCATTGCCTCGGGTTCAACAAGAATCACCCGTCCACCGCCTTCCAGATAACCGAATAGCCGCTCTTTGTCACCTAGAGTCAGGTTTTTCTGCTCATCAAGTAGAGCACGGGCACGAGCGAGGGCCTCGTGATCACCCTGCTCAGTATAGGCCGTCCTCAACGTGCGATACATTTTAGCTGCTTTTTTGCCCATCTTGTTGACCGCATCTTCAGACTTTTCTTCAAAACCCGGTTCCCTGCCATACAGGTGGTTGAATCGCCTCGCGACTTCTCTGGTCAGCTCAATATGAGGCACCTGGTCTTCACCAACAGGCACTAAACCGGCGCGGTAGATAAGTATATCTGCGGCCTGTAACAGGGGATATCCGAGGAAGCCCAAAGTGGCCCGGTCACGCTCACGCAGCTTTTCCTGCTGGTCTTTGAAACTTGGCACCCGTTCCAGCCTGCCCAACGGCATAAACATAGACAATAGCAGGTATAACTCCGCATGTTCCGGTACTCGTGACTGGATAAACAATGTCGCGCTGCCGGGATCAATGCCTGCTGCCAACCAGTCGATCACCATGTCCTGAATATTATCGGAGATAACAGAAGGTTCTTCGTAGTGCGTGGTTAGCGCATGCCAGTCAGCGACAAAAAAGAAACATTCATACTCATGTTGAAGGGATACCCAGTTTTTCAATACGCCATGGTAATGACCAAGATGTAAGCGACCGGTTGGACGCATGCCGGAAACTACACGTTCCGGTCTGCCAGAAGTAGTTATCAATCTAAACTCCGTGTCAGGTTATGTATTGCACTAGCCCGAAAACCGGGATAGAAAACAATGATGCCATAAAAGAAAGAAAGGCAGAAAGAGGTAATATAAGCATCTTGCCAAGCATGCCTGTTGCCAGCAGGCCAAGCATGATAAACAGCCCATAGGGTTCCAGCTTGCTGTAAGGCCTGGCCAGAGAAAGCGGCAGCAATCCGACGGCCACTCGCCCGCCATCCAGTGGCGGAACAGGTATCAGGTTAACCAGTATCAGTATGGTGTTGATATAAAGTCCTGCTACCGACATGAATAGCAGAGGTAAAGCGGCATAGTCTGGCATGAAGCGGGCGATATACCCCACCAGCCCCCAGATAAAAGCCATGATCAGATTTGCCCCGGGGCCAGCCAGTGCGACATAGACCATGTCTCGCTTGGGGTGGTCCAGGTTGGCAAAATTTACCGGAACAGGCTTCGCCCAGCCGAACAGGAAACCACCCATTGCAAGCAACAGGCCTGGGACTATCACGGTTCCAACAGGATCAACATGCTTGAAAGGATTAAGTGTCAAACGTCCCGCCATCTTTGCCGTGCTATCACCGAAACGCAGCGCCACCCAGCCATGAGCCACTTCGTGCACAGTGATAGCGAATAACACAGGCACGGCCCAGGTTATGATTTTTTGAATCAGTGAGAGTTCTTGCATCGCAGGATTATAACTGGAATTGATGAATCAGGGGAAAGGTTCTAGGGAAAAGGCGGAAAGGGGAAAGGAAAGTCTAAAATCTGGATCGGGTTATTCTTTCCTCCTTTGTCCATGATCTTCTTTATTCAAAAGGCTCGGGATCACCTTTTCCTGTCCTGACGACTTCTGGCGCCCCACTCACCATATCAACTACTGTGGTGGCCTCAAGGCCGCAGAAACCGCCATCGATAATCAGATCAACCTGGTTTCCCAATTTGTCGCGTATATCTAAAGGATCACTCAGGGGTTGATCATCACCAGGAAGAATTAACGTACTGCTCATCAGCGGCTGGTCAAGCTGTTCCAGTAAAGCCAGGGAAATATTGTTGTCCGGCACACGGATGCCAATGGTTTTGCGTTTCGGGTTTTGCAGGCGGCGCGGCACCTCTCCTGTCGCCTTGAGAATGAAGGTGTAGGCGCCGGGAGTGAAATGCTTCAATAATCGATAAACGTTATTTTCGACTTTGGCATAGATCGACAGCTCTGACAGATCCCTGCAGACCAGGGTGAAATTATGCCTGGCATCGACACGCCTGATAGCACGTATTCGGTCTAATGCCTGCTTGTCTCCGAGCAGGCAACCCAGGGCATAACTGGAATCCGTCGGGTATACAATGACACCTCCCCTGTTGATAATTTCCACAGCCTGGTTGATAAGACGCTGCTGGGGATTATCGGGATGAATTTCGAAGTACTGTGCCATGATGAGTGAGACTAAATTAATGTATAGGTATCTGAAGGCATATTATAGCGGAATTGATATCAGAATTGCCCGAATAGTTGGACGGTGAGACAATACCCCACCACTATTCCTGCATCATCATTCTGTTGATACATTATCCATTTAATTTTCCTGTAATGATGCCGGATCCACAGTTAAAACGGAGAACATATGTATTACGTCATATTAGGAACTGATGTTGCCGGCAGTCTGGAAAAACGCATAGCAGCACGACCTGAGCACCTGGCAAGGCTAACACAATTGCAGGATCAAGGCAGGCTGCTCACAGCAGGGCCTTTACCTGCTATTGATTCTGATGACCCGGGAGACGCGGGCTTTACCGGCAGTATCATTATCGCTGAATTTGAATCACTCTCAGCAGCTCAGCAGTGGGCCGAGAAAGACCCCTACATGGAAGCCGGCGTTTATACTTCAGTATCAGTAAAACCCTATAAGAAGGTCTTCCCGCAATGAATAGAGTTGAAATGATACGCGAAAAACTTACCGCGGCCCTTGCCCCTGAAAGCCTCGATATTATTGATCGGTCAAGCGAACACGCCGGGCATGAAGGTGCAAAAAGCGGCGGCGGGCACTTTGATGTCATCATTGTTGCCGAAGCATTCAACGACATGGGTACAGTACAACGTCACAGGGCAATCTATGATGCCCTGGGCGATGCAATGAACACTGAAATACACGCACTCAGCATAAGGGCCTATACACCGGAGGAATTTTAACTGCCGTGCTAGACACAGCAGGGACTGAGTTCAACTATCAAAGCTAATCAACCCGGCTATTGGCCAGCAAAAAGAAGGGTTTGTATTTTTATAATTTATATTAGTGAACTGTCCGCATAAATATAGTCTTCAACATATTTTCCCGCCTCCAGTCTTCTATATTGGTCGGTCGCTGAACATGATAGCCCTGGGCAAAATGTACGCCGATATCACGCAGCATCTCCATCAGCCTTTCATCTTCAACTGACTCGGCGATTACGAAAAGTCCTAAGCCATATGCCAGGTGCGTGATGTTATTGACCATCATCCGATCAATTGGGTCTTCAGCCATACCTTTGACAAACTGTCCATCTATCTTCAGAAAATCAACACTCATTTTTTTCAAATAACCAAACGAGCTTAATCCTGCACCGAAATCATCCAGTGCAAACCGACAACCGATATCACTAAGTTGTTTAATAAAATCCATCGCTGCCTGATAGTTAGTGATGGCTGCAGTTTCAGTGATCTCCAACATAATCTGGTTTGGATCAATCCCGTACTCTTCAATCTTGCTGATAATGAAATTACTGATTTCCGGGTCACCGACGGACTGGCCGGACAGGTTGATGCTGTAAATATAGGTGATTGATGGCTCAGTATCTTTGCCTACGTCTCGGATGATTTCAAAACAGTGTTCTATCACCCACATATCCACGTCTCGCATTAAACCGTATCGTTCGGCAGCAGGAATAAAAGTGGCAGGTGTTACAATGCTGCCGTCGTCCATGCGAACACGTAGCAGGAACTCCTGCACCTGGATATCCGCTTGTGCCGACATTAAAGGTGCCATGGTTTGCAGCATCAGGTAAAACTTATCTTCGCGTAACGCATCCTGTATCTTCTGTGACCACTGCATAAGATCATGATGCTGGGTAACAGAAATTTCATCTGGCTTATACGCGTGCACGTAGTCTCTACCTGATTCTTTAGCTATGTAACAGGCGACATCTGCGGCACTCATTAATTCGGCGTGCGTACTCTGTGGGTCACAGATAGCAACGACGCCAATGCTCATACGAATATCAAATGCACGATCATCCCAGCGGAAAATGAACTGCCTGACAGCAAGTCGCAATGTATCAGCAATAGGGACAGCATTTTCAAGATCGCAGTTATGCAGCAAGAGGCCAAACTCATCACCACCGAGGCGCGCCAGGACATCACTTTCCCGTATCTGATTCTTCAGCAATGTGCTCAGTTGATTCAATAGTGCATCACCAGCAATGTGGCCACAGGTGTCATTTACAATCTTGAACTGGTCAAGGTCCATATAACACAATACATGCCCAAGACTGTCATCACCACTGGTGAGGATTGCCTTGTTGACCTCCTCTTCAAATTTACCCCTGTTATACAGCCCGGTCAGTGAGTCATGGCTGGCCTGGTAGGTCAATTGCTTCTTCAGTTCTCTTTCATGGGTAACGTCACGGATAATAATGACAGAGCCCATTTCCTTGTCGCGTATATCTTTCAATTTTGAACAGGAGATATCGACTGACAATGGACTTTTTTCACCTGGCATTTGAAGCAAATGTGAAGACATTATGCCTTCGTTTTCAATCGCTCTCGATACGCATGTTTCCAGTAGATTAGTGACTTCCTCCTCGCTTTGTTCATCCAGAAGGTGAACGACATCGTTGATTGACTGCCCAAAAGCCTCATCATTCGATATACCCATGAAACGCTCAGCTACGGGATTAAGAAAAGTAACCTTGTCCTGATCATCTGTAGTGATTACGGCATCAGTAATAGAGCTTAATGTTACCTCTGCCCTTTCACGCTCACTGAACAATGCCTGAAATGATTCTTCCTGTTTAGCGATTGCAAGCCGCTGATGCTTTCGAGAAATGCTCCAAACCCTCAACACAACAGCTATCAAGAACATCACAGTTAAAGCAATTAGCATCTGCATCAAGCCAGGGCGGTACACCCTGGTAACTTCGAGCATCACGTCACGGTTCGCCACCCTGAAGACGCGATGATCATCGAATGTCGCTGTCGGTCGGAAAAAGAACTTATTGTGATCGTGACTTTCAGCTAACTCAGCGATCTCCTTTCCCGTCAATTCAATATCAAGTAATTTCAATTTGAAATTAAAGTCAGGAAAATGCTCTATAAATGATGAAAACATTTTTTCCTGATCAATATAGAGCATCACTGCACCGTTTATCTCGCGTTTGCTTTCAATCAGTGTCTCCGGTTTCAGGCGGCCGTAATAGGTATTCTTCAGCATGATCAGACCCGGTTTAGTCGTGAGGAAGTCAGGAACATTGATCATTGAGACTGCATTTTCTTGCATTGCTAGCAGGACAGCGTCCTGCACTTCCTTGTTGATATAAAGATCCAGCCCAAGCAGCTGTGATGTCTGTGGTTCCATCGGAATCAGCACGCTGGTCACCAGGTAGGAAGGTCGCCTTTTAGCCAGGACAAAGGTATCCTGCTTATTATCATATTCACGAATAGACAACCCTGCCATGCCATTTTCACGCATAACTTTTTCATAGTCATCGCGATCATGCCTGCGTACCCAGTCAAGTTTTGCAATGGCATAAATGTAGGGATATGTATTAACCAGGTTTTGTAGAACGCCCTCAGTCACGTTGCCATCTACCTGGCTGTCCTGTTCAATAGTGACCAACGCAGT
>NODE-508-length-13904-cov-6.19929_pt1 | contig 13904 bp, 14 predicted proteins | sample MGYA00139097_ERZ477577 | MGnify/ENA metagenome assembly ERZ477577 | reverse complement strand
CTCCAGTTCGGCAAGTGCCATACTGACCGCCGACTGGGTCACAAAAAGCTTCTTGCTCGCCTTGGTCACCTGTGCCGTTTCAGCAACAGCAATAAATATCTCTAATTGTCTTAAGGTAATAGACATAAGTCTCTCTTCATTTTTTTTGATAGATTACATCTTTTTTTTTTACATCGCACCCGAAAACATCAAACGGTCCAAATCAGTCCAGAATTTCGTCACCGCAATGGAACACTTTTAGTCATAAAAACCAAACTTTATATACGATTAGATGCTCAATGTAAAAGAAAATAAATTTTATTGATACAAAACAGCTCTTTTTCCGATACAAAAAACTGTTTTACAAATCATTCCCGTTACGGCATGTTGTTCCTAATCTTGCTGTCCCCTCACAACGTAGGAAGGAGAACCATGGATTTCTCAGTATTCCTCTATCGTGACGATATTCTTTGGATCACCGCATTTACCCTGGGAGGGCTCTGCTTTGCCCTCGGACCGATCCTGATCGTGTATCTGCTCATGCCGCTCAAGACAAGGCAGATCAGCGGCAATAGAGATCAGGCTATAGAGTGTGGTATGGATCCAATCGGCGACAGCTGGATTCGATATGGGGTCGTATTTTACCTCTATGCCCTTATATTTCTCGCCTTTGACGTCGATGTCCTCTTTCTGTTCCCTGTTGCACTCGCTTACAATGACCCCATGTTCGTCATACGTGATTTCGTTGAAATAATTCTCTTCGTTGGAATTTTATCACTTGCTGTGGTTTATGCATGGATTAAAGGAGTGTTTAAGTGGGAACGCAAAATTTATCGCCGGCATTAGACAACGTCCCTTCATCATTTGTTCAGTTCGCCGTCGCCGACAAATTAATCAACCTCTGTCGAGCCAACTCGCTGTGGCCCTTAACCTTTGGTATCGCCTGTTGTGCAATTGAGATGATGTCCACCGGCGCTGCCCGGTTTGATCTTTCACGGTTTGGAGCCGAGGTTTTCAGACCCTCTGCCCGGCAAAGTGACGTGATGATCGTCGCCGGGACCATCTCACATAAAATGGCTCCAGGAATAAAGACCCTCTATGACCAGATGCCGGAACCAAAGTGGGTTATTGCCCTCGGTAATTGTGCCATTTCGGGTGGTCCTTTCGTTTATGAAGGACAATACGGCATTGTGGAAGGTGCTGACAAATTCCTTCCTGTTGATGTATTTGTTCCTGGCTGTCCGCCTCGACCGGAAGCATTAATCGAGGGTATCATTGAGCTTGAGCATAAAATTACCGGATGGCGCAGGTGGCCAAAAGTAAAACCTGAGTGGAGAGACGCCACCTAATCATTAAGTGATCAGTTAAAAAGAGATACAGATGAGTATTCAGGAAACAACAAAACAGGCACTTTCTGAACTTTTTATCGACCAGGCAACAGATACCGTTATCGCTGAGCCACCTCCAGCCGCCACTGAAGAGAGTGTGGATCAGGAAGAAGCAGTTCGTTTACCCGGTGTCATCGACCAGAATTATGATACGAAAGGGTTTCACCTTGATGCTCTGGTAGAACATGAGCAGCTCGTTCGCGCAGCTGAAATATTGTTTGGTCTTGGATTTTTCATTGAATCAATCACCGGTGTGGACTGGATTAAAGAAGATCAACTTGAAGCAGTTTATGACTTCAGTCGTTATGATTTTGAACTGTGTCGTGTTGTTGTCAGAGTCTTTATTCCGCGGACTGACCCTCATCTTCCAACGATCACCGGGGTATACACGGGTGCAAACTGGCATGAACGCGAGACCCATGACTTTTTCGGTATTGTTTTTGATGGCCATCCTCACCTTATACCACTTCTTCTCCCCGAAGATGCTGACTTTCACCCGCTTCTGAAGGATTTTAAAGCATGAGTCAACCTATCGAACTGCAGAAGGATGAGACCTTTGTTCTCAATGTAGGACCACAACACCCGGCGACCCATGGTGTTCTCAGGGTCAAGATGACCATGGATGGCGAAAATATTTATAACGCCGAAACCGTGCTCGGCTATATCCACCGCATGCACGAAAAAATGGCGGAGAACAGGTCGTACCCCCAGTATATGCCCAATATGGGACGCCTTGATTATCTCTCTGCGATGGCATTCAATCACGGATACGCGCTGGTTGTCGAGCGAGCAGCAGGAATCGAGGTTCCTGAACGTGCCGAATATATACGTGTCATTACCGTGGAGTTAAATCGTGTCTCTTCTCATCTGGTCTGGCTCGGAGCATTTGTCCTTGATCTGGGTGGTTTTACCCCGTTGATGTACTGTTTTGACGATCGCGAACAGATCCTTGACCTCCTTGAGTCGGTTACCGGTTCCCGCCTTACCTACTGTTACTTTCGATTCGGAGGATTATATAACGATATCGATGATGAATTTATCGCCGGTACGCACGTATTTATAAAACGCATGCGTAAAGAACTGAAGATGTACGCTAAACTTGTTACCGGCAATATTATTCTGATGAAACGGCTGAAAGAACACGGCCCGATTGACAGGGATATGTGTCAGCGCTATGGTGCCACAGGTCCTGTCGCACGTGGATCCGGAATCGACTATGACGTCCGTAAAAACGAACCTTACTCGGTCTACCCCGACTTGGATTTTGATATTCCTGTCTATCATGAATGTGACTCATTTGCCCGATACATGGTACGAATGGATGAAATGGAGCAGTCACTTCGTATAATTGAACAGGCGCTTGAAAAATTACCTGAAGGGCCGGTCAATCCTAAAAAGAAACCCAAAATTATCAAGCCCCCGCCAGGGGATTATTATGCTGCTGTTGAAACTGCGCGGGGTAACTTCGGTATACGGCTGGTAAGCGACGGCACCAAGAATGCTTACCGGCTGAAACTGAGGTCCCCGACATACTCCAATATGCACCTTTTTGATGAAGCGTGCAGAGGGATGCTTCTGGCCGATGCGCTCGCTTTCATGGGCAGCCTTGATCTGGTAATTCCCGAGATGGATCGATAACGGAGACTATTATGAGCCTGACTCTTCTGAATGCGGTCATTGCTGTTTTTATTGCCATCTGTTTTGTTGGCCTCAATGCCGCATATCTTGTCTGGTGCGAACGTAAAGGAGCCGGCTTTTATCAGCGGCGGCCGGGCCCGATGGAAAATGGTCTTTGGGGACTCTTGCAGCCTCCCATTGACGGCGTAAAGCTCATGACCAAGCAGTTATTGATCCCGGGAGGCGTAGACAAGGCGATATTTATGGTAGCTCCGGTGCTTGCCATGTTCCCTGCCCTGATCAGCTTCGTCACCATCCCTTTCAGTGAGACAATCGTCGCTCATCCAATAAATGTTGGCGTCTTGATGATATTTGCCTCTGCCGCACTGGGTGGAATGTCACTGCTTGTAGCCGGGTGGGGTTCCCGGAACAAATATGCAATGATATCCTCCGTCCGAGCAGTTTCCCAGACGGTCGCCTATGAGATCCCGCTGCTGATCACCACGATTACTGTCGTAATGATCTGCGGCTCACTGAATCTCTCTGACATTGTTCAGCATCAACTGGGCGGTTTCTGGAACTGGAATATCTGGCCATTTCAGAAATCAGTGGGCTACAACCTGCTGATGCCCATTTCCTTTCTTATCCTTTTTGTCTGCGCCGTCGCCGAGACCAATCGAGCGCCATTTGATCTTGGAGAGGCCGAAAGTGAACTGGTTGCCGGTTTTCATACCGAGTATTCAAGCATGGGGTTCGGATTGTTCTTCATGGGTGAATATGCAAATATTGTTATTGGCTCCTGTCTGATAACGATTCTTTTCCTTGGCGGCTGGTCATGCCCAATAGGAGATCTTGGCTTCTTTCCCTTCACCAACAATGTCGGCTGGTTTCTTCTGAAAATCTACCTGATTATCTTTGTTTTCATCTGGATTCGCTGGACGTTTCCGAGAACGACCATCTACGGTCTTCTTAACCTGTCATGGAAATATCTTATTCCGATCTCTCTATTTAACCTGCTTCTGACAGCAGGCTTACTGAAGGTATTTTAATTATGGGCGGCTATTTCACTGAATTATTCACCGGCACCAAAAGCCTTCTTGATGGCATGTGGGTAACCCTGAAAGAATTCCCCAAGAGGCCGGTTACTCTCAGCTACCCGCATGAATCGGTAAAAATGTACCGTCGTTTTCGCGGCCACATTGAACTGATCGGGGACGACGAAGGAAAAGCCAACTGCATCGTCTGTGGCATGTGCCAGCGTGCCTGCCCGTCCGGCTGCATAACCCTGGCCGGCGAGAAACCTGAGGGAAGCAAGAAGAAGGTCCTGACCAGTTACATACTCGATTTTACCACCTGCTCGCTCTGTGGATCATGTGTAGAATCATGTAATTTTGACGCACTGCAATTCTCAAACGAATACAATCTCGCAAGCACAAATAAGGAGGACTTTATTATGGACCTTCTTAAACGACTTGAGGAGCAGAAATAATGAATGGACCTGACGTTATTGTCCAGTCTCCGGCTTTATTTACCGCGGACGGACTGGTTGGCCTCATTTTCCTGATCATGATAGCTGTCACATTGGCAGGTGCGTATATTGCAGCCACATCGGAACGGCTCGTGCGGGCCGTTGCCGGCCTGGTTGTCTGTTTTGTTGGTGTGGCAGGCATGTACTATTTCCTCAACTCTCCTTTCATGGCCATGATGCAGGTTCTGATCTACGTCGGAGCCGTCTGTATCACAATCTCGTTTGCCATCATGCTTGCTGCACCGGAACAGAAAAAAAAGAGCGGCCCCTCCAACCTGCTTTCCGGTCCACTTGGTTTCATGGTTGCTGCCCTGGTTTTTGGAGGGATGGCGACACTCGCGTTGCGGACTGAATGGCAAAGCTTTCCCAAAACCTCAATGGGCTCAGTCAGAGAGATAGGCATCCAGCTGCTTACCAGTTACTCAATGGTCTTTGAACTGATCTCGATCATACTGCTGATAGCCATTATCGGAGCAATTGTCATTGCCCGGGGCGGGAGGAGCTGAATATGCCGCTACTTGTGATACACCAATATCTCACCACCTATCTGGTTTTTGGTGCCATGCTTTTTGGTTTTGGGATCTATGGCCTGGTTACCAGAAGAACATTGATCGGTATGCTTATCGCTGCAGAGCTGATGCTTGCCGGAGTTTCAATCAATTTTATGGCATTTAACAGATTTCTGGCACCTGATCCTTCGGTCGGGCAGATATTCACGCTCTTCATCATGGCTATCGCTGCAGCTGAAGCTGCCATTGGTCTCAGTATTGTTATTGCTGTCTATCGACACTTTAAAACAGTCGATACTGAAGACCTGATCAATCTCAAAGGTTAGGAGAAAAGAGTCGGTATGGATGCAAATACAATCGTTACCTCTAAATTGCTCTTTGCTCTACTCATTCCCCTGATCGGGGCAATCGGAGTCATGCTTAAAGGAGAGAATGAGAATCTCAGGGAAGGTATTTCCTCTGTTTCATCAATCATACTCCTCGGTATTGTCTGCTCAATGATCCCGGATGTCCTGAACGGCAAAACCCTCTATTATCAGCTGTTCACCATTCTCCCAAATGTCACGGTAACGCTTCGTGCCGACGCCATGTCGATGATCTTTGCCCTCGTTGCCTCATCGCTCTGGACTATCGCTGTTTATTATTCGATGGGCTATATGCGTGGACTGAAGGAACATGCCCAGACCAGATTCAATGCCTGTTTCGCCCTGGCAATCTTTGGTGCTATCGGCGTTGCCCTTTCAGACAATCTCTTCACCATGTATCTCTTCTACGAGATTGTTTCAGTGTGTACCTATCCGCTTGTTGCCCACCATCAGGACCAGGAGGGATATGACGGTGGTCGTAAATATCTTGTCTACCTCACCGCCACAGCCAAGGCGTTTCTGCTGCCGGCGATGATACTCATCTACGTGCTCACCGGGACACTGGATTTCAGTGCAGATATCTCCACCGGCATCTTCCCGCCTGACGTAAACAAGACACTGGTGATCATGCTCTATATTTTCTGCATCTTCGGTTTTGCCAAAAACGGTATCATGCCCTTCCATCACTGGCTGCCCGGTGCGATGGTCGCCCCGACACCCGTCTCTGCCCTGCTCCATGCCGTAGCAGTTGTAAAGGTCGGTGTCTTCTGCACCACCAGGGTGATGCTTTATGTTTTCGGTGTGGACACAATGGCGGCATTGAATCTTGGTATTCCGACCGCCTATTTTGTTGGTTTTACGATAATAGCGGCCTCAGTGATCGCCTTATCAAAAGACAATTTAAAAGCTCGTCTTGCCTACTCTACCGTGAGCCAGCTCAGCTATATCATCATGGGTGTGGCACTCTGCACGGTGCCTGGAATCCAGGGGGGACTGATCCATATCGTTAACCATGGTTTCTCTAAAATCACTCTGTTTTTCTGTGCAGGAGCAATCTATGTAGCCGCGCACAAAAAAAATATATCGGAAATGGAAGGGCTTGGAAAAGTGATGCCGTTTACCTTTGGAGCTTTTGCTGTTGCCTCACTGTCAATGATTGGTGCGCCCCCTGTAGCCGGATTTATTACCAAATGGAATCTGCTTATCGGCTCCATAGAGGCCCACCAGATCGGCATATTACTCATTTTGCTCACCTCCACCCTGCTTAACGCCGCCTATTTTCTACCGGTAACGTATCGTGCCTTCTTCGGTAAACGTCCATTAGACGAACCTTATACAGGCATCAAGGAAGCCCCACTGGCTATGTTGATCCCAATTTTAATAGCGTGCACCATATCTGTGATAATCGGCATCTGGCCTCAATTTATGATGCAATTCGTCAAGGCGGTAACAGGATGATAAAAATAATCGATTACATATTGGAACGACGAAAACAAGCTTCATCTGTTCTGGTTGTTTTTATTATTGGTATATTCTTCTGGAGCCTCTCTGTTGATACTACTCATGCCCATACCTGGGCCGAAAAACACATACCGGGATTCTGGTCACTGTTTGGCATTGTATCCTGCATTGTTCTGATATTTGTGGCCCGCTGGTTCAGCAGTGCAGGCATCTCTCGAGGGGAGGATTACTATGACAACTAGTATTTTCTTCCATCCTTCACTGATACTGATATTCGGTGCTTTGCTGCTGCCTTTTATACGCGGTCCGTTCAGACAGCCATATCTGATGATCGTACCGATTATCACCTTTATAAATGTTGTCTATCTGGGGTTTAGTCCCGGTATTTACGGGGAAGTATCCTTCCTGGACTGGCAGCTGATTTTCGGACGTGTTGACAGCCTTTCAAATGTTTTTGCTTTTATAATGGCCCTTATGGCTGTTATCGGAACCCTGTATGGGCTACACGTCAAGGATGAATGGCAGCACATAGCTGCCTGGTTTTATGTGGCCGGCTCACTTGGCGCCATTTACAGCGGCGACTACCTCAGTCTTTTCCTATTCTGGGAAATGATGGCGTTTGCTTCGACATTTCTTGTCTGGTTTAACAGGGACGATGCGGATGCCCCTGCAGCCGGGTTCCGTTATCTGCTTGTTCATACCTTCGGTGGACTGCTTCTGCTGATGGGGTTCGTCCTCCGCTATCAGGCGACCGGAAGTATCGCCTTTGAACTGCTCGATTATGAAAACAGCAGGCTCTACACCTGGCTTATCATGTCAGGGCTGATGCTCAATGCGGCCGTTGTTCCACTTCACTCATGGCTTCCGGACGCCTACAGCAAAGCAACCATTACCGGATCAGTTTTCATGTGTGCGTTTACGACCAAGACCGCAATTTATACGCTGGCCAGAGCCTGTGCCGGATTCGATATATTGATATACCTTGGTGTGGCAATGGCACTCTACGGCATTATTTATGCCATTATTGAAAATGATATTCGCAGACTGCTTGGCTGGGAAATCATCAGTCAGGTCGGCTATATGGTTGCCGGTGTCGGTATCGGTACGGCGCTTGCCATTAATGGTACCGCAGCCCACGCTTTTGCCCACATTTTGTACAAAGGCCTTTTGTTCATGGGTGCAGGAGCAATTATCCATGCCACCGGCAAAAGCAAATTTACTGAACTGGGCGGGCTTTATAAGAAAATGCCGCTCACTATGTTGTTTATGCTCATTGGAGGATTTTCGGTATCCGCCTTTCCTTTCTTTTCAGGGTTTGTCAGTAAATCTATTATTATTGCTGCAAGTTACCAGGAACACCTGCTGGTGATCGGCTTTTTACTGACAATGGTATCGGCGGGAACCTTTCTTGTTGCCGGCCTGAGACTCCCCTATCTGCTCTTCTTCAGTGAAAACAGATGTGACGAATCAACCTTTGAAAAGGCGACCGATCCACCCTGGAATATGCTTCTGGCGATGATTGCCGCTGGCCTGCTCTGTTTTGTTATTGGCTCATATCTGCCCTTTCTCTATTCAATGCTGCCCTATCAGGATATTGCTTATTACGCTCCTTATGACAGTTATCACCTCAGTGAAACCCTGCAGATTCTCGCTTTTACCGGACTCGGTTTCATGTTGTTTAAAAACAGGATTGGCGCCAGAGCGTCAATAAATCTCGACCTCGACTGGTTCTACCGTCGTAGTGGCAAGATATTCCTCTGGCTGGCAGAAAACCCAATCCAATGGTTCGATACCCTCTGGGGTAAAGCGTATCGTGTTGTCGGTCTCTATTCACTGATGACCACAGCCCGTTTCTGGGCCTGGTTTGACTGGCATGGAATTGACGGCTTGCTTGACGGCTCTGCCCGGGGAGTCCGATCGTTTGGGCGACGGCTTTCTCAAATAATGCAACGGGGAAATATACAGATGACCATCTGTTATACTGTTTCATTTGTCGCTGTTATAATGATTGCCTTTATCTGGCTATAATATCTGATTCAAGGAACGATTGAAATGGATCAACTTCTGATAAATCAAGGATTTCCACTACTCAGCACACTCATTTTCCTGCCGCTTTGTGGTGTTTTTGTCCTGCTCCCTTTCAGGAATGAGGAATTGTGTAAATATATCGCTCTCCTCTTTACCAGCATTACTGCTTTTTTATCACTCTTTCTTGTAATCGGGTTTGACCGTCACACCCCCCTCTTTCAGTTTGCCGAGACCCACTCCTGGATTCCTGGCCTGAACGTTCACTATACCATTGGGGTAGATGGTATATCAATTCTGCTGGTTGTCATGACGACGCTGATTATGCCGTTTTGTGTTCTGGCCTCCTGGACATACATCAAGACGAGAGTAAAACCGTTCATGATCTGCCTCATGGTAATGGAAACTGCCATGGTTGGAGTATTCGTTGCCCTTGATTTTGTGCTCTTTTATATTCTCTGGGAAGCAATGCTGATACCGATGTATCTGATTATCGGTATCTGGGGTGGGCCCCGGAAAATTTATGCTTCCATCAAGTTTTTTCTCTATACACTTGGTGGTTCCATCCTGCTGCTGGTTGCCATTATCTGGCTCTACAAAACCAACAACTTTTCTTTTTTTATTCCAGACATGATGTGGCAGGATTATGGGATCAAAGCCCAGATCCTGCTTTTCATTGCATTCTTTCTGGCCTTCGCCATCAAAGTCCCGATGTTTCCTTTTCATACATGGTTGCCTGCAGCCCATGTTGAGGCACCGACAGCAGGATCGGTTATCCTTGCATCCATCCTCCTCAAGATGGGCACATACGGGTTCCTTCGCTTTGCTCTGCCAATCGTACCGGATGCAACATTAATCCTGATGGAGCCAGTTTTATGGCTTTCCATCGCCGGTATCATTTATGGCGGTTTTACGGCCCTGGCCCAGCAGGATATGAAAAAACTGATCGCTTACTCATCGGTAGGACACATGGGATTCGTAACCCTTGGCATTTTTGTTTTAAACAAGCAGGGAATTGAAGGTGCTCTTCTTCAGATGATTAATCATGGCGTCACCACAGGAGCCCTTTTTCTCTGTGTCGGTATGATATATGAACGAACCCATAGCCGTGAACTAAACAGTGCTGCTGGCGTTGGTAAATTCATGCCCATATTTGTTACCTTCCTGGCATTTTTCTCGCTGTCATCCTTTGGTTTCCCTGGAACCAACAGCTTTGTAGGTGAGTTTCTGATTCTGGCCGGCAGCTTCGAATATAGTATTACACTTGCTCTCGCCGCCATTCCAGGCGCCGTTCTGGCAGCAGCCTACATGCTCAGGATGCTCCAGAAAATTATCTGGGGGGGAACCAGCAACCCTGACCAGTCCTGGATCACTGACATCAACAGACGTGAAATTGTTATACTGGCGCCCTTTCTTTTCTTTGTCTTCTGGATAGGTCTTGGCCCCGCGCCTTTTATAAACCTGATGGATGTAAGTGTAACAACATTGCTTGACCAACTCTCTACCTACCAGGCAGAGGCGGTGGCAATTGCAGGAAAAGCAATACTGTAGTTAAAATGAATCTGCATATAAATAAAATAAGGTAACCTGATATGTTATTTCTTCCTGAACTGACCTTACTTATAACGGGGCTCATTATTTTTCTGGTTAGTCTTGGAAAGCCAAGTGACAGTGCACTTAAAAACCTGGTGCTTGGTATGATTTCCCTGGTTTTATTAGCGACCATTGTCACCATCAGACAAAACGGTATTCTTTTCTTTGAATCATACCAGGTGAATCTTTTCACCCAGGTTTTCAAAGTCCTGATAGCCGCTTCAACCTTTGTTGTTCTCATATTTACCGGTAATGCACCGGGCATTAAGGAAGATGTCAAGGCTGAATATTACCTGTTTCTCTTTATGGGTGTGCTTGGATTGATGATGCTCGTCTCAAGCGTTGAACTGTTGGCACTATTCATTTCACTCGAGCTCTCCAGTTTCGCCGTCTACATCCTGGTTCCGATGCGCCAGACGGCAAGTGGAACTGTCTTCCAAATGGAAGCCGGTATTAAATACCTGCTGTTCGGAGTAATGGCCACCGGTTTTATGCTGTTTGGAATGAGTTATCTCTTTGGACTTACCGGCTCAACCTATTTCACTGAAATTGTTCCTGCGATTGGAAAATTATCCCATGAGCCAGCAGCTGTTATGGCAACTATTATGGTAATGTTCGGTTTTTTCTATAAACTCGCTATTTTCCCGTTTCATTTCTGGGTACCTGATGTCTATGAAGGAGCTGCCAACGAAACGACGGCGTTTATTGCGGCCATTCCAAAAATCGCTGCCGTCGCCGTTTTAATCCGTCTGGTCACGATGATTAGCGGTGATGGGGAGACCATTGTCAACCTTCTTCTGGTTTGCTCCATCGGTTCCATGTTCTATGGTAATCTCTCTGCTCTGGTGCAGACCGATATTAAGCGAATGCTCGGATATTCGGGAATTTCACATGCGGGATTCATTCTTTTCGGGCTCCTCACCCTGCAGGCAGACGGCTACTCAACGGCGATCTATTACGTCATCGGCTACGCCGTCATGAATCTGGCCTGCTTTCTTGTGATCTGTACTGTTGCCGGATCGGGAGAAAACCTGAAGATCAACGATTTAATGGGGTTACACAAACGTGCACCTCTGCTGGCGATTACTCTGGCTATCGGTCTTTTTGCCCTTGCGGGGATCCCTCCATTTGTTGGGTTTACCGGGAAATTCATGCTGCTGGTAAATGCATTTAAACAGGGCTATACGCTTGCTGTAATTCTCGCAGCACTGAACACCGCCATCGCCATATATTACTACCTCTCTGTCGTTCGAATAGCCTATTGTACCGATCCAGAAGCAGAAAACAGCAGTATTCATTCTCCGAATAACGCGCTCACAAATGCTACATCTATTATTCTTTTGCTGATTATTGTGGCCATGGGCGTCGCCCCGGCCGGTTTTCTCAAAATAGCATCAGCAACAGTAAAAACAATTTTATAGTACCCAGAGATCCCTCTCTTAACAGGCCATCCGCCAGATTCTGGACGTATTGTATTTGGTGTTCAATTTTATCCTGGCGCGCTATCTTGCCTCCCTCGAATCCTGTATTATATGTAATGACAATTACATCAATTATCCATTATTTACAGGTACCCTATGACCTCATGGTTATTTTTCATCCTGGCGATCATAATTCTGCACTATATCCTTGACGTCACTGTTTCGACTCTGAATCTCAAAGCTTTGTCTACAAGCCTGCCAGAAGAGTTTGAGGATATATTTGACAATAAAAAATACAGCGAATCTCAAAGGTACACAACGGCCACCACTCATCTTGCTCTCATCGAAAACAGTACCTCAACACTTGTCACTATACTTTTTTTGCTGCTGGGCGGTTTCAACATCGTCGATCAATTTGCCCGCTCTTTTGGATTTAACGAGATTATCACGGGGATTATATTTACCTTTACGCTTCTCTTTCTCTCATTTATTGCAGGACTGCCGTTCTCCATATACTCAACCTTTAAAATTGAAGCCCGCTTCGGATTCAACAGAACAACAGTTCGAACCTTTACTGCTGATATTGTTAAAGGTCTTTTACTCGCAGTGGTAATAGGAGCACCTATTCTCGCACTTATTCTCTGGTTTTTTGAAAACAGCGGCAGCTATGGCTGGTTCTTCTGCTGGATTGGCATGGTACTGTTTGGCATTGTGCTGCAATTTTTTGCACCAATCCTCATCATGCCACTGTTTAACAAATTCACCCCACTTGATGATAATGAGCTCAAAAAGAAGATACTCGATTATGCTGATCGTGAGAAATTCCAGTTGAAAGGCATATTCACAATGGACGGGTCAAAACGATCATCAAAGCTCAACGCCTTCTTCACCGGTTTTGGCAGATTCAGGAAAATTGTCTTTTACGACACGCTTATCGAAAAACTGTCCAGCGATGAAATTGTCGCAGTCCTTGCTCATGAAATGGGACACTTCAAGAAAAAGCATATATGGAAAATGCTTGCGGCCTCTGTCCTTCAAACCGGGTTGATGTTTTTTCTCCTTTCCTTTTTCATCAAAAACAGTGGTCTTTTTGAGGCTTTCAAAATGGAAGCGCTTTCCGTCTATGCCAGTCTCGTTTTTTTCGCCTTTATCTATTCGCCCTTAAACACACTTATCTCCATTTTTTTCAACTATCTTTCACGTATTCATGAATTCGAGGCAGACCGCTATGCGGCAGAGACGACGGGACGGTCTGATATGCTGATTAAAGGATTAAAAAAATTGAGTAAAGAGAATCTTTCTAACCTGACGCCCCATCCGCTTATGGTTTTTTTCAGTTACAGTCATCCGCCGGTTCTCAGTCGAATCAGGACCTTGAATGGGATGGTTGACAAGTAAATTGACAAGAAAGATTCCTTACACCTTGACACCGTTAGGTTTTAAGTGTTGATTATCAACTATGATAGACTGATACATATGAAGTTGAGGTTTTACGTCTAATAAACATCAATTATTGCTGTCTCAGGAGACTAAAATGAACCGTAACGATTTCCGTAATCCGCTTATCCAGTCTGGTATTCTCCTTCTTTTTGTCTTTATCTCTATCTCTATCGTTGCAAATTCCCCTGCAGATGGATTCATCGGCGGTATCTTTGCCCTTGTAACAGGACTCCTCAAGGGACTGTTATTTATTGTTGCGCTCAGTATCGGTCTAATATTCTCAATAGCGGTTCTTATAGGCATATACCTGATGGCGGTTTCAATGAATTCAATTGATAACGCACGAACCCAATTCGAACAGTTAAAAACTGCTCTTTCGGCTCTTTACTGTAAAATGAGGTGCGTCGATCATTCCACTGAAATTAACGTGGAAACATCTTCTGAGCAAAAGGAAGCGTCGTCTCCTGCGCCAGAAGAGAAAGTCCCGCCTGCAGCAGCCATCATTCAAGATCCGGCTGAACCCCAATTTAACAATAAAATCAAGATACTGGAAGATAAAAACAACATGTTGCAGTCAG
>NODE-507-length-13912-cov-5.04164_pt1 | contig 13912 bp, 10 predicted proteins | sample MGYA00139097_ERZ477577 | MGnify/ENA metagenome assembly ERZ477577 | reverse complement strand
GAGCTAAAGAACAAAACGATATAATAATCTGTTCCAGTTAAGGAATGAAGGCTATAGTCTGTTCCATTCTCTTTCCAACTAAAATCTGGGGCGGTTACTCCAATAGCTGTTTTTAAAGAGGCTGTAAGTCTTCTTAACAATTCTTCATCTTGATAGGCTGCAGGCAACTTCTTGTAAAAATTATCCATGACAAAGTTGACCATTTCAACATTCTCTTGCAGAAGATAGGTTTCCAATAATTCCTCTTCAAAATTACTTAAAACTTCTGTTGAAGTGCCTATCCATTTCACAGCTTTTTCTATCGCGCCCTTTTGCAGTGCGTTCTGTGAAAGATGATCATCTCCCTGGTTTAAATAAAAAACATAATCGTTGAGTCGGTCATTGATAAAAGTTGAATGACTGAGCACACTGTCGGAAAGGCTCATTGCATCAAAGAAATGAGCTTTAATTGCATCGAGGTAATCTTTGGGATCTTTATGAGGATTATCAGCATTATACTGTGCACTTGCTCTTATAAAATGGTTGGCCATTAAGGTTGAAGAGTTTTTTTCATAGGTATCTTGCGCCTCTTTTAAGTCCGCAAGAAATTTTTTGTATGCTCTTGAAAGACCTGCTTCTTCCTCTTTTTCAGTAGCCTTAAAATACAAGACTTGTATGGAATCTATTTTATGCTGTTTTAGCTTAATTGAGTTATAATAGTCATGATAAACAATGTTTTCTTCCGATTGTGAAAACGAAATTGATTCCACAGGGTTGTTGGGATCAAACGAGAATTCCACTTCTTCTTTGTTATAAATAAACTCTACATATAAACTATTTTCTATTTGATAATAGGCCCTGTAAATTCCAGCTGGTTGATTTTCATCAATCTCAAATGTAAATTGACCATCAACGACATCTGCATTGGCAACATAAGTTTGGTCACCATTTTGCATTTGATAGAGCAGGATCCATGAATAATCGTGGTCAGGATCAATGGTCCCCTGAATTGTAAATTGGGCTTGTAAAAAAGAACAAGTTATAACAGCGAAAATAAAAAGGCTCTTCTTCATATAAAATTTTTGGCAAATGTACAATTTATCTTAAAAAGTGAATGATATGAAAAGAGTTGGACATGAGGAGCGCTAAAATCTTCAAATGAGTATATTTGAAAAAGCCTTTTTTATGGACCTCAAGGATAAGATCATTTGGATTACAGGAGCCTCATCGGGGATTGGTGCGGCCATGGCGGTTGAATATGCAAGATTGGGTGCCATGTTGATACTGTCCTCAAGAAACACTGATGAACTCCATAAAGTGAGATCTGCTTGCGGGTCACCGGAAAATATAAAAATCCTTACAATGGATTTGGCAAACCCTTCCGAGTTTAAGAAAATCGTGAAAGAGGCTGTCAATTTTTATGGCCACATTGATGTGCTGATCAATAATGCAGGAATCAGTCAAAGATCATTGGCCGCCGACACTAGTTTAGACGTTGATCGAAAGATTTTTGATGTCAACTATTTTGGAACCATTGCCCTAACCAAAGAGCTCATACCCTATTTTAAAGAAAATGGCCAAGGCCATTTTGTGGTGATTACAAGTGTTGTGGGAAAAATAGGAACACCGCTGCGCTCTTCCTATGCGGCATCTAAACATGCTTTGCACGGCTTTTTTGACAGTTTAAGGGCTGAATTATATGAAGATCATATTAAGGTCAGTCTCATTTGCCCGGGATTTGTCAACACAAATGTTTCGATAAATGCACTGACAAGTCAAGGGGAACAACAAGGAACCAAAGATAAAGCCACAGCAAATGGTTTGGACCCTGATTTTTTTGCAAAAAAAGCCATCAAGTCAATTTACAAAGAAAAACAGGAAGTCGTTATAGGGGGTTTTTTAGAAGTACTCGCTGTTTACGTAAAAAGGTTCTTTCCCATCCTACTTTCCAGGATGGTCAGAAAAGTCAAAGTAACTTAAAGGGGTTAATTGTTAGACTCAATGATCTTGTTCAGATCTTCCTGGGTCAGATTGGTCTTTAATCCTATTAACACAAGTTCATCTCCGGTCCCGATTTCCAGCACGATTTCTTTGATTTTCTCCTTTTTTTCCAGAGTGAAAAAGGCGATGTTATCATTATCACTTTTGACCTTAACAACCTTTTCAAATTTTGAACGTCTGATGAATTTGTTAAATTTTTGAGTTTTATCTTCAGCATTCTCAGAAAAGATGAGGATACGGATATGCTTTGCTTTTTTTAGTAAAGGCTTGATATCTTCAAAATCTTCATCTGGCAAAAAGTTTGCAATGAGTGAGCTGCTTAAACCAAACGAAAAATCTGAATCCTCCTGGTTATTTTTATAAAAAGTATTAAAAGAAGTATTCGTAGCACAGGACGTAGCAAATACTATGGTAAATAACAAGATAATTTTTTTCATGAGTAAGGGTTTCCCTTACGACGAATGATTTTTAGTTTTGTAACAAAAAATTATGATTTTAAATAGACTCAGGATTTAACTCAGGGCTTCACTTGAAGTGAAACTCTGAGTCAAACCCTGAGTCAGGAAAATTGTTAAAGCATTTCATTTGCTAAATTGGCTAGTTCGGATCGCTCACCTTTTTCCAGTTTGATATGGGCAAAGAGTGCATTTCCTTTTAGCCTGTCGATCAAATAAGTGAGTCCGTTACTGTGCTCATCCATATAAGGGGTATCTATTTGATTGATGTCTCCTGTAAAGATCACTTTCGTGCCTTCACCTGCTCTTGTTATAATTGTTTTGACCTCATGTGGCGTTAGGTTTTGGGCCTCGTCAATGATAAAAATGGCATTTGTTAAACTACGTCCTCTGATAAAAGCCAAAGCCGTAATTGTAAGTAGTCCTGATTCCTGTAATTGTTCCAGGACACGACTCTTTTTTTCATTGGCCTTAAACTGATTTTTGATAAAAGTAAGGTTGTCCCAAAGAGGTTGCATATAAGGTGAGATCTTATCCTCAGCATCACCTGGAAGAAAGCCAATTTCCCTGTTACTCAAAGGAACGATAGGTCTGGCAAGGATAATTTGATCATATTTATTTTTCTGTTCTAGCGCGGAGGCGAGAGCAAGTAAGGTTTTTCCTGTCCCGGCTACGCCCTCTAAAGCCACAAGTTTAATGTCTTCATTGAGCAAAGCATTTAACCCAAAGGTTTGTTCCGCGTTACGGGGTTTTATGCCAAAGACATACTTTTTATCAACCTTTTCAATTACATCTGACACACCGTTATATCTGGCAAGAACAGAATTTGTGCAGTTGTTAAGAATGTAGTAACCGTTGGTAATTTTCTCTTTACCTAAGATCCCTTTTTCCTTTACCCTATTTTTTTGATAAATGGATTGTATGATATCAGCATCTATATTATCTATTACCGGAAGGCCTTCTGAAAACTTCTTAATGTTTTTCACTTTTCCAGTTTCGTAATCTTCCGAAAGCATGCCAATTGCCTTTGCCTTAAGCCTTAAATTGATATCCTTGGTCACCAAAATGATCGCGTGTTTCTTTTCCTCATTCTGAAGAGAAATCGCCGCATTTATGATCTTGTGATCATTTTTAGGGCTACCATAAATTTTTTCCGCATCTGTATTATCCAAGGTAAGTTCGTCCATAATGACCTTGATCCTGCCTTTCTCTTTAGCAAGTGGTATCCATTTGTTCAGGCCATTATTTCCTGAAAGTTTATCTAAAAACCGAATTACTTCACGAGCCTCAAAATTTTTAGTTTCATTACCGATTTTAAACTGATCCAGTTCTTCTAGAACAGTGATGGGAATGGCCACATCATTCTCTTCAAAATTGGTGATTGAATTATGATCAAATAGTAAAACAGAAGTGTCCAGAACGTAAATTTTCTTTGCAGTGCTTTTTTTCATATAATCTTTTTTAGGCGAGACCACACCAATTTTGGTTGATGGGGTTAATTTTTCATAGGTAGCATTTCTTATCGCTACGATTAATTTTTTTAAAAAAGTACGAAAAATTAGTAATGAACAAAGAGTGAAAGTCTAAAATATGAGTCGACTTATTAACAGGAAATTAACTAAATGTCATGAAGTGTCTGTAAAGCCTTTTCAATACTGTCAATTCTAATAAAAGTAATGAGCAACCTTAATCCTTTTTTGGTTTGCTTCTCCTTCATGACAGAAGTCTTTGCATTTTGTTGCACATAGGTAAGTATTCTCGTGAAAAACGGGCTTTGGAAAAAATCACTTTGTTGGTCGGCAAGAAAATAGCCTACCATCCTTTTCTGCTTTAAAATAACTCTTTCAAGGCCGAGTGTTCGAGCCACCCATTTAAGCCGCACAGAGTTCAATAGGTCAACTGCCTCTATAGGAAGTTCTCCGAAACGGTCGATCAATTTCATTTCAAAGGCCTTGATCTCTTCTTCAGATTCAAGTTCACTGAGTTCTTTATAAAGACTTAATCTTTCAGCAATACTGCTGATATAGTCATCCGGGAATAGAATTTCAAAATCTGTATCGATTTGTACTTCCTTTACATATTCCTTGATCTGGTCTTCATCCTGATGATAGAGTTCCTTGAATTCATTTTCCTTCAATTCCTGAATGGCTTCATTTAGGATCTTTTGATAAGTTTCAAACCCGATATCGTTGATAAAACCACTTTGTTCACCCCCTAAAAGATCGCCTGCTCCCCTTATTTCAAGATCCTTCATGGCGATATAAAAACCACTGCCCAATTCTGAATGTATTTCCAGGGCCTGAATACGTTTTCGGGCATCATCGGTCATCATATGGTATGGGGGAGTGATCAAGTAACAAAAAGCCTTTTTGTTAGACCTTCCCACACGACCTCTCATTTGATGAAGATCACTCAATCCAAAATTATTGGCGTTATTGATAAAAATAGTGTTGGCATTGGGAACATCCAGTCCGCTTTCAACGATAGTGGTACTTACAAGAACATCAAATTCACCGTTTATAAATTGCAGCATAAGTTGTTCCAATTGCTTGCCTTCCATCTGGCCATGACCGATGCCAACCTTTGCATCAGGAACCAATCTTTGTATAAGGCCTGCGACCTCTTTGATGTTTTCAATTCTGTTATGGATAAAGAAAACCTGCCCCCCGCGAAGGATTTCATAACGAATGGCATCCCTGATCGTGTCTTCACCAAAACGGATGATATGGGTTTCAATAGGATGTCTGTTAGGAGGAGGTGTTTTGATTACAGAAAGATCCCGAGCTGCCATCAATGAAAATTGAAGTGTCCGGGGAATTGGTGTTGCCGTCAGGGTCAAGGTGTCAATATTTTCTTTAATTGTCTTGAGCTTATCTTTTACTGCTACGCCAAATTTTTGTTCCTCGTCTATAATGAGTAATCCGAGATCTTTGAATTTTACACTTTTACTGACCAATTGATGTGTTCCAATAACAATATCTACCGCTCCATTGTCAAGACCTTCCAGCACATCTTTTCTTTGCTTGGCCGTTCTAAACCTATTTAAATAGTCTACTCTGAGTGGGAAATCTTTCAATCTTTCCCGAAAAGTCTTCGCATGCTGAAATGCAAGGATGGTAGTTGGAACAAGAATAGCTACCTGCTTGCCATTGTCTACCGCCTTAAACGCCGCTCTGATCGCGATCTCAGTTTTCCCGAACCCAACATCTCCGCAGATCAACCTGTCCATGGGCTGGTCTTTTTCCATATCTGCTTTAACAGCTTGGGTAGCACTTAGCTGATCCGGAGTATCTTCATAGATAAAACTCGCTTCCAGCTCGTGTTGCAGATAGCTGTCATGGTTGTAAGCAAAGCCTTTTTGCAACCTTCTTTTAGCGTATAATTCTATCAGGTTATAAGCGATATGCTTAACCCTGGCTTTGGTCTTTTGTTTTAAGTTTTTCCATACGTTGGACCCAAGTTTATGAACTTTTGGCGCCTTGCCTTCTTTACCGTTGTATTTGGTGATTTTATGAAGGGCATGAATACTAATGTACAGCACATCTCTTTCGCCATAAACGAGTTTAATGGCTTCCTGTTTTTTACCTTCAACATCAATTTTATGCAAGCCACCAAAACGACCTATACCATGATCTATATGAGTCACATAGTCACCAATTTCAAGATTGGTAAGTTCCTTTAATTGAATAGATTGCTTTTTGGTGAAGCCACTCTTTAACCTGAATTTATGATAGCGTTCAAAGATCTGATGATCTGTGTAGCAGGCGATTTTTAAGTCCCGGTCTGTAAAACCTTGGTATAAAGGAGTAGTGATTGTTTCATAGGTGACACTTTTCTCAAGATCGTCAAAAATGTCATGAAACCTTTTGGCCTGATTCTCATTGTCACAAAAGAGGTAATTTGTGATACCCTGGTCAGAATTTTCATTCAGGGTTTCTATAAGCAGATCGAATTGTTTATTAAAGGCGGGTTGAGGAAGCGTATCAAAATTGATGCTCTTCATCGGGTGATCACCTGGACTGTTTTCAACAACAACACTCGTGAAATTGAGTAATTGATCATCAATCAATGCACCGGTACAAAACAATTCTTCGGGATCGCTGTGCTTTATCTCGCCTTTTAAATTTATAAAGGCTTCCTTGGCCTTCTCAAATAATTTGTCAAGCCGGTTCTTATTCAGTTGCGGGTTTTTAATAAAAACTACTGTCTTTGATGAGATATATTTAAGGAAGCTTTGCCTTTTCTCTTCAAGAAATTTATTTTCGACATTGGGCATGATGTCGATCTTGTTCATTCGGTCGATAGAAAGTTGCGACTCTATGTCAAAGGTTCTAATACTGTCAATGTCATCACCATAAAATTCAATTCGAAAAGGGCGATCATTGGAGAAAGAGAACACATCAATAATTCCTCCTCTGATGGCAAAATCGCCAGGATCAATCACAAAATCAACTCGGTTGAATTTGTATTCATGAAGTAAATCGTGAATAAAATCGATCGAAAGAGAATCTCCAACAGCAATTTTTATGGTATTTCTTTTGAGTTCATTTTTGGTGATCACTTGTTCAAAAAGAGCATCTGCATAAGTAACAATAAGAGCAGGTTTTTTTTGCGAATTGATCCTGTTCAGTACCTCTGCCCTTAAAAGAATATTGGCATTGTCAGTGTCTTCAATTTGATAAGGTCTTCTGTAGGAACCCGGATAGAAAAGCACATCATCTCTTTTACTCTCTTTATCAGCATCCAATAACTGTTCTAAGTCATTCAGATAATAAGCAGCCTCTTCTTTGTCATTACAGATAAATAGCAGAGGCTTTTCGATAGTCCTGTAAACAGAAGAGATCACCATAGACAATGACGAGCCTGCCAAATTGTTTATTTCAATTTGCTTATTGTCATTTTTAACAGCGGTTATGATCGCTTTAACCTTGTCAAAATTTTTATAAAGTTCAGCAATGAACTGCTTACTCAAGACGATTAATTTTCGGCAAAGATAAGTGTAATAGGTCAGATTATTAAATCAAATTTCAAGTGAATCTGCAAAAATCCAAATCAATAATTCGTATATTTGAGAGAACTATTAAAAATTATTTTATGGGTATTTCTGATTTATATTTAAGTATCGGGCAAAAGAGAAATATCAGCCATTTTGCCAATATTGTTCGCATTGCAAAATCCGATAATCAAATCTCGCCTGAAGAAATTGAATTTTTGGCAAAAGTTTCAAAAAAATATAATATTTCCAACGAACAATTTAAAGATATATTAAAGTTTCCCGAAAAAATTCCAACCATTGCGCATCTTGATTGTATAGAAAGAATTGAAAGATTATATGAGCTGATGGTCATGGTCAAGGCAGATCAGCATGTGGAGCAACAAGAAGTCGTAATGCTGAGACGTATCATAATAGGTTTGGCATTTCCATTGAATAGAGTAGACATGATTGTGGAGCATTCCATCGAGATGGATTTAAATGAAATGGATGTAGATTTATTTACGGATAGAATACTCAAATTGCTGAAAATGAGATAATGTATTGACTTTCATCAATTGGAATTTATCAAAAATAGAAATGACTTTATGGAAGAGGGGAAATTTTAAAAATAGGATCATTTTAAATGATTCGTGTGGCCTATACTAAAATGTTGTAAAGACTTTTTTTCCTCTTGCTCCTCACGAAAAACCCCCTTCTGTTCATACTCATGATATAATTTTTATAATTAAAGAGATCTGGATTTCAGAAAACTCAGATTTTCCATTAAATTTTGATGCTGTCACACTTTTAACAGGAGATTAAGATTAAAAACATCTCAAAATTTAGACAAACCTAAAATAATATTTATATTTGCAAAAAAATTAACATGTATTCGCAGGCTGAAGAGAACTATTTAAAGACCATTTATACATTAGAAAAGGAATTTGGGAATGAAGTAAGCACTAATTTGATTGCAGGAAAGATCAAAACAAAGGCTTCTTCGGTAACAGATATGTTGAAGAAATTGGCGAATAAGGACCTGGTGGTATACAAAAAATATCAAGGTGTTTATCTCACTGAACTGGGACGGTTGAGCGCTTTAGAGGTGATCAGAAAGCATAGATTATGGGAATGTTTCTTGGTTCAGAAGTTACAGTTTAACTGGGATGAGGTTCATGATATTGCCGAGCAACTTGAACATGTAAAGTCAGAAGCCTTAATCAATAAGCTAGATGCATTTCTTAAGTTTCCGAAGTTAGATCCTCATGGGGATCCTATACCTGATGCTCATGGCAGAACTATTTTGAACAAAACAGTGAGCATTTCGGACATGAAGATTGGTTCAGCAGGTGTTTTTGTCGGCGTAAGAGATTCTTCTTCAAGTTTTTTGAAGTATCTGAACAAAAAAAACCTGGCCTTGGGAGATAAAATTAAAGTGATTGATATAGAACCTTTTGATAGCTCATACCATATTGAGACCAAAACACACAGGTTAGTGATTACCAGCAATGTAGCTGAGAATCTTTGTTTAAAAAATGTCAAATGATACAGTATAACCCTTTAACAGCTTTATTGATTTTCGTTGTGATAGCATTCTTGCTCTTTGTCATTTTCAGACCGGTCAAAGGCTGGTATTGGTTGCTCAAGAACAACTGGCAGTCAAATGAAAAAACAGTGATGGAGGACATTCTTAAACAATTGTATCGATTAGAGAGTTACGGAGCCGAAACTGACATTAATGCACTGACGAATTCATTGAAAATCAAAGATAGTTTGATCATAGACGCTCTGCATAAAATGTCTGTGAATGAGCTTGTTAAGGTAGAAGGTGATTTACTGAAGTTAACCAAGGACGGAAGACAATATGCCTTAAAAATCATCAGGGTCCATAGGTTATGGGAAAAATATTTAGCTGAAAAAACTGGTTTTGACAAATCCGAATGGCATGACAGGGCAGAAGAAATGGAACACGTTTTGACTCATGAAGAAACTAATGTTCTGGCTGATCAGTTAGGAAATCCCATGTATGATCCTCATGGAGATCCTATTCCAAACACCTTTGGTGACCTAAAAGAAATCGATGGTGAGCCACTGTCATCATTATCAGTCAATAGTATAGGGAAAATAGTGCATATTGAAGATGAACCTGATGTGATATACAGGCAAATCCTTGCGGAGAATATACATATAGGTTCGGTGATCCGGGTGGAGGAAAAAAATAACGAACGAATTGTTTTTTATGCTGAGGGAGAGGAATTTGTCTTGGCTCCTATTGTGGCTGCTAATATTACAGTAGCTGAATTGAAGAAAGATCTGGAGGAGGAAGAAAATACGGTCAGATTATCTAGTTTACGCAAAGGTGAATTGGCTAGAATCGTTGGGATTTCAAAGGAGTGCCGGGGCGAAAACAGAAGGCGTTTGTTGGATCTTGGATTTGTAAACGGAACAGAGATCAAGATAGATCTTAACAGCCCTATGAGAAACCCGGTGGCCTATGGAGTTAAAGGAACCAGTATTGCACTGAGGAATGATCAAGCTTCAAAAATTCTTATTAATAAAATTGAATCATGACAAAAAAAGAAGCATCTGCATGCGATTCATGTGCCCATTATAATTCTGAAAGTCTTAAAAAACTTGGAGTGGATACAACTGATTTTGATCATGTGATTGCAATTGCTGGCAACCCAAATACAGGAAAGAGTACCGTGTTTAATGCTTTGACCGGATTGCGTCAGCATACGGGTAATTGGCCCGGAAAAACGGTAGCCAGGGCCGAAGGGGCTTTTTCATATGGAGATAAAAAATACAAACTGGTGGATCTTCCAGGAACTTATTCACTTTTATCAACGTCACAAGATGAGGAAGTAGCTCGGAATTTCATACTTTTTGGAAAACCCGATGTGACCATTATCGTTGCGGATGCCTGCCGTCTTGAACGTAATCTGAATCTGGTTTTACAGATTCTGGAAATTACGGATAAAGCCGTTTTATGCCTTAATCTGATGGACGAAGCAGAAAGAAACGATATTGAAATCGATACAAGAATGCTGGCAAGAGAATTAGGCATCCCTGTGGTGGCAACCAGTGCAAGATACCAAAGGGGAATTCCGGAACTTATTCAGGTTGTAGACGAAATAGCCTCGGGAAAGTTGATGTGCAAACCTCGGAGAATAAAAAATGTTCCGAAAAAAATACTAAAAGCGGTAAACAAGTTAAGCGCAGAAATTGAAACAGAATTTCCGAATATTCCGAATAGCAGATGGATAGCGTTCCGCTTGCTTGAAGGAGATACTAGGATCATTGAAGCTTTGAAAACAGGAGAATTGGTATAGTATGGAAAGAAATCCTATAGATAAAATACTGAGCATGACCAATGAGCTTCGATGGAAAATTGGAGAAGATTTTCACGATCATCTCGCCGAAGGAATTTATGCAGACGCCTCAGAAATTGCAGAAATTGCAGTATTAAAAGATTCTGGAAAAATCAGGTTCCGTATGGATCGTAAAATTGATGAGATCGTTACCAGCAAGACCTGGGGATTTCCTATCATGTTTCTATTACTTGGACTAGTTTTATGGTTAACCATTGAAGGAGCGAATTATCCTTCAGCTATGCTGGCAAATATTCTGCTGGATTCGGTTCATCCCTTTCTTAAAAATTTAGCAGCTATCATTGGGATGCCATGGTGGTTGGATGGATTTTTACTTGACGGGGTGTATTTGGCTGTGGCCTGGGTGATTGCTGTGATGTTGCCTCCCATGGCTATTTTCTTTCCGATGTTCACGCTATTGGAAGACTTTGGATATTTGCCCAGAGTCGCATTTAATATGGATAATATGTTTAGAAGAACCGGTGCACATGGCAAGCAGGCGTTGACCATGAGTATGGGATTCGGATGTAATGCAGCCGGAGTTGTTGCTACACGAATTATTGATAGTCCACGTGAACGATTGATCGCTATAATTACGAATAATTTTTCGCTTTGTAATGGACGTTGGCCCACACAGATTCTTATTGCAACAATTTTTGTGGGAGCAGTAGTTCCGGCAGCTTTTTCAGGTCTGGCTTCCTTATTGGCAGTAATTGGAATTGCTGTTCTTGGAATTGCTTTTATGTTTTTGGTTTCCTGGGGCTTGTCAAGAACCGTTTTAAAGGGAGAAGTATCTACGTTTAATTTAGAATTACCACCGTACCGACCTCCAAGGTTTTGGAAAACGATATATACTTCGTTAATCGATAGAACATTGATCGTGCTATGGAGAGCCATTGTTTTTGCAGCACCTGCCGGTGCCGTGATCTGGCTTATTTCTAATATTCACATAGGTGATGTTAGTATGGCAGGTTGGATCATTGATAGCCTGGATGGGTTTGGTTTTCTCTTAGGGCTTAACGGCGTAATTTTACTTGCTTATATCGTAGCAATTCCGGCTAATGAGATCGTCATACCAACGATTCTGATGCTTACTGTTTTGGTAACAGGGATGACAGGCGGAGAAGGTGCCGGAGTAATGTTTGAACTGGATTCAGTATCTGATACCGGAAGTATATTAAGGGCTGGAGGATGGACCTTGTTAACAGCAATTAATCTAATGCTTTTCAGCTTGTTACATAACCCATGTAGTACCACTATCTATACGATTTATAAGGAAACCAAAAGTGTTAAATGGACAACAGTAGCTTCTATTTTACCTGTAATTTTGGGTTTTATAGTAACTTTTATAGTAGCTCAGATCTGGAGGATTTTCATAGGATAGTTCAAAAAAAATCATACAATATTTAATTGATCAAATGCAAAAATTTAAAGGATTAATATTGTGTATATGCTGCTTCAACTATTCGCTCAGTATTGCTCAGAAGATAGTCACTGACAGGCCAGATCAGACAGAAAGTTCTTCTGCGATACCAAAGAAAAGTCTACAAATTGAAAGTGGGATGCTGCTCCAATATGCAGAAGAAGGTGATACTTCTTTAAGGGAAATCGCTGTTCCCAGTAACCTTTTTAGATATGGCCTTGCAAAAGGAGTAGAATTAAGGGTTGCTCATCAATATGTTAGTATAAAGGAAAAGAATACTTCAAAAGAAATCTCTGGATTTACGGACCTTGAAATTGGCGCAAAAATACAGTTGTTAAAAAAGGAAAATATCAATACCGAAATTGCTTTTTTGACTCATGTTGTATTACCTACCGGCACTAAGGAAGTTTCATTTGAAAAAGTTGGTACGATCAATAAATTAAGTATTTCTCATCAGCTAAGTGATAAGGTTGGATTGGGCTATAATGTTGGGTATAATTATTTTGGTTTTGGGGATGGTTTTTTAACTTACTCTTTGGCACTGGGTCTTGAAGTTTCTGAGAAAGTGGGTATATATATTGAGCCTTATGGTAATGTTGGCCTTTTTGATGATGCTCTTGCCAATATTAATACTGGGCTTACTTATTTGTTAAAAGACAATTTTCAACTTGATTTTTCTTTTGGTACAGGAATAAATTATACCATGAACTATATTTCAGCAGGTTTTAGCTGGAACATAGCACCAAAAATGAATTAATCTGAAAACTTTGAATTCACTGGTTTGAGAAGATTTAATTTTTAGAATAATCAAGCCTTGTTTAGGGTCATTTTCCTTACTTTTATTTAAAAATTTAACTTGGCCAACGCTTCTACATTTCAGGTCTATAATGCTTCTGCCGGCAGTGGAAAAACCTTTACTTTAGTCAAGGAATATTTAAAGATCATTTTAAAAAGCCCTGATCAACGATTGTATCAACAGATACTTGCCATCACTTTCACAAACAAGGCAGCCGCCGAAATGAAAGACAGAATTTTGGAGACCCTCCAGCGTTTTGCCATGATGAATGAAGACGATGAAGAAAGCGGTATGTTGCCAATCTTACTTTCAGAAACAGGATTAACTAAGGGTGTTATCAAAATCAGGGCAAAGGAAAGATTGCAGGACATTCTAAAGAATTATGCTTCCTTTCATATTAAAACCATCGATAGTTTTACCAATAAACTTATCAAATCGTTTGCATTTGAACTTGGTCTTACAGCAGATTTTGAAGTAGAGCTTGATACGGATTCTATTTTGAAAGAGGCGGTTGATGTCGTTTTATCTAAAATTGGAGTTGATAAAGAGTTGACGAGCTTATTGGTCTCTTTTTCAAAAGAAAAAACACTTGAAGACAAGTCATGGGATATCAGTAAAGATTTGTTCAATATTTCCAAACTAATTCTAAATGAAAACCATGCTCAAGAGCTCGACAAACTGGTTGTAAAAAGCTTGACGTCTTTTTCTGATTTATCGATCAAGTTGAGAAAGGAACAAAGAATCTATCAGGCCAGTATTAAAGAAATTGGTGAGAAGACCCTTGATTTGATCAGTGAGCATGGGATAGATCACAAAGATTTTCAAAGATCTCAACTTCCAAAATTCTTTATCAAGATGACTCAGAAGTTAGAGGATAAGGATTTTAACTGGGAAACTAGTACTTCGAGAAAT